>Ga0247727_10000879_pt1 | contig 73011 bp, 67 predicted proteins | sample WisWelCaveWW1625_FD_202498 | JGI IMG/M metagenome (GOLD analysis project Ga0247727, IMG submission 202498) | Biofilm microbial communities from Wishing Well Cave, Virginia, United States - WW16-25 | ecosystem: Environmental > Aquatic > Deep subsurface > Groundwater > Cave microbial mat | place...
CCTCCGGTAATGAACACGTAGCGCGCCATGCGCCCTTTCCGCTCAGCCTTCCGCCCGCGGGGGCGGGCTTATTGGTCGGGGCCGGCGCGTTGGCGCCGCACGGCCTCGACCCCTTCCACAACCTCCACCGATTCGGGATCTGGCGCCGTCAACGATTGGCCGGTTGCCGCGCCGGACGTGTTGGGCAGGACCAGCGGGCGGGTGGTCGCCGGAATTGGATTTGTTACGACAGCGGTACGTTGCTGCGCGGGCGGGCGGGCGACACCTGGAACTGGGGTGGCGGCGCGCTGGGTCGGCTGCGGCGTTACGCGCTGAGCCGCTGCCGGAAGCGGACCGGCATTGGTGGTCGGGCGCAGCGGGACCGCGCGGGTGGAAGCGGTCACCGGAGCTGGCGCAATCGTGACCGGCGGAGGCGCGGTGAAAGCTGGTGGGGTCGCGATCGACGCCAACCGAGTTTCCTCGGCCTGAGGCGCGCGGCCTTCGGTGGGGTCGGGCCGGGCCGGCGGGGTTTGGACCGCGGGCGCAGGCGGCGATTGCTCGGCGCGCGGGATCAGGTCGAACACCGAGGGCCCGTCGCTGGACGCGGCGGCGCCGGAAAGGAAGGTCAGCGAAAGCGAGGTGACCAGGAAAAATCCCCCAGCGATGGAGGTCATGCGGGCCAGCGCGTCCGCCGCGCCCCGGCCGCTCATCAGCGCGCCTCCCCCGCCCCCGCCCATGCCAAGCGCCCCGCCTTCCGAGCGTTGCAACAGCACCAGCCCAATTAGGCTGACGCACACGGCCAAGTGAACAAAAAGAACGACCGTTTGCATAGGGGTCCCACCGTCATCCGCGCCGCGGCGCGCCGCACTCACATGGGCGCGCACGAAAGCGCGCTCAATAGCCGAGAGCCATCTTAGACGCCAGCCCTAGGCAATGCACCCTCATCGTGCAGCCGGGTGCGCCAAAATAATGGCGGAAAAATCATCCGCGTTCAGGCTGGCGCGGCCGACCAAGGCGCCGTCCACACCTTCGGCGGCGAAAATTTCAGCCGCGTTTCTCGGCCCCACCGAGCCGCCATAGAGGATGGGTGTCGTTTGCGCCGCGAAGCGCTCGGCCAGGGTTGCCCGGATTAAGGCGTGGACCGCCGCGATTTCGTCGGGCCTTGGGGTGGTCTTGCCCCCGATTGCCCAAACCGGCTCATAGGCGACCACGAATGCGGCGGCGGTTTCCGGGACGCTAGCGCGCACTTGGGCGCTGACCATCTCGGCCACCCTGCCCGCCTCTCGCTCAGCCAGAGTTTCACCGACGCAAATGATGGGAATTAGGCCTGCGCCTAAGGCCGCCTCGGCCTTGCGGGCCACCAGGGCGTCGGATTCCCCGTGCTGGGAGCGGCGTTCGGAATGGCCGACGATAACATAACGGGCCCCTGCATCGGCCAGCATGGCGGCGCTGACTTCGCCGGTGCGGGCGCAATCCTCGCCGACAGCGCTGCAATCTTGAGCGCCTACCAGCAGCGCCGTCCCGCGCGCGGCGGCGGCGGCGGCTTCAATATAGGTCGCTGGCGGACAAATCAGTGCGTCTATAGTATCGGCGGCGGCGCCGACGTGGCGCCACAACGCGGCCAATTGGGCTAAATCGGCGCGCCGCCCAAACATTTTCCAGTTTCCGGCAATCAACGGCTTGCGCTTGCTCATGTGTGGTTCCTGCTGGCCGCCCCTCCGGGAGGACGCCTCATTCTCACCCATCCCCGGGGCGCCGTGAAGCGGCGAGCCCGGGGCCGATAAACGCCGAGCTTTGCAGGTATGGGCGCCGGACTAAATGCTGCGCATTCATCCGGGGATGGGTGTGTCAATGTTTGGGGCCGTTGGTATAAGACCCCCGCCTTCACTCTTATTGGATGCCGCCATGCTTTTACAAATGCGAAATTTCTCGCGCAGCTGGGTTGCGATCGCTCTGCTGTTTATTTTGTCCGCGATGTTCGTGCTGTTCCTGGGCAATGGACAAGATGTCCTGGGCGCCTTGCGGATCGCCGATTCCAATAATCTCGCCCAGGTCGCCGGCAGCAACATAACGCCGGCGCAACTCACCCGCGAACTCGACCTCACCTTGCGTGCGCAGCGCAACCAAGGCGCCAACGTCACCCAAGCGGACGCCATCGAGGCGGGCGTCCATCTGCGGCTGCTCGAAGCGCTCATTGGCCGCGCCGCACTGAGCGCGTATGCCGATAAAAACGGCGTCAGCGCGAGCGACACACAAATCGGCTTGCGCATTCGCGAGATTCCCGCCGCGCTCAACCCGGTGACCGGCGCCTTCGATGAAACCGCTTACCAGTCGTTCCTCCGTCAACTCGGCTATAATCACACGGAATTCGTCGAGGATCTGCGCGGCGAAATGAGCACGCAAATGCTGATGGAAGCGCTGGCGTCCGGCGTGCGCGCGCCATCGAGCTATGGCGCGTTAGCATTGTCGTATGAGAGCGAGACCCGCATCGTCAGCATCGCCGAGGCGCCGGGCGGTGCGGTGGGGGCCATACCGGCGCCGAACGATGCGCAAATCCAAACCTTCTACGAAGAAAGCCAAGAGCAATTGCGGGTGCCGGAATATCGCGCGCTGACTTTGGTTTATGCGCGGCCACGGGATTTCGCCGCCCGCGTCGAGGTGCCCGAGCAACGCCTGCGCGAGGAATTCGAGGCGCGCCGGGCCGCCCTCACCCAGCCGGAGCGGCGCAGCTATGTGCGCCTTTCCGCGCAGAACGAAGCGCAGGCCAATGACGCCGCCGCCCGCCTCGGGCGCGGCGAAAGCGCCGATTCCATCGCAGCAGCGCTCGGTTTGCAGGCAACGCGCGGCGAAAATCAGGCGCGCACCGACGTGCCAGACGCCCGCGTGGCCGAAGCGGTGTTCGCGGCGCCGGCGCGCGGCGCCGCGCGCGTGGTGCGGGCGCAATTGACCCCGTGGGCGGCGGTGCGCGTGGAAACCGTCACGGCCGCCGTCGAGCCGAGCTTCGCGGCGCTGCGCGAGGACTTGCGCCAGGCCATCGCCGCCGAGGAAGCCGGCGAACTGCTCAACGCCGCTATCGGCGCCTTCGAGGATGCCCGCGCGGGCGGGGCCTCTGTCGCCGACGCGGCCCGGCCAAATGGCTTGGCCATCGTGACCGTGCCGGCGATCGACGCCGAGGGCCGCGGCCAGGACGGCGCGCCGATCGAGGCCCTGGCGGAACAAGCGGACTTGCTTTCCACGGTCTTTGAGACCCCCGAAGGCGAAGCTAGCGACTTCCTTCCGGTAGGCGATGCCGATGTGATCGTCGCCGTCGATCGCATTATCCCCGCCAGCGTGCGCCCGCTTGCGGCGGTGCGCGCCCAGTTGATTCAAGCCTGGATCGGACGCGAACGCGCCCGGCGCCTGCGCGAACTCAGTGTGGAGATGATCGCGGCGGTGCGCGGGGGACAGAGCTTTTCCGCGGCGGCGCGGGCGCGGCGATTTAACATCGTGGTCGCCTCGCGCCCGGTCGATCGGCGGGCGGCCTCGCAAATTCCCGCGCGCGGACTGGCGGCGCAGATATTCGCTGCCCGTGAAGGCGTGCCGGTGAGTGAAGTGCGCGGCGATGGCGGAGCAGTGCTTGTGGCCATCGTCGAACGGATCAACCGCGTCGATCCAGCCGAAGCGCCGCAATTGGTCGAGGCCAGCCGGGTACAATTGCAGCAAAGCCTGACCGGCAGTTTCGCCGAGGCGGTACAATCTGAAATCGTCGCGCGCGCCCGGCCCGACCGGAACGAAGCGCTGATCGAGCGGGTGTACCAGCGCGGCGAGTCCGATGCCCAACCATGAGCGCTGCCAGGCCGGATTTGTCGCCGCCAATCGCCGAATTTGAATCCGCCTATGCGCAAGCGGGCGCCATCGTCTGGACGCGCCGCGTCGGCGATCTGGAAACCCCGGTCTCGGCGCTGTTGAAGCTTGGCGCCGAGAAGCCGGGCGCGTTTCTGCTGGAGAGCGTGCAAGGCGGGGCTTTTCGCGGGCGCTATTCGATCATCGGGCTGAAGCCGGATTTGGTCTGGCGGGTTAAAGCCGGACGCGCCGAAACCAGCCGCGGCGGCTTCGCGGATGCTTCGTTTAGGCCGGGGCGAGATCCCCCGCTTAAGAGCCTGCACAGATTGTTGGCGCGCTCGGCGCTCGAGCTGCCCGCGCCGCTGCCGCCGATGGCGGCGGGATTATTTGGCTACCTTGGCTATGACATGGTGCGCCAGGCCGAACTCCTGCCAAACCAGGCGCCCGACCCTTTGGCCACGCCGGACGCGCTGCTGGTGCGCCCAACCATCGTCGCCGTGTTCGATAACGTCACCGGGGAAATCGTGCTGGTGACGCCCGCGCGCAAGCGGGCCGGCCAGGACGCCCCGCGCGCTTACGCGGCTGCACGCGCGCGGCTCGAACGCGTGTTGGGCGCGCTCGACCGGCCGCTGGCGCGCCGGCCTCTGGCAAAGACACCCACAGCGCCCGCGCCAGAGCCTCGTTCCAACACCAACCCGCAAGCCTATCGCGCGCTAGTGCAAACTTGCAAAGCCTACACGCGCGCCGGCGATGTGTTTCAGGTGGTGCCAAGCCAACGTTTTTCGGCCCCGTTCGCGCACTCCGCTTTCACGCTCTACCGTTCGCTGCGGCGGCTCAATCCTTCGCCGTTTTTGTTCTATCTCAATTTCGCCGATTTCGCATTGGTGGGATCGAGCCCGGAGATTCTGGTTCGCCTGCGCGGCGACACCGTCACCATCCGCCCCATCGCCGGCACCCGCCCGCGCGGGGCGACGCCGGCGGAAGATCACGCGCTGGAGCTGGATTTACTCGCCGATCCCAAGGAGCGCGCCGAGCATTTGATGCTGGTCGATCTCGCGCGCAACGATCTCGGGCGCGTTGCCCGGCGCGGCGGCGGCGCCGAATATGACGCGGCAAGCGCCGGCGCGGGTTCGGCGCATGTGCGCGTGAGCGAAGCCTTCACCATCGAGCGCTACAGCCACGTCATGCACATCGTCTCCAACGTCGAGGGCGAACTCGCGGAAGGACTTACCGCGCTCGATGCGCTGATCGCCGGTTTTCCCCACGGCACCGTGACCGGGGCGCCAAAAATCCGCGCCATGGAGATCATCAACGAAGTCGAGCCGCACAAGCGCGGTATCTATGGCGGCGGCATCGGCTATTTCGGCGCCGGCGGCGACATGGACACCTGTATCGCGCTGCGGACGGGGATCGTCAAAGACGGCATGCTTTATGTACAAGCCGGCGGTGGCGTGGTGCTGGAGTCCGACGCCGAAGCCGAACTGCAAGAGACGCTGCACAAAGCCCGCGCGCTGTATAAGGCGGCGGGCGAGGCGTGGCGCTACGCCTAAGGCAGGCGTACGCCATTCGCCGGAATACGGTTGACACTGGCTTTCCCCTAATTCATTGAGCGCTGGTCGGGCTTGATCGCAGTCGCCCGGCCAACCAAGGCATTCGCCCAAGCACTGCGCATTGCCCGCTAGCCGGGCCGTGAGCGTTGGCGAATGGCGTCTTCCGAGCAAAACCCGATCACCAGTCGGCGGACGCCAAACGGCTCTCTGCAGCACCCTTGGAGTTCAATATGCGATACCAGATAGCACCGCTGTTCTGCCGTCCGTGGACGCTCAACGGCATCACCCCTCGTCTGATCGAGAGCCACTATGAGAATAATTATGGCGGCGCCATCAATCACCTGAACGCGATCTCAGAAGAACTTGCGACGCTCGACCCCGCGGTGACGCCTGCTCATGCCCTCAACCGACTAAAACAGGAAGAGATGGCCGCGCTCAATTCAGCGCTGCTGCATGAATTGTACTTTGCGAGCTTGGGCGGCGACGGGCGTGCCGTGCCCGAGCTCATGGCGGCCGCGATAGCGCGTGATTTTGGCTCGGTAGATCGGTGGCAGTGTGAGTTTGTCGCTCTAGCCAACGCCCTCGCCGTGAGCCCTGGGTGGGTCTTGCTCACATGGCTGCCACGTGATGGGCGGCTTATCAATCAGAGCGTCACCGGTACGAGTCACGGCGTCACCGGGGGAACCACGATCCTAGCGCTCGACATGTACGAGCACGCCTATCACCTCGACTTCGCCGCGAACCCAACCTCCTACATCGCCGCCTTCATGCGCAATATCGATTGGAGCGCCGTGCAGGCGCGATACCAAGACGCGCTCACCGTGAAGCCGCCCCGTCCGCTGGTTCAAGCTGAGTTCGCCCATCTGCGTTCCGTTACTGTCGACGAGGTGAACGCAATGCTCCAATCGGGAACGCCAGTGCAAATTATTGATGTCCGCCCCAGCCACTACAGCACCCGGGCTCAGGACATGATGGAGGCGGCGGTCTGGCGCGACCCCGAACGGGTCGATGAGTGGATTGGCGAGCTTTCAAAAGACGCGCCGGTCGTCACGTTCTGCGTCTACGGCTTTCATATTGGTTGCGAGACGGCTGCGACCCTGCGCGAGGCCGGTTTCGACGCGCGCTACATGGCTGGCGGGCACTTCGCCTGGAAGGCGGTCAAAGGGCCGGTGAAACTGTTCGAAACGCAGAAGCGGTGAGCGCCCCGCTCCGGGACTGTGCAGTTTGCTCAAGCTGCACGATGACTCTCCTTAAGGAGCCAACCAATGGGCAAGTTCGCACAAGCTTCCTCAGCGCTTGAGAAGCTCCCCGAGGCGACGCGAGGAAATTGCCTAAATTCTCGAGACGCTGTTTCACGGCGACCTCCACTCTGAAACCGCGCTTAACGACGAACAAGTCGCAGACCTGCGCGAACGCCTCGCCAATCCTGGCGCTCTAGCTTCGGACGGCGAAGTGGAGGATTTCTTCAAGCGCTTCTCGGCGTGAGAATAAAGCCAAAAGGGTGCGTTGGCGGGCGCGCGCTAGCCCTTCGGGCGTTCAACCGATAAGGCTGGCCTCACATGCGCAAGACCTCCAACCACCCATCCCCGGATTGGCGCGCAGGCGCCAAGTCCGGGGCCCATAATCCCGAGAGCCCGCGTTTATGGGCCCCGGGCTCGACGCTCTGCATTGCCCCGGGGATGGGTCGAGCATGATCCTGGTCATCGATAACTACGACAGCTTTGTCTACAACCTGGTCCACTACGTGGAGGATTTTGGTGTTGCGACCGAGGTCGTGCGCAACGATGCGCTGACGGTGGAGCAAGCGCTGAAGAAGCGCGCGCGCGCGCTCATCCTTTCGCCCGGCCCCTGCACGCCAAACCAAGCGGGCATTTGCCTTGACTTGCTGGCCCAAGCGGCAAACGATTTGCCGATGCTGGGCGTGTGCCTGGGGCATCAGGCGATCGGGCAGGCGTTCGGCGGCGATGTGGTTTCCGCGCGCGAGATCATGCACGGCAAGATATCGGAAATAAGCCATAACGGACGCGGGCTGTTCGCCGGCCTGCCCTCCCCGTTCAAGGCGACGCGCTATCATTCGCTGGCGGTCAAGCGCGAGACATTCCCGGATGTGCTCAGCATCGAAGCTGAAACCGATGACGGCGAAGTGATGGGCCTGTCGCACAAGACGCGGCCGATCCATGGCGTGCAATTCCATCCTGAATCGATCGCCTCCGAGCACGGCCACGCCATCATCGCCAACTTTCTCAGTGCGGCGGGGCTGAGATGAGCCTTGCCGCTCTCTTGGAAAAGCTCGCGGCGGGCCATCTGGCCGCCGATGAAATCGATTCCGCGTTCACGATCATCATGGACGGGCTGGCGGCGCACGAAGAGATCAAACGCTTTCTCACCCTGACCATCCCGCTAATGAGCGATCACGCGTGGATTGCCGGCGGCGCGCGCGCGCTCAGGGCGCGCATGCTGCGAGTGCATGCGCCCGAAGCCGCCATCGATGTTTGCGGCACCGGCGGCGACGGGGCCCATACGCTTAACATTTCTACCGCGGTGGCGTTCGTGGTTGCGGGCGCGGGCGTGCCGGTGGCCAAGCACGGCAACCGGGCGATGAGCTCGAGATCGGGCGCGGCCGATGTGCTGGAAGCGTTGGGCGTGAAGCTCAGCGGCGATGTTCCCACACTGGAGCGCTGCTTGCGCGAGGCGGGCGTGGCGTTCCTGTTCGCGCAGAACCACCACCCGGCCATGCGTCACGTGGCGCTGGCGCGGCGCGCGTTGGGCACGCGCACCATCTTCAATCTGCTGGGGCCGCTCGCCAATCCCGCTGGCGTCAAGCGCCAGCTCGTTGGCGTGTTCGCGCTGGAATACCTTGAGCCCATGGCCGAAGCGTTGCGCGAATTGGGCTGTGAGCGGGCGCTGGTCGTGCACGGCGCGGGCGGGCTGGACGAATTGTCGGCCGCCGGAGCAGACGCCAATTCCGTCGCCATGTTGGAAGCCGGGACGATCACGCTGCAGGTTGCGACGCTGGCAGCGGAAGTAGATCCCGATCTGCGCGGCGCCGGCGCCGATGAGAACGCGGAAGAAATGCGGGCCCTCTTGGGCGGGGGCGGGCGTCCAGGCCATCGCGCTGCGGTCTTGGTTAACGCCGCCGCCGCGCTCTTTGCCGCGGGGCGCGCGGCTTCGGTGGTGGAGGCGCATGCGCTGGCCACTCGGACGCTTGAAAGCGCCGCGCCTAGCGCCGCGCTCGAACAGCTCATCGCCATCACTCAGGCTGCGCCATGAACACTTCCGACACAGGCGCCCGCTTGGACCGCCGACGTCCCCGCCTGCGAGACGCCGGCGGTCCAAGATGAGCATTCTTGGGGATATACTCGCCTACAAGCGCGATGAGGTTGCGGCTCGCAAGCGTGCGAAGCCTTGGCGCGTGATCGAAGCTGAAGCGACGGCGCTACCAATGCCGCGTCACTTTTATAGCGCGCTGGCGAACGTGTCCGACCGACCGGCATTGATCGCGGAGATCAAGAAAGCCAGCCCCTCCAAGGGCATAATCCGCGTGGATTTCGATGCCCCCGCGCATGCGCGCGCTTATGCGCAAGGCGGCGCGGCGTGCTTGTCCGTGCTGACCGACGGCCCCAGCTTTCAGGGCGCCGACGAACACCTGATCGCCGCGCGGAACGCTGTCAGCCTGCCGGTGTTGCGCAAGGATTTCATGATCGATCCCTGGCAGGTGTTCGAGAGCCGCGCGCTGGGAGCGGACGCCATTCTCATGATCATGGCGGCGCTGAGCGATGAAGCGGCGGCGGATATCCATGACAGCGCGAGCGAGTGCGGCATGGACGCGCTGGTGGAAGTGCACGACGAAGCTGAGCTTGAACGCGCGCTGGCGTTGGACGTTTCCCTGATCGGAATCAACAATCGCTCGCTTGTCAGCTTCGAGACCGATTTGGCGACGACAGAACGCCTTGCCAAACGTGTGCCGGCGGACCGCTTGCTGGTTTCCGAGTCCGGCATCGCCACGCCCGCCGACATCGCGCGGCTTCGCCGCGCCGGCGCACGGGCGTTCCTGGTGGGCGAAAGCCTGATGCGCGAGACCGACCTCGCCGCCGCCACCCGTGCCTTACTTGCGACTTGACGCGGACCCCGGAACGGATATAGAACGCATTGTCGTTCACTCTTTGGACCGGGATCATGCTAACAGCGAAACAAAAGGAATTGCTGCTCTACATCCACGAGCGGATCAAAGAGAGCGGCGTCTCGCCTTCCTTCGACGAAATGAAGGAGGCGCTCGATCTGGCGTCGAAATCCGGCATCCACCGCCTCATTACCGCGCTCGAGGAGCGCGGGTTCATACGCCGGCTGCCGCACCGCGCCCGCGCGCTTCAGGTGCTGAAGCTGCCGGAATCGGCCGCGCCCGCCGCCCCGCCGAAGGGCCGCGGCGCGTTCCGGCCGAGCGTCGTAAATGAAGGGCGAGAGGGCGAAAGCGGAACTATTCCGATCCTCGGCCGCATTGCCGCTGGGGTCCCGATTGAAGCCTTGCAGACCGAGATTGGCCGTATCTCCGCACCCACCGAGATGCTTGGCGCGGGAGATCATTTTGCCCTCGAAGTGACCGGCGACTCGATGATCCATGCCGGCATCCTGCACGGCGATACCGTTATCTTGAAGCGCACCGACACCGCTGAGAGCGGCGACATCGTCGTCGCGCTGATCGATGCGGAAGAAGCCACGCTGAAGCGCTTGCGCAAACGCGGCAATTCGGTCGCGCTGGAAGCGGCCAATCCCGCCTACGAGACCCGCATATTCGGCCCCGACCGTGTGCGCATCCAAGGCAAGCTGGTGGCGATGGTCCGCCGCTATTCTTGATCGCCTATACCAACGGCCTTAAACACTTACCCACTTATCCCCCCACATTCCGTCATTCCGGGCGCGCGGAGCGCGATCCGGAACCTAGGGGCAACAGGCGCGCCGCTGGCCCCTATGTTCCGGGTTCTCGCTGCGCGAGCCCCGGAATGACGGAAGTGGAAATGATTCCAAGAGTCAGGCTTTGGGGCCGCCGGTGTCATTCGTCTTCGGCAACAGGCCCGTGCGGCGTCCAGGGGCGGGTGATGTTGGGTGAGCGAGCGCGCTTGATTGTAAGCCCCGACGGCGTTTCGTAAATCATGGCGCCGCCGAAGCGCGCGATGTCCAGCGCGTCGATCGCCATTGCGCCGGGGCAGGCAGAGCCCGCGTCCAGCGGCATCGCGGCGACGATCAGCGCCGCCTTTTGGCAGGGCGGCATCGACCCACCTGGGCGGCGTAGGAACAGAACCGCGCGCGCGCCCGGCGTGCGCCAGGTGCAAAACTCGTCGCCGCACGTCTCGGGCGGCGCAAGCCGTTCGATGAGCGGCGGCGAAAGCCCCAGCATGGCGCCGAGCCGGTCGCGCGCGTAGGTCGAGCGCCCACGGCCCGCGATCATGACCCAACGCGCCTCGTCCGTGCGCGCGAACACGGCGCGCAAGTCCGCGTCGAAGGCCGCGACCGGTTGCGGCGCTGAAACATACAATCCAATGCTCGCGGCCAAAAACACCAGCCCGCCCCAGCGCAGCCCACCGCGCCACAAACAGCCCCAAGCCAGCGCGCACACGCATAGGATGAACGCCAAATCCGGCGGCCGTGGCAGCGCCCGGATCGCCTCGGGGCGGTCGCCGAAAATGGCGCCGATGGCGGCGATAAGCTCAAGCGCGCTCGCCATAAATTCGAGCGCGGGGTCGGCCAAGCCGAACGGGGCCAGCACTGCCGCGGCCGCGGCGGCGGGCGCGACCAGGAACGACATGATCGGCGCGGCGATGAGATTGGCCGGCAGCGCGTAAAGCGAGAAGCGCTGAAAGTGATAGATGGCGAACGGATCGGTGGCGATGCCAGCCACCAGCGAGATCAGCAGCACCCCGCCAATGCCGCGCGCGCTCCATTGCAGCGCGCCAATCAAGGGCCCGGGCGTGGGCAGCGCCGGCTCGTGCGGGGCGCGTTTCATCATTTCGAACAACGCCACCAGGGCCATGGTGGCGGCGAACGACATTTGGAAGCCTGGTTCCAACACCGATTCAGGAAAAATCAGCGTGACAATCAGCGCGGCCAGCGCCAGTCCGCGCATGGAAATGGCCGGGCGGTCGAGCAGGATGGCGCCGAACGCAACGCAGGCCATCACGAACGAACGCAACGCCGGCACACTTGAGCCGGATACGACGAGGTAAGCCGCGAGCGTCGCCAGCGCGCCGATTGCGGCGATTTTCTTTACCGGCCATCTGAGCGCAACCGGCGCAATGAGTGAAAGCAAGCCCACCAGGGCGCCGAACACCAATCCGCCGACCACGCCCATGTGAATGCCGGAGACCGACAATAAATGCCCCAGCCCGGAATCGCGCAGCGCGTCGTTGGTGGCTTTGTCGATGCTGCTGCGGTCGCCGGTGATCAGCGCGGCGCCGATGGCGCCGCCGCGCCCGGGCGCCGCGTCCTGGATGGCGGCCGAGAGGTCCGCGCGCATGGCGGCCAGACGCAGGCGTTGGCGGTCGAACCAGGATGGCGGCGCGGGAAACGCGGTTGGGCGGCAGCGGCCGAAAGCAAACCCTGTTGCGCCAAGGCGTTCAAAATAAGCGCGGCGGGCAAAATCGTAGCCGCCCGGCGCCAGCGGGCCGGATGGAGGCCCAAGCACGGCGCGGCAGCTTGCGGCCCGGCCCGGCGTCAGCAATCCCGCCTGCGCCACCGATATACGGACATGAAGCGGCGGCGCATCAATGCCCTCGATCTCACGCACTAACAGTCGCAAACGCGGACCGGTGTCGCTGGCATCATTGGCGATGACCCAGCCGTGAATACGCACCGGTGCTTGGCTCTCCACGAAAGTGGGCAAGGCGACCAGCGTGGTGCGCACCTGCGCCGCGGCGGCGCCGAGGCCGGCTGCCGAGGCCAATCCCAAAAGCCCGGCCAACGCGCGGCGCAAGGCGATGTCCCAGCCATCGGGTTTTTCGCTCGGCCATGCCGAGAGCAGCGCAGCGGCAAACGCCGCGGCCACAAACAGCGCGCCGCCAACCCAAACCGGCGGGTCGCGCGGGGCGCTCAGCCACGCCGCCGCGCCGCCGATCAGCGCCGGCGCGAGCCACAATATCCAACGATCGCGTTGCAGCGCCAACACAGCGCCCAGCGTCTGGCTAGGCGAAATCGCGTCCGCCATGCTACCACGCGCGCGCTTTGCGAACCTAGAATTGTCCCCGATGAGCGTCGTCACGCGCTTTGCCCCTTCGCCTACAGGCTACCTCCATATTGGCGGGGCGCGAACAGCACTGTTCAATTGGTTGTTTGCCCGCAAAATGGGCGGAAAATTCCTGCTGCGGATCGAAGATACCGACCGCGCCCGCTCTACCGACGCAGCTATCGCGGCGATTTTAGATGGCTTGGACTGGCTGGATTTGAAAGCCGACGGCGAGATCACTACTCAATTCTCCCGCGCCGCCCGCCACCGCGAGGCGGCCGAAGCGATGATCGCGCGGGGGACCGCGTTCCGGTGTTACATGACGACCGACGAGGTTGACGCAATACGAGGCGCCGGCGTGGCGGCCCGCGAAAAATTTGCTGCACTAAAAAGGGCTGGCGCGCCACAAGCCGAGATTGAGGCCGCGCAAGTGACAGCGGCACGAACAAATTTAGCCTTTCGATCAGAAAAATACAGGGATGGCGGTAAACCGCCATCCCCCGGTGCACCCTACGTTGTTCGGCTCCGCGCGCCCGACAGCAATCAGACGCCGGATTTTGGAGAAATCGTAAATCGAGACCTGATTCAAGGGACAGTCAGAATTTTCGCTTGCGAACTTGACGACCTTGTCTTGCTGCGCGCCGACGGCAATCCCACGTACATGTTATCGGTGGTGGTCGATGACCACGACATGGGCGTGACCCACGTGATCCGCGGTGATGACCATTTGACCAATGCCGCAAGGCAAATCCCCATCTTCCAGGCGATGGGGTGGATTCCGCCGCAATTCGCGCACCTGCCGCTGATCCACGGGCCTGACGGGGCCAAGCTTTCCAAGCGCCACGGTGCGCTGGCGGTGCAGGCCTATCGCAATATGGGCTATCTGCCGGAAGCGCTGACTTCGTACCTGATGCGCCTCGGCTGGAGCCCTGGGCACGACGATATTTTGACAAAGGAAGAAGCAATCGCGCAATTCGAAATCGGCCAAATCGGCAAGGGCCCTGCCCGGCTCGATTTCAAGAAGCTCGATTCAGTCAATGCGCACTTCATGGCCGCGGCGGACGATACGCGCCTGCTGGGCCTGCTGATCGCGCATATCGAGACCGGTGCGAGCCTCGATGATTCCACGCGCGCCACACTCGCCCGCGCCATTCCAGTGTTGAAGGGACGCGCGAAAACTCTTGCCGAATTGGCCGAGCAGTCGCGATTCCTGTTGGCGCGCCGCCCCCTGACGTTGAACGAGCCCGCCAAGGCGCTCATCACCGCCGAGTTCAAAGCCAGTTTGGCGCGGCTGCAGCAAAGACTCGCAACCGAAACGATATGGACTCATGGCATTCTTGGCGGCCTGCTTAAGGCTTTCGCTACCGATGAAGGCGTTGGATTGGGCCAGATTGGACCGGGTTTGCGTGCGGCGCTGACCGGCGGGACGCCGGCGCCGGATTTGGGTCAGGCATTGGAATTGCTCGGCCGCGAGGAAGCGCTCGCGCGAATATCGGATCAGGTTTGAGGTGATGGCCATGCAGAGCAAGCTTACCAGCAAGAACGCGGCGACACTGACGCTGAACGGAAAAACCTATGAGCTGCCTGTGTATGGCGGTTCGGTTGGGCCCGACGTTGTCGATATCCGCAAGCTTTTTGGCCAAGCCGGCGTGTTCACCTACGATCCCGGCTTTACTTCGACCGGCTCTTGCGAAAGCCAGATCACCTATATCGATGGCGAGGAGGGTGTGTGTCTTTATCGCGGCTATCCCATCGGGCAATTGGCCGAACATTCGACCTTCCTGGAAGTGTGCTATCTGTTGTTGCACGGCGAATTGCCAAACCCGGGCCAGATCGCGGATTTTACCAAGTCGATCACCTACCACACCATGCTGCACGCGCAGTTCGACCGCTTCTTCGAAGGCTTCCGCCGCGATGCCCATCCGATGGCGGTGATGGTGGGCGCGGTGGGCGCGCTCTCGGCGTTCTATCACGACAGCATCGACATCGACGATAAGCGCCAGCGCATCATCGCCAGCCATCGCATGATCGCCAAGATGCCGACCATCGCGGCGCGCGCGTTCAAATACACGATCGGCCAGCCGTTCGTTTCACCGCGCAACGAACTCGACTACGCTTCGAACTTTCTGCGCATGTGCTTTGCCGTGCCGGCCGAGGATTACAAGGTCAATCCGGTGCTGGCCCGGGCGATGGACGTGTTCATGATCTTGCACGCCGATCACGAACAAAACGCCTCGACCTCGACCGTGCGTTTGGCCGGCTCATCTGGCGCCAATCCGTTTGCGTGTATTGCATCTGGCATCGCTTGCCTGTGGGGGCCCGCCCATGGCGGGGCCAACGAAGCGGCGCTGAAGATGCTCGAGCAAATTGGCGCGCCGGAGAAAATCCCGGCCTTCATCGCAAAGGTGAAGGACAAGGATGCCGATGTGCGGCTGATGGGTTTCGGTCATCGCGTTTACAAGAATTACGATCCGCGCGCCAAGGCGATGCAAAAGCTTTGCCACCAGGTGCTGAAGGAGGTTGGCGCGGAAGATAATCCGACGCTGCAAGTGGCGGTGGAGTTGGAGAAGATCGCACTGAGCGACGAGTATTTCATCAGCCGCAAACTCTATCCGAATATCGATTTTTACTCCGGCATCACATTGCGAGCGATGGGATTTCCGAGTTCGATGTTCACGGTGTTGTTTGCGGTCGCGCGCACGGTCGGCTGGATCGCGCAATGGACCGAGATGATGGAAGACGATTCTCAGAAGATCGGCCGCCCGCGCCAGCTCTACACCGGCGCCCCGCCGCGCGATTACGTGCCGGTGGGCAAAAGGGGTTAATCCGCCGGCGCTAGGACGGGTCGTCTGGCTTCAATTTTGTACGCGGTTTGAGGAGTGCTCAGACGCGACCGCCGTCGACGCGATCCGCTGCACCGCCACCATATCGTTCTCTGGCCCCTTGTCGGCGTCTTTCTTTCGCCCTGCCATAAGCCCTAAACACCCGAATCAAGTTCATGATATGTACTGCATGTGTCGATGAAAGTCTGCTACTGCTTCAGTTCGAATCCGCGGCGCCACTGCGCATCACCCCCAACACCGCCTCCGCCGCGATTTCCGCCGCCGGGCGGCCGCCTCTGCCCATCAGCGCCAGGGCTTCGTCTTGGCGGCGCACTTGGTGTTCGCGCGCATCTTCATCGTCTAGCAAGGGCGCCGCCGCGCGCGCCAGGTTTTCGGCGCTAAAACGCGTCTGAATGAATTCCGGCGCCACTTCGGCGTCGGCGGCCACGTTCATCAGAGTCGCAAAACGCGACTTGAACAGAAACGCGCGCGCGATGCTCCAGGTGATCCAGCCCAATTTATAGCCGACCACCAGCGGGGCGCCTTGCAACGCCACTTCCGTTGTCACCGTGCCCGACGCAGCCAGAGCGACGGTGGCGGCTGCGAAGGCGTCCTCTTTCTCGCCCTCATCGATAATGCGGGCGACCGCCGGCGCTTGCGCCGCCACCGCTTCACGCACCGAGTTGGCGGCGACTACCATAAGACGAACATTAGGTCGGTCTTTGTCCAGCAATTCCGCCGCGCGCCACAGCGTCGGCCCAATGCGGCGGATTTCGGCGGCGCGGCTGCCGGGCAGCACCAGAACCACTTGATCCTTCGGCTTAAAGCCCTGACGCGCGAGCAGCGCCGCGCCGTCGCCAGGCGCAAAGCGCCCCAGCGCTGGGTGGCCGCACACCGTGCACGCCAGCCCGTGCGGCTGGTAAAACGGAACCTCGAACGCATGGATGCAGATGAGGTGATCCACCGCCTGGGCCAATGTTCGCGCGCGCCCCGGGCGCGTCGCCCAGACTTGCGGGCCAATGTATTTCACCAGCTTGATGTGCGGCGCGGCGACTCGGATGGCTTGCGCAACGCGGAGCGTAAAACCCCACGAATCGATCAGCACGACGGCGTCTGGCTTGAAAACGAGCGCGGCTCTCACGCTTGCCGCGACCGCCCGTTTCACCCGCGCATAAGCGAGCAGGCCATCGACAAACCCGAGCACGGCAAGGCCCGAAATATCGGCCTGGGATTTGATCCCCTCCTCCGCCATTTGGGGCCCTCCGATTCCGGCGAGTTCAAGCGCGGAATCGTTTTGCTTCAGCGCGCGCGCAAGGTCAGCGCCCAGCGCGTCGCCGGAGGCTTCGGCGGCAACAAGGAAAATGCGTCCGCTCAAGTCTCGCCCACTTCCGCGTGGGTGAATCCATTGACAAACAGACCCGCGCGATCGGCGGCGGCGACAAGTTCGCTTCGCCGCACCGCCAGCGCCCCGCCTGCTTCCACCGCGACGCCCGCAAGGCCGGCCCGGGCCACGCCTTCGATTGTGCGCACGCCGATCGTGGGTAAATCGATGCGCCGCTCTTGCATCGGCTTTGGACGCTTCACTAGGACGCCGCGGCGCGCGTCAGGGGTTCCGCGCAATGCGGCGGGAAGCTGCGCCACGCGCGCCAACATGGAATCGGTGCCTTCCTGGGCCTCGACCGCGAGCACCAAGCCTTCGCAAACAACAATTCCCTGCCCCACATCGAAGGCGCCAATCGCGGCGGCGATGGAAGCCGCGCGTTTGATGTCGGCGAGATCGGTCGGCTTGGGCGCGACAGCGCCCCAAACACCGGCCGGCGCCAGCAATTCCGCCATGGCTTCCTCGGCCCCCAACACGCGAAAACCAATGCGCTCGTGTTCGGTCAGCACCGCGCGCAACAGCGCATCGTCGCCAAGCGGGGCGGCCGCCAGCAAGGCGGGAAGCATGGCCAGCCCGCCTTCGTCAAGGTCGAGCGTGCGCGGGTCCTGGCGCGGAACCTGGCCCAATAAGACAATGGCGTCGCAGCCGGCCTCGCGCAGCGCCGCGATACGCGCACCCATGGCGCCGAGCGAGTGCGCGGCGCCGGGATGATGATTGAGCGCGGGACTCGCTAACGGTGCAATGCCGGCGATGAAATAGGGCAATCCCTCGCTGGCGTAATGTTCCGCCAGCACTACCGGCAGCTCGCCGCCGCCGGCGATTACGCCAAGCTTGCGCCAGTTCGCCATTCCCTAGTCCCGCGGCATGCAGAGCGGGCGCGCGGAATCGGCGCGCACGAACGCAACGATCTCCATCACTTCGGAATTGTTCGCGTAAATCTGGGCGCAATCCTCGATCCGTTCCTGAAACGTGCCTTCCTCGGCGAACAACAGCCGGTAAGCAGCGCGGAGATCGTGGATCTGTTCACGGCTGAAACCCCGCCGCTTGAGCCCGACTACATTGAGACCGCCCAGATGGGCATGGTTGCCAATAGCCGAGCCGAACGGGATGAGGTCGGTGGTCATCAAGGCCGAGGCGCCGACGAACGCGTGGTGGCCGACGCGCCCATGTTGATGCACGCCGGAGAGCCCGCCGAGGAAAGCGAAGTCGCCAACCTTGACGTGCCCGCCTATCGTCGCTGTTTGCGCCATGATGACGTGATTGCCGACGGTGCAATCGTGCGCGACGTGGCAATTTCCCATGATCAGGCAATGATCGCCCACCGAGGTCACCGAACGCCCGCGCACGGTGCCGCGGGCCAATGTGGCGTGCTCGCGAATGACATTGTTGTCGCCGATTTCAAGCCGCGTCGGCTCGCCTTTGTAGGACAAGTCCTGCGGCGTGCCGCCGAGCGCGGCGAATGGGAACACCACATTGTCACTACCTATTGTGGTGTGGCACTCGATAAAAACGTGTGCGATGAGTTTGCTGCGGTCGCCGAGCCTAACCTGAGGCCCGATCACGCAGCCCGGGCCGATCTCGACGTCGCGGCCGAGTTCCGCGCTCTTATCGACTACAGAAGTGGCATGGATGGTCGCGCTCATCAGCGGACCTCACGGGGGCGGTCGGCCTTCATCGCCGCGAATTCGCAAGCGGTGGCAAGCTCACCGCGCACTTCCACGCGGCCGCGAAACTTGAAAATGTTGCGGCGTTGGAACAGCACTTCCACCGGCATCTCCATCACATCTCCTGGCATCACTGGACGCTTGAACCGCGCATTCTCCACCGACATGAACAAGATCAAATGCTTAGTGATGTCAGCCTCGAGCGTCTTCGACATCAGCAAAGCGCCGGTCTGAGCCAATGCCTCGATCTGCAATACGCCCGGCATCACCGGCGCGCCGGGAAAATGCCCGGGGAAAAACGGCTCGTTGATAGTGACGTTCTTGATGCCGCAAATGGAGGTATTGGGTATGTAATTAATAGCGCGGTCCACCAGCAGGAACGGATAGCGATGCGGCAAGCGGCGCAACACTTCGCCGATCTCGATCACATCGTCGCTGGTGTTTTGCCGGTTGGTCAGATCATTCGCCTGCATCACGCGCCCCCGCCTTGCGGCTCAACCACGCCGCCTCGCGCAGCCATTTGCGCAACGGTTTGGCGGGATAGCCGCTCCAAACCTCGCCCGCGGGGACGTCTTGGAACACCGCCGCCGCGCCCGCAAGTGTGGCGCGCGCGCCGATAGCGCGGTGGTCGGCCACGCCGACGCGTCCGCCCATCGTGACCCCGTCGCCCACAATCGTGGATCCGGAGACCCCGGCGAAGGCGGCGATCAAGGCGCCGCGTCCGATGACGACGTTGTGGGCGAGGTGGCAGAGATTATCGATCTTGGAATCCTCGCCGACCATGGTGTCCCCAAACACGCCGCGATCGATGCACGAATTGGCGCCGATAGTGACGCGATCCTGGATAATGACGCGCCCAAGGTGGGGAACGTCGATTGGGCCGGCGGCGTCGCCAGCCACGCCAAAGCCTGCCTCGCCGATAACAGCGCCGGCAAGTATGGTCACATCGTCGCCCACGAGCGCGAAACCAACGCAGACCCCGGCCCCGATGCGTGTGCGTCGGCCAATGGCGACGCCAGGGCCAATGACCGCGTTTGGGCCGATTTCGGCCCCGGCGCCGATCCGCGTGCCGGGTCCAATTACAGTGCCGTACCCGACACGCACGCCTGGTTCCAGGCGGGCGCTGGGATCGACCGCCGGAGCTGCCTCGGTGAAGCCGCGCGGACGCGCCAACATAGGCGCCAGACGCGCGAATGTCGAACGTGGACGGTCCGACAAAATCAGCGCGGCCGCGTTGGGGGCAAGATGCGCCAGGGCGGGCGCGATCACGCATGCCGCTGGCGCGGCGGTCAGCGGGGCGCCGCCTTTGCCCTCATAATAGCACAGATCGCCGGGACCGGCCTGCTCGGCCGGCGCGGCGCCGGAAACCAAGCGCTCGCCATCTCCTCCTAGCTCAGCGGAGGGCGCAAGCGTTCGAACCGTCAACGGTCCGAGCGCTTCATAAAAGCGGGGATCGATCATGCGTCGCCCATGCTGGCGCCGACGAGTCCCTTTGTCACTCGTTGGTTTATGGCGCCGGCGGCTGCGCGGCTGGCGCTTGCGCTTGGCACTCGGTGACCGAGTGGCGCGCCACGATTGCCGTGCGAGTCGCGGGATTCTGGTCGAGTTGCTGGATAACGGTGTTAGTCACATCGAATTCCGGCAGCACCAGTTGAACGTTACTGGCGTCGAGCACGACGCCAGCGCCGCGCGCTTCCATGACGCTGCGCACAATCGGCGAAACCTGGCGGTCGAAGTCGCGCAGCACAATCAGCTGGGTGCATTCGGCGTCCCCGCGCAGCGTTTGCGTGCGCAAATCGAATTGTTGCGCGCGCTGCTGCAACGCCTGGAATTGCGGCGCCAGCGTCGCGCTGTTGCGCACTTGCTCATCGGTCAAGTTCCGGCGCGCCTGGTTCAGGCGCTGACCTTCTTGCGCAATCGCTTGCTGCTCGGGCGCCAGCGATTGCGCCTCCGCTCCAATTTGCGCACGCACCGTTTGCAGCTTGGCGGCCAAGTCGCGCCCAAGCACGGATTCTGCGAGCACGCGCTGGTAGTTTATGACCACCGAGGTTGTCGCTTGGTTGTTGCGGCCGCGCTGGGCAGACGCGTCAGGCGTGGCCAAAAACGCGACCGATGCAATCGCGGCCGCGGAAACGAAATTCATCAAACGCATGGTGCGCCTTCTCCTCAGAAATTGGTTCGGGTCGAAAACCGGAATTCTTGCCGCCGGTCATAATCTTCGTATTCGAGCGGTTGAGCCAGATCGAATTGCACCGGACCGAACGGCGAGTCCCAGAAGATCGACACCCCAGCCGCAACCCGCAGGCTGGCCGTGTCGTCAACGATGAAATTCGAGTTCGCGTCGAGCGGGACGGTCTGCCGGTTCGCCGAGTCGACGATGCCGAGCGCGCCGAAATCGACAAACAACGCGCTGCCGAGCGAGAACGATTCCGGCAGCGGCAAAGGCACATCCAACTGAAGCGTGCCGATCGCGTAGGCATTGCCCCCGACCGCGTCGCCAACTTCTTCTGTCAACCCGCTGACGCTGTTGACCACCAATTGGCGTGGACCGATGCCGGCGACGTCGAAGCCGCGGAACGATGAGCCGCCCTTGAAGAAGCGGTCATTGATGCGCACGTCGTCGCCGCCCCAACCCAAGATATAGCCCGCCGTGCCGCGCAGAGTGGCGCGAAAGCCGCCCCACAAGCCGTAATAAAGCCCGCCTTCGAGTTCGGTCCGCAGATAATTCACTTGTCCGCCGAGGCCGGCCAAATCCTGGCTGAGCTGCAGGTCGTAGCCACGGGTGGCCCGGACCGGCTCATTGCGGCGGTCCCAATTGGCGGTGTAGCCGAACACCGAGGTGATGAAGGTGCCTTCCTGGGCGCACAGCGTCGGCCGGAACGTGTTGCTGGAATCGCATTGATCGATCAGCGGCGTCAATGGATTGGTATCGTGATCGATGAACAGATCAGCGACCTGGGTTTCATCTTGAATCAAGGAATAGGTCAGGCCCACACTGGTGCGGTCGGCGACCGGAAAGCTGGCCCGTAGGCCCATGCCGGTGGATTGATTTTCGAACGAGGATTGAGAGAGAAAGTCGGTGCGCAGTGTATAAAGATCGATGCCAGCCGCGAGCTCCCTGCCCATGAAACGCGGCTCGGTGAAGCGCAGATCGACTTGCTGACGCTGCGAACTCGACGACGCGCGCAGCCGCAGGAATTGCCCGCGCCCGCGCAAATTGCGTTCAGTCACCGAGACGTCGAACAAAAAGCTCTCGGTCGAGGAATAGCCGGCGGCAAAGGCCAATTCGCCGGTGGATTGTTCCTCGACCGTGACCGTCACCACCGACCGGTCCGGCTGCGAACCATCGCCATCCTCGACCGTAACCTCGTCGAAGAACCCGAGCGCTTGAATGCGTTGGCGCGAGCGGTCCAGCAGGACGCGGTTGAAGGCGTCGCCTTCGCTCACCCGCATTTCCCGCCGGATCACTTGATCCAGCGTGCGCGAGTTGCCGACGACATCGATACGCTCGATGAAAACCTGCGGGCCTTCATCGACTTCAAACGTGATGTTGACCACGCGGTTCTCGCGGTCGCGTTCCACTACCGGGGTGATATCGACATTGGCGTAGCCGACCGTGCCGGCGACGTAGGTCATGGCGTCGATGGCGTCCTCGATCAATTCGCCGCGAAACACCGTGCCGCCGCGGATGGGCGCCGAGGAGAGCAACAATGCCTCCGGCAGCCGGTCCAGCTCGGTCTGCACGCGGATCTCGCCAAACTCATAGCGAATGCCTTCATCGACGGTAAAGGTTATGAAGAAGTCGCGCTGGTCCGGGGTCAGTTCAGCGACCGCCGAGACCACGCGGAAATCAGCGTAACCGTGATTGTTGTAATATTGGCGCAATTGCTCGCGGTCGTATTCAAGCCGGTCGGGGTCGTAATTGTCGTTGCTGGAGAAGAAATTCCACCAACTCGATTTAGTGGTGACGATGGTGTCGCGCAGCCGGCGGTCCGAATAGACTTCGTTGCCGATGAAATTTACGTCGCGCACGCCGGTCACCGGACCTTCATCGACTTCAAAGATGAGATCGACCCGGTTTTGATCCAGCTCGCGCACCTGCGGAGTCACTTGCGCCGCAAACCGCCCGGCCCGGCGATAAACCTCGATGATCCGCTGCACGTCGGCTTGCGCGCGCGCGGGGGTAAACACCGAACGGGGCCGGGCCTGTACTTCCTCTTCGAGGTCTTCCTCGTCAAGCGTGCGCATGCCTTCGAAAATCACCCGGTTGATGACCGGATTTTCGATCACCGCCACGACCAGGTCGGCGCCGCGTTGCTCGATTTGCACGTCCGCGAACAATCCTGTCGCGAACAGCGTCTTGAGCGAAAGGTCGATGCGTTCGGGATCGAAGGTGTCGCCCGGGCGAACTTGCAGGTAGGAACTGATCGTCGCCGGCTCGATGCGTTGGTTGCCTTCAACCACGATGCGCCGAATGGCCACGCCTGCGGGCTGGGGCGCCTGCGCGTTCGGCTGCCGGGTTCCCGCCGCCTGCGCGCAGGCGTCCGACGCCGCCGCCAGCAGCGCCCCCGTCCCGGCGCCGACCGTGGCGACGCAGCTCACTGCGCCGAGCACGACATCCCGCAGTACCCGCTTCATCAAGGCCTCGACGCTTTCGACGCTCCCCAGCGTCGTGTTTTTAAGACCCCATCCCGCCGCGAAAGACAAGGATGAGGCGCTGCGATCACTGCGCTCCAGGGAAGAGCCGTGCGATATCGTTCCAAGTCGCAAACAGAAACAGGCTAGCCATGATGGCCAAACCGGCCCGAAAGGCCCAGTCCTGCGCGACCGGCGGCAGCGGCCGGCCGCCACGCAAGGCCTCGATCGCGTAGAATAACAGGTGTCCGCCATCGAGTATCGGAATTGGCAGCAGATTGGCGATGCCAACCGCCACCGAAAGCATGGCCGCCCAGCCCAACAAGGCGAGCGTGACGCCGGCGATCCGGTCTCCCAAACCAGGACCGGCCCCGTCCAAGGCGATGGTCGTGACTTGGCCCGATGCGTTCAAAATGCCCAGCGGCCCGGCGATGTCGCGGCCTGAATTGTGGCCAGAAAAAATGCCGCCCAGATAAGCTCCTGTGCGGGCGATAATTCGCCAAGTGTCGCCGGCGCCGGCGCCGAGGGCTTCGATAATCCCCACCGGTTCAATCACGCGCTCTGCCTTTAGTACGCCCAATTGCACCCCGAGCGCGCCGACGCGCTCCGTGCCGCCCTCCGCGGTCACCCGATCCATTGCACGCGGCGTCACCGCGATTGTGCGAACGCCGCCCTGCTCATTTTCCAGCGTCAAGTTCAGCGTCCGGCCTGGACTTGCCGCGACTTGCTCTTGCAACGCGCCCCACGCCACGATGGTGACGCCGTCAACCGAACGGACAATCTCGCCGGGTCTGAGCCCCGCGGCCGCGGCAGGCATCCGCGCCACCACGGCGCCGATGCGCGGGGTGGCGGCGGCATAATCGGTCACGTCGCGTCCCACCGCGAACGCCACCGCCGCGAACGCAAACACCGCAAAGACGAAATTGGTCAAGGGACCCGCCGCGACCACCATCGCGCGAGTGGACAAGGGCTGCGCATGAAACAGCCCCTGGCGGCGCGCCGCCGCCAGCTCGACGGGATCTACAATGCGTTCGCGCGGGCCGGTCGACATCGCATCGGCGTCGTCGGCGAATTTGACGTAACCGCCAAGCGGCAGCGCGCCGATTTTCCAATGCACGCCCTGCTTGTCGCGCCAGCCGAACAGCGTGCGGCCAAAACCGATCGAAAACGTGTCGATGGCGACTCCGCGCCAGCGCGCGACCTGAAAGTGGCCGAACTCATGCACGAACACCACGACGCTCAGGACCACCACGAACGGGACCACATAGGTCAGGATGTTTCCCACCACGTCCAGCATTCGACCGCTTCCTCCGCGCTTGTTTTGTTCTTGGAGCGCCGGCAGCCTTTAGGCCGCCGCCATAGTTCCCGCAATCGTTTGCGCCGCGGCCCTTGCGGCCCGATCCACCGCCGCCACCTCATCGAAGGATGAAGGCGTTTTTGCGATCAGACCCGGCTCGGCACGCTCCAGGGCCACCAGAGCATCCTCGGCGATGCGGCAGATGTCGAGGAAGCGGATTCGCCCGGCGAGGAAAGCCTCCACCGCCACTTCATTGGCCGCGCTGAGCGCCGTTGCCGCGGCCGCGCCCGTCTTAAGCGCCGCCCGGCACAGGCCAAGCGCCGGGAAACGCTCCTGGTCCGGCGCCTCGAAGCTCAGTGTCCCCAGGTCGGCTAGGTTGAGCCGCGCCGTGGAGACCGCCGCCCGGTCAGGCCAGGCCAAGGCGTAGGAGATCGGAATACGCATGTCCGGACTGGCCAATTGCGCCAGCACCGAGCCGTCTACGTAATGCACTAAACTATGCACAACGCTTTGCGGGTGAACGATTACGTCGATTAATTCTGGCATAAAACCGAACAGATACGATGCCTCGACCAGCTCAAGCCCTTTGTTCATCAAGGTGGCGCAATCGACCGAAATCTTGCGTCCCATGCTCCAGCGCGGGTGGGCGCAAGCCTGCGCTGGACTTGCCGCCGCCATGGCCTCCCGGCTGGCGCTCCTGAACGGCCCCCCAGAGGCGGTTAGAGTGAGTTTCTCAACCCGGGCAGGGTGAGTCAGCACCTGGAAAATGGCGTTGTGTTCGGAATCGACTGGCAGCAGCCTCGCACCGTGCCGGGCGGCGGCCTGCATGAAAAGCGGGCCGGCGGACACCAGGCATTCCTTGTTGGCCAAAGCCACCATCGCCCCCCGGCGGACCGCCGCCATGGTCGGCGCCAGACCGACCGCGCCAACGATCGCCGACATCACCCAATTGGCCGGCCGCTCGCCTGCCTCCCGCAGCGCCATAGCCCCGGCCCCGACTTCAATGCCAGTGCCAGCCAGTGCGGCCCGCGCCGGTTCCAGGAGTTCGCGGTCGGCCAAAGCGGCAAAGCGCGGCTTGAGGCGGTGGCAGGCCTCGATCAGCGCCGCGAGGTTCCGCCCCGCACTGACCGCCTCCACCGGCACGTGCAAGCCTTGTCCGCGCAATTCCTCGATCACGGCGATGGTGGACTGGCCCACCGAGCCGGTCACCCCCAGGATCGAGACCGAGCGTCCGTCGGCGCTCATGGCCCGCTCCCAAACAAAAGCGCGATCGCGCGCGGCGCCAGCGCAAAGGCCGCCCCGGCCAGCGGGGCCGCGGCCATCAGGCTGTCGATACGGTCGAGCACGCCGCCATGGCCGGGGATCAGCCGGCTGGTATCCTTCACGCCGAAGCGGCGCTTGAGAAATGATTCAAACAAATCGCCCATGAGACCCGCAAACGCGATCAGCGCGCCTATAACCGACCATGCCACGCGCAAATCCAGCGCGGTCTGGAACAGATAGCCGCAGCCAAGCCCCGCCACCGCCCCGGCCAGCACGCCCGCGATAATGCCCGACCAGGTTTTGCGCGGCGATAGCCCTTCGGCGATCTTGGGTCCGCCGATGAGTTTTCCGCCAAAATAAGCGGCAATATCCCCCGCCCAGATGATCGCGAACAGCGCCAAGATAGTTTCCAGGCCCTCCGGGCCGCGGTCACGCAGCCACAGGAACACAGCAGGGGGCAAACCAATGTAGAGCGCTCCGCCGGCCGTCGCCAACACCCCGGCAAGCGAGCGCCGACGGCCCGCCGACGCCAATGCGCAAAGCGCCAGCCAGGCGAGGCCATAGTCAAGCCGCTGCCAGCTGGAAAACATCACCGCGCCGAGCGAACCAGTCAGCACGAACCAAAACGCCGGCATGATCGCCTTAGGCTCGCTCATGCGCGCCCACTCATAGCTCATCGCAACCACCGCGGCCCCGCAGGCGCCGGCGAGCCACGGTCCGCCGAGCCACGCCGCGATCACCCCGCCGGCCGCCAGCACCAAACCAGAAGCGATGCGCGCGCCGAGATCGGACCAATCGCCTCGATGTGCCGGTTCACGCGGCTTCAGGACCATGCCCCCCGAAACGGCGCTCACGCCGGCGGTATTCCTCGAGCGCGATCTCCAGCGCGGGTCTACCGAAATCCGGCCACAGCACGTCGAGGAACACCAGTTCGGTATAAGCCGCCTGCCAGAGCAAGAAATTCGACAAGCGCGATTCCCCCGACGTGCGCACCAGCAGGTCCGGCGCCGGCAAGCCGGCCGTATCCAGATAGCCTTCAAAACTTGCCGCATTCACCTCGCCGGGAGCGAGTTTTCCCGCCGCGACGTCCTCCGCGATCCGGCGCGACGCGCGCGCAATTTCGTCCTGGCCGCCATAATTGAACGCGATGGTGAGGTTGAGCTTGTCGTTGCGGCGCGTGCGGGTTTCGGCGTTGTCGATGATCTGAGCTATGTCCGGCTGCAGCCCTTGGCGGTCGCCGATGACGCGGACGCGCACGCCCTCACTGGCCAAGCGGTCGAGGTCACGCGCCACGTAGAGGCGCAGCAAATCGAACAGCACGCTCACTTCCTCCGCCGGCCGGCGCCAATTTTCGGTGGAGAAACCGAACACCGTTAGATAGCGCACCCCCAATTCGCCCGCCGCTTCCACCGTGCGCCGCAAGGCCTCGACCCCTTCGGCATGGCCGAACGTGCGCGGGCGCGCGCGCTGTTTGGCCCACCGGCCATTGCCGTCCATAATGATGGCGATGTGCGCGGGCGCGGGTTGGAGGGCGGGGGCGGGAACAACCATGTGGTTTGGGGATTGAGAAGGTGCACGGGCGCTGCCTGCGCCGCTAATCCCCAATCCCGGCATGATCTCCTCTGCCTTGCGTACACTGATCTTTGCAACTCGAAAGCTTGCGCCGCCCGGATCGATGCAAGTGTAAACAATTGCCACGATCCCGGCGAGGTCTGATCGTGACCTCTCCTCATTTCATTCCCGTCTCCCGTGCCTATTGCCGTTCGCCCATTCACTCATCCACCGAGTGCGCGCGCTAACGCAATGACTGCGCCCACAATGACAATTGTTTGCACGCCGATGGCGCCCATCGTCCATTTCAAAAGCTCGGCCTTGGTGTCCGAGAGCTTGCCTTGGAGCCGGAGGTCCGCCTCACGTAGGTCGGCCTTCAATGCCAGTTCGAAGCCTTTCAGGTCGGCCTTGGTCGCCAGATCGGCGACACCCTCGGACTGCAGCCGGCCCACGGCGCGCGCAAGAGCTTCCGCCTGGCCGTCGGTAAAGCCGGCCGCCTTCATCTCTTTCGCCACTTCGTCGATGGCGTTCATCGGGTTAGGATAGCAGAAGGGGAGTGGCCATTCCAGCGGCCCGGTGCACGGGGCGGGAGAGTAGAGACCGCCGCGCCGCGCCTACTCCACACTCAAACCTGCATGATCTCCTCTTCCTTGTGACGCGCTGCTTCGTCGATCTTCTTGACGTGATCGTCGGTGGCCTTTTGCACATCCTCGCCGAGTTTCTTGTGCTCGTCCTGGCTGATGGCGTGCTCTTTCTCGAGTTTCTTGAGATGGTCCATCGCGTCGCGGCGCACGTTGCGCACGGCGATGCGGGCGGTTTCGGCGTATTTGCCAGCGACCCTCGCCAATTCCGCGCGGCGCTCACCGGTAAGGGCCGGAATGGGAATGCGCAGCGTCTGCCCGTCGATTATGGGATTGAGGCCGAGATTGGCGGAGCGGATGGCTTTATCGACCGCCGAGACAATCGCCTTATCCCACACTTGCACCGAAAGCATGCGCGGTTCGGGCACGGTGACGCCGGCCACCTGATTGAGCGGCGAAATTGCGCCATAGGCTTCGACATGAATCGAATCGAGCAGCGAGGGCGAAGCGCGCCCGGTGCGCAACCCGCCGAACTCATGCGCGAGCGCGCTCAATGCGCCGTCCATGCGTTTCTTGTAGTCGTCGAGCTTAAAGGGCGCCGGTGAGGCCATGGGCTTGCTCCCTTAAGAATCGCTAATTGTCGTGCAGATTCCGCGCCCGGCGAGCACATCGGCCAAGCCGCCGCGCTTTTGGATGGAGAACACGACGATTGGGATGGAGTTATCGCGCATTAAGGAGATGGCGGCGGCGTCCATCACCTTGAGATCGCGCGCCAGCACTTCGTGGTAGCTTAAGCGGACATAGCGCGTTGCGTCCGCGACCTGCTTAGGGTCGGCGGAGTAAACGCCGTCCACCTGCGTGCCCTTGAGCAACGCATCGCAACCCATCTCCGCAGCGCGCAGGGCCGCCGCGGTGTCGGTGGTAAAGTACGGATTGCCGGTGCCCGCCGCGAAAATAACGATGCGCCCTTTTTCCAAGTGGCGCATGGCGCGGCGGCGAATATAGGGTTCGCACACCGTCATCATCGGAATGGCCGAGAGCACGCGTGCTTGGCCGCCGGCGGCCTCGATGGCGTTTTGCATGGCCAGCGCGTTCATCACCGTGGCCAACATTCCCATATAATCGGCGCTGGATCGTTCCATGCCCTTGGCCGCGCCTTGCACACCGCGAAAGATGTTTCCCCCACCAATGACGAGGCACATCTCGACGCCGCTGCCGGCAGCGGCCTGAACCTCCTGGGCAATACGCTCACAGACGCCGATGTCGATGCCATATTGGCCCTCGCCCATCAGCGCCTCGCCGGATATCTTCAGCAGCACGCGGTCATAGGGGCGCGCTGCGGCGGGCTGTGGCATGGTTTTCGCGAGGCTCATCGGGACCGTCCGGACTCACCATAACGCCAGCGGCGCATTCAGCGCAAAGGGTAACGTAGGAATCCTTAAGTCTTACCCGTCGTCCTTCTTGGTTAGCGCGGCCACTTCGGCGGCGAAATCGCCGGCTTTCTTCTCAACGCCTTCACCGACGGCAAAGCGCACAAAGCCCTTAATGGCGATCGCAGCGCCGGCGGCCTTGGCGGCCTCGGCCAGCGCCGCTTCGACAGTTTGATCCGGGTTGAGCACGAACGCCTGCTTCAGCAACACGGATTCTTCGAAGAATTTCCGCATACGGCCATCGAGCATTTTATCCAGCACTTGCTGGGGCTTGCCTTGGGCCTTGGGGTCTCCCTTGATCTGCTCGAGCAGTACCGATTTTTCGCGCGTCACCCGGTCGGCGGGAATGTCGGCTTCAGTAAGCGCAAGCGGGCTGGCGGAAGCGATGTGCATCGCCACTTTCTTGCCGATGCTTTCGAGCGCGGTTTTTTCGCCGCTGGATTCGACCGCCACAAGAACCCCAATGCGGCCGAGATTATCGGCGCCTTCCGCCTTTGCGTGAACGTAAGTGGCGATAACGCCCTGGCTCACCGACAGCCGGGCCGAGCGGCGCAGCAGGATGTTCTCGCCGACGGCGCCAATCAACTTGGTGACTTGGTCCGCCACGCTGGCGCCGCCCGATTGAGCCGCGAGCAGCTTTTCATGGCTGTCGGCGTCCAGCGCGAGCTTGCAGAAGGACGAAGCGGCCTTCTGGAAGTCGGAATTGCGGGCGACGAAATCGGTTTCCGAATTGAGTTCGATCACCGCGCCCTTGGTCCCTGACACGGCGGCGGCCACGATGCCCTCGGCGGCGGCGCGTTCGGCCTTTTTGGCGGCCTTGGAAATGCCCTTGGCGCGCAGCCAATCAATCGCGGCTTCGATCTCGCCGTTGGTTTCAGCCAAGGCCTTCTTGCAATCCATCATGCCGACGCCGGTTTTTTCGCGCAGATCCTTGACCAGCGCAGCGGTGATTTCCGCCATGTTCGCACTCCCAGACTTAAATCAGTAATTCGCGCCGGTTGGACCATCCAACGGGCTTTCCACCGGCACATACGGGGCCGGCTCGCGCAGCGCCGGTTCAACCGGCGGGCGCGCCGAAGCGCCGATATCGGCGCCGCCGCGCACTTGCGCTTCGGTAAGGCCATCGAGCACGGAATCGGCGATCAGATCGCAATAGAGCTGGATCGCGCGCGCGGCGTCATCGTTGCCGGGAATCGGAAACGTAACTTCGTCCGGATCGCAATTGGAATCGATCACCGCCACCACTGGAATGCCGAGCTTCCTGGCTTCCTTGACAGCGATGGCTTCCTTGTTGGTGTCGACCACGAACATGATGTCGGGCACCCCGCCCATCGAGGCAATGCCGCCGAGCGAACGGTCGAGCTTGTCGCGCTCGCGGGTGAGGCTCAGCACTTCGCGTTTGGTGAGGCCGACGCCGCCGCCGGAAACGATTTGTTCCAGTTCGCGTAAGCGCGCGATCGATTTGGACACTGTCTGCCAATTGGTCATGGTGCCGCCAAGCCAGCGCGAATTGACAAAATATTGTGCGCAGCGCTGCGCCGCGGCTTTGATATGATCGGCGGCCTGCCGCTTGGTGCCGACAAACAGCACGCGTCCGCCGGCGGCGGCGACCTCGCGCACTTTCAGCAGCGCCTGGTGCAGCAGCGGCACCGTCTGCGACAGATCGAGAATGTGGATGTTGGACTTTTCCCCAAAGATGAAACGATCCATCTTCGGATTCCAACGGTGGGTTTGGTGACCAAAATGCGCGCCAGCTTCCAAAAGCTGACGCATGCTGAACTCAGGCAGCGCCATGAATATTTGTCCTTTTCCGGTTTGCCGCCGCGGGAAATGCCTAGGACTTTATTCCTAGGACCGGATGGAGGAAACGGCCGCTTTCAGACCGCCCCGCCGCTCCCGCGTGCGAAGTGAGCGGGCATATAAAGGCATGGCTGGCAGGGCGCAAGCGCCGGAAAGCGCTCGTAGGATGAGGCGAAACCGGACCGCTGTCCGTCGGTCCATGGATCACGCCATTCCGATTCCGAGTACGGCGCGCGGCGAACAAAACCCGAGGCCCGGGGCTACCAAACCCGGCTGCGCGACCAGTACAATCCGGCGCTGCGCTGAGGCGCCCTGGGGCGCGTTACATCCGTCCGCTTCACCCCCCGTAACCGCCCACCCTCGTGTATCGGGCTGTGAGTCCGGAGATCGCCAATTTTGTTGAAAAACTCCGTTGCGAGGCTGCGTTGGAATTTTGAGGATTTCATTTTGCAAGGGAGCAAGGCCGCTAGAAGCCATCTCAACGGCTCAACGCGCCGACTGGGCGAGGTTTGTAGAGCGTCTCGCGATCCCTTCGTGTCAATGATGCGCAACACCGATCAGAGGACAAGCAAAATTTGGCGCCGTGCCTCAAACGGAGTTTTTCAACAGAATTCGTAGAGTCGGGATGTGGCGCGGTAGTGTTAGGCCGGGCGTAACTGTTGCCGCCCCTTTCGTTTGGCGGCGCCTGAACAGCGCGACCATAGCTCCGTTTCCACATCCCTCTCATCGAACCGGACTTGCAGATCTCCCGCATCCGGCTCTCGGACAAGACATCACGCCTTCACCCACGACGGGCCGCGCCCAAGCCGGGTCAAGCGTACGAGCCCGAGATGCTCGTAGAGGTGCGAGAGTGGATAGCTCCCGCCTCGGCGTCGCTTGACTTTGTGCTTCGCGCGCAGCCGCCGGCGCAGCCGCACAGCGGTGTAGTTGTCGAGCGCGCGATACGCGGGCGTGACGGTTCCTACCCGAAAGTAGTTCGCCCATCCGCGCAGCGTGCGGTTCAACTTGAGCACCAGCTCTGTGGTCTCTTGCCAAGTCCCCGTGTGGACCGTGAGCGCATGGATCTTTTCCACCGCGCGCTTGATGCTTTTCTTCGACGGCCGGCAAAGCTCTCGTGGCACAACGAGAACCGATGCCTGGGTTGACGAATTACTTGGCGACCGTCGATGGCCGTCGTTAGCTACCCAGGGATAGGTCGGGAGAGTGGTCCATGTGGTCATTGTTGTCGTGGCTGGGCGTGCTGGCGGGCGGAGTGTCCGTCTTTCGCCTTTGCCATCTCTGGTATGAATTTGACCTATCGGTCCCGGCTGAACTGGCGCTGACCTTCTATCGGCAGTTTTTCCACCAACTCGTCGGATGGATGGCCCCTCTCGTCCTCATAGTGGCGCGATGGTTCGGCGTGATTGAATTGCCCGCCGGGTGGCAGGACAGGTGATTGCCTATGCCGTCGTGTCCTTCGCCATGGTTCGCTCTCTGCGGAACCGCTATGAGCTGTATGACTCGGATCAGGGCATTGCAGCGCTGGGGTTCCTCGTCCTACTCGATTGTGTGGTTTCGCTGTTTTGGCCTATTCTTCCCATTATTTATGTGTTCTTGAGCCTTATCGCCAGCGACTATGCCACTCGGGTTCTTAGCACGGCCGTTGGTTCGGTGCCTGAACTAGCCAAGGCTCTTGGTGCAGCATTGTCCTTCATCCTCACCAATGCGGCGGCCACATCGATGGGCGCGTGATGGACACACCCTGGGGCGAAATCTGGAAAAGGTTCTGATTCTGTGCGGTGTATTTGCCGCCATCACACTTGCGCACCCTGTGCCGGAATGGAACGACCTAAACGGGCCAAGAATCCCGGTTCGTAATTTCGTGACCAAGAGTCACGAACGGCGCTCATTTCAGCCAATCGGCTTGCGCAACGCCACCACCGCACCGCGTTCCGCTGCGGCTGGCGTCGTGCAATACGCCCCCCAAGCCTCCATGAGCTTGCGCCGTTTCTCGAACAGATCGCCGCGCCGGTAGGCGGCTTCCACCTTGTCGCCGATTGCGTGCGCCAGCGCGGCTTCGGCGACTTCGCGCGGGAACGCCGTGCGTTCGGCGCCCCAGTCGCGAAAAGTGCTGCGGAAGCCGTGCACGGTTATGTCGGCGCGACCCATGCGCCGCAGCGTCATGAGCAGCGCCATGTTGGAAAGCGCTCCGCGCTCGCTGGCGAACACCGGCCCCGATGCTTGGCGCGATAGCTCGCCCAACAGCGCCAGCGCCGGCTTGGACAGCGGCACGCGATGCTCGCGCCCGCCTTTCATGCGTTCTGCGGGAACGGTCCACACCGCGCCAGCCAGATCAATCTCGCGCCAGTCGGCCCCGATCACTTCGCCAGTGCGTGCGGCGGTCAGGATCGCGAACGCCAGCGCCTTGGCCGCCACGCCATCGCGAATGCCATTGTGCCCGTATTGCCTGTAAATGCTAGATTTTATCGGGGAACTGCCGGTCAGTTACGGACACTGGCGAACGTGAACGAAAGGGGTCCGTGGCGGATGGGGTGAGATTCGAACTCACGGTGAACTTGCGCCCACGCCGGTTTTCAAGACCGGTGCCTTCAACCGCTCGGCCACCCATCCAAACGCTATGTCAGCCGAGTGCATTCACGAACGCGGCTTGCGTCTTGGCGCTGATATCGGCGAGCGAAACGCCTTCGGCAAGCTCGAGAAGCTTCATCGGCCCAGCGCCGTGCTTGTCGATCTCGAACACGCCAAGATCGGAGATCACCAGATCGACGACGCCGACGCCGGTGAGCGGCAATTCGCATTTCTTCAGCAGCTTCGCCGCCCCCTCTTTCGAAGTGTGCTCCATCACCACCACGACGCGCTTGACCCCGGCGACCAGATCCATCGCCCCGCCCATGCCTTTGACCATCTTGCCCGGCACCATCCAATTGGCGAGGTCACCGCGCTCGGACACTTCCATGGCCCCGAGGATAGAAAGATCAATATGGCCGCCGCGGATCATGGCGAAGGAATCCGAAGAGGAGAAATACGAGGTTTTCTTCAGCGCGGTGATGGTCTGCTTGCCGGCATTGATGAGATCGGCGTCGACTTCGTCGTCATACGGAAACGGCCCCATGCCGAGCATGCCGTTTTCGCTCTGCAGCGTCACTTCCATACCGGCGGGAATGTAATTCGCTACCAAAGTCGGAATGCCGATGCCGAGGTTGACGTAAAAGCCATCACGCAGCTCCTCCGCGGCGCGCTGAGCAAGTTGATCACGGGACCAGGGCATGATTCGGTTTCCTGTAAGGCGTGACGCACCCCCTCCCCGCGAGGGGAGGGGCAGGGGGTGGGGTGAAACCCGACGAATGGGGACATGCGGCGACTGTATGCCATCGATGCTGAATCTGAAGCATCCGAAACGTCGGACTATGAGTCTTACCCCCGCCCCCTCCCCTCGCGGGGGGGGGAAAGCGCGCGGCATTATGCCCTCTCCCGCTGGCGCACCGTGCGTTGTTCGATGCGTTTCTCGAAGTTGCTCTTGACGATCCGATCCACGTAAATCCCCGGCGTGTGGATCGCGTCGGGATCGAGTTCGCCCGTCGGCACAAGTATTTCCACTTCCGCCACGCACTTCTTGCCTGCGCTGGCCATCATCGGATTGAAGTTGCGCGCGGTCTTGCGGAAGATGAGGTTGCCCTCCTCGTCGCCCTTCCAGGCTTTGACTAGCGAGAGGTCGGCGACCAGGCCGGTTTCCAACACGAATGTTTCGCCGTTGAAGACTTTGGTCTCCTTGCCTTCGGCGACCAAAGTTCCAACGCCGGTCTTGGTATAAAACCCGGCGATCCCTGCCCCGCCGGCGCGGCAGCGTTCCGCCAACGTCCCTTGCGGGTTGAACTCCAATTCCAGCTCGCCGCTGAGATACTGGCGCGCGAATTCCTTGTTTTCGCCGACATAGGACGAAATCATCTTCTTGATCTGCTTGGTTTCTAGCAGCAGGCCCATGCCCCAGCCGTCCACACCCGCATTGTTGGAGATGACGGTGATGCCGTTCACGCCGGTGTCGCGCAGCGCGACGATGAGGTTTTCAGGGAGGCCGCAGAGCCCGAAGCCGCCGGACATTATTGTCATCCCGTCGAAGGTGAGCCCCGCGAGCGCCGATTTCGCATCCAAAAAAACTTTGTTGGCCATGAGCTGGGATTAAGCGGACCCGCGCCGCGAAGCAACGTTCAAAACAGTTGCGCCGGCCGCTGAGCCGGCGGCCGGCGCTTCTGCTCCGCCCCACGAATGGAACGAAAACCTGGCCCCGGCACGAGCGAGGGACGAAAATCGTCCGGAACCGTGGAGGATCAGAGCCGATCCCGGTTGAACCGCCCCTGAATGGAAAAATCAGCTCGGACGAGGGTCGATGTTCCAGTCCGCGAGCACGGCCTGGGTGTGGTCCAAGCCCGCCGCTGGCGGCCCCTGGACGGCGCTGGGGGTGCGCGAAAACACCGGCGCGGGACCCGGCTGGATGATGCCGTCGATTTCTTGGAACGTCCCGCGCGCCACATTGTGAGGATGGCTTGGCGCCTCGCCCATGCCCAGCACCGGCGCGAAGCACACATCGCTGCCTTCCATTTCCGCGCACCATTGCGCGCGCGTTTTGGTTTTGATCGCCGCGGCTATTTTCACGCTGAGCGCCGGCCAAGTTTGCCGATCCATGCGCGCGGCGAACGCCGCATCTTCGCTGAATCCTAATTTTTCCAGCAATAGCGCGTGGAATTGCGGCTCGATCGAACCGATGGAAACGTAGCCGCCATCGGCGCATTCGTAGGTGTCATAAAAGTGCGCGCCGCCATCCAGCAGGTTCGAATCACGTTCGTCACGCCACAGGCCGCCAGCGCGCAACCCATAGATCACCGCCATGAGCGAAGCGGCGCCGTCGGTGATCGCGCAGTCAATAACCTGCCCCTCGCCGGAGCGCTGAGCCTCAAGCAGAGCGGCGCAAATCCCCATCGCCAAATACAGCGCCCCGCCGCCGTAATCGCCGACCAGGTTCAGCGGCGGCGGCGGCGGAGCGCCTTTACGGCCCATGGCGTGCAGCGCGCCGCTGAGCGCAATGTAATTGAGGTCGTGCCCCGCGGCTCTGGACAGCGGCCCGGTCTGGCCCCAGCCGGTCATGCGCCCGTACACGAGGCGCCGATTGCGCGCGAGCGCTTCGGCGGGGCCCAGCCCCAAACGCTCCATCACACCGGGGCGAAAACCCTCTACCAGTGCGTCGGCTTTATCCATCAACGCGCATGCCACGGTCTTGTCGTTCGGCTGCTTAAGGTCGAGCGTCACCGAGCGACGCCCGCGCGCGGCGACGTCGAATTTGCCCAGGCCGCGGCCGCCGCCCTTGCGCTCGACGCGCACCACGTCCGCGCCCATGTCCGAAAGCAGCATGCAGCAGAAAGGGCCAGGCCCAATGCCGGCGAATTCCAACACTTTGACGCCGACAAGCGGTCCCGAAGCCATGGCCGTTTACCCTTTGCATTGCTTCGTGGCGTTATCGGGGGTTACTTGCAAGCCGGCGCGGCGAGGCGCCGCGGAGTTATCCTTTTGCGCATCGTCGTGCGAACCCAAGACGCAAGAAGCGCCCGCGAAGCTCAGGATTTGCTCGCCGCCGCCGGAATCGAAGCAGCCGCTTTGGCTGGCCCGCATCGCCTCGCGCCTGACGGGGAAGACATCGCCATCTTCCCGGCCCTACACGGCACTGTCGAAAGCGTGGAAAAACTGGCGCGCCTAGCGCTTGGGGGGCCGCTCGCGGCATTGATCGGCCTACCGAACGCGGCGCCGGCGGCGAGCGGACTTCAATCCAGCGCCACCTTCATCGGAGCGCTGGCGCTGGATGGTCCGCCCAAGCTTCTGTCGGCCCAGCTGGCGGCCTATATCCGGCTCATCAGCGCCGAGGACGAGCGCCTGCGCCGGGCAGCCACGGCAGCGGCGCTCGCCCTGCCGCCAGTCGCGCCAATGGCCCCGCGCAAGCTGAAAGCGCTTTATGTGGGAGCGCCCAGCGCGATGTTCTTGTCGCTAGAGCGCGCGCTGGCCGATCATGGCGGTCTGGTCGCGGCGGCGTTCACCTCGTTTTCCGGCTTCGACCATTTGCATGACGAGCCGTTCGACGCGGTCGTGCTCAACGGCGCCCAGAACGCGCCAACGGCCATTGCGCTGTGCGCCGCGCTGCGCCGCAACGCCACACTGCATCACCTTCCCACCATGGTTGTGATCGCGCCCGGCGACAGCGCCACCGCGGCCGCGGTTGTCGAACGCGGCGCTTCCGCCGTCGCTGAAGCCAACGCGCCGTGCGGGCCGAGCCTCGGCTGGCTGTTCGAGGCGGTGCGCCGCGAGCGCCGCCGCGCCGCCGCGGAACACCAGTTGCGCGCGCTGCGCGACTCGATGGGTGATGCGCGCACTGGCCTGTTCCTGCGCGGCCCGTTCGACGCACATCTTGCGCGCTTGGCCGGCGACCATCATGCCAGCGGCCGCCCGCTCGCGCTGGCCGCGCTCCGGGTCATGCCCGCCCATGGCGCGCGTCAGCCCAGCGAACAATCATGGAAGAAGGGCTTCAGCGAAATCGCCAATCTCGCTGGCCGGCTGATGCGCGAGACCGATTGCGCCGTCGCCCTCGGCGGCGACCTCATTGTGGTGGCGTTGCCGGCAACTGCCATAAAAGGCGCGAGGCGCACGGCCGAACGCATCGCTTCGGTGGCGGAATGCACGGCTTTCGCTTCTGGAGAAGGCGATGCCGGCCCGTTAGTGTTCGAGCAAAGCACGGCGGAATTGCAGCCCGGCGAAAGCGGCGCTGGGCTGCTGGCGCGGGCGCTGCGCGCGATTGATGTGGAGATGCGTTCAGCTTAATCTCTTGCCGTTAAGTCCGTTATTTCGAAAATATTTCATGTAGGACCTGAACCGCGCCGGGAATGTCGAGCTCCGCCATCGCGAAATAGGCGCTGGCCCGGCGCAGGATTTCATTGGCCTGGCGCAGCTCCTTGACCTCGCGCTCCAGCGCCTTCATGCGCTCGCGCTCTTCGCTCGAGAGCCCGGCGCGCTCGCCGCGATCGGGCTCGGCTTGCGCTGCCCAATTATGCAGCGTCTGCGCCGAGCAGCCTCGAACACAGCACGTCCACATCTCGAGTACCCGGATGGTCGAGGCCGGTTCGGCCTCCTCGGATCACGGGAGCCCAGCCGCCAACGATTACAAATCGAAACGTCCCAGCGCTCAATATGCGGCAGACATCTACGAGCAGGGCCTCCGCTGCATCGGATAAGCTCACGTGATCAACTGACATCATTGCCCTTGTAGGTTGCTTAAGCCGCCTTGCGCACCGCCAGGCGTGACATCGCTTCCAGCACGCCGCGCAACGCTTTCAAGCGTTGGGTTGCTTCGGGCCAGCCGCCTTGCACCACGAGTTTGCCGTCGGGCCGCATTTTGAAATCGTCCGGCCGTTCCTGTACGTGGCGCACCAACGCCAATGGATCGGGAAAGCCAACATCGCGGAAGCTCAGCACCGCGCCCTTTGGCCCCGCGTCCAATTTGGTGATTTGGCAATTCCGGCACAACGCTTTCAGCGCCGCCACCGCGATCAATTGGTCCGCTTCGGCCGGCAACGGCCCAAACCGATCGATCAGTTCCGCCGCGAACGCCTCGCGCTCTCGATCGCTGTCGAGTTCGGCCAGGCGGCGATACAGCGAGAGCCGCACATTGAGATCGGCCACGTAATGCTCCGGGATGAGCACCGAGGCGCCGACACTGATCTGCGGCGACCAGGATTTCTCGCTCACCTCCTCATCGCGCCCCTCGCGCAAGGCCGCTACCGCCTCCTCCAGCATGGATTGATAAAGCTCAACGCCCACTTCGCGGATATGACCGGTTTGCTCTTCGCCGAGCAGATTGCCGCCGCCGCGCATATCGAGGTCATGGCTGGCTAGCGTGAAGCCGGCGCCCAAATTGTCCAGCGACGCGAGTATCTTCAGCCGTTTTTCCGCGCCGGGCGTCAACGCCTGCTCGGTGACCGTGTTCAAATAGGCGTAGGCGCGCACTTTCGAACGCCCAACCCGCCCGCGCAGCTGATAGAGCTGCGCTAGACCGAACATATCGGCGCGAAACACGATCAAAGTGTTAGCGCTGGGAATATCCAGACCCGATTCCACGATGCTGGTCGAGAGCAGCACGTCGTAGGCGCCGTCATAGAAGCGCGTCATGATCTCATCGAGCCGAGCCGGCGCCATTTGCCCATGCGCGGCCGCGAAGCTTAACTCCGGAACGGTTCGCCGCAGGAAATCCGCCGCCTCGCCGAGATCGGCGATGCGCGGGGTCACAAAGAAACTCTGCCCGCCGCGATACTTTTCCCGCAGCAAGGCCTCGCGCACGGTGAGTGCGTCGAACGCGGTCACGTAGGTGCGCACCGCCATGCGGTCGATGGGTGGAGTAGTGATGAGGCTCATTTCACGGATGCCGGCCAGCGCCAATTGCAAGGTGCGCGGGATCGGCGTGGCCGAGAGCGTGAGCGCATGCACATCGGCGCGCAAATCCTTCAGCCGCTCCTTATGCTTGACGCCGAAATGCTGCTCCTCGTCGATGATCATCAAGCCAAGATCTCTGAACTTTATTGTTTTCGAGATCAGCGCATGCGTGCCTATAACGATGTCAACCGTGCCGGCCTCCAGCCCGGCTTTGGCCTCGGCGGCGTCCTTGCCCGGCACCAGACGCGACAATTGCCGCACCCGCACCGGAAGCCCGACGAACCGTTCGCAAAAAGTGCGGAAATGCTGCCGGCACAGCAGTGTCGTCGGCGTCACCACCGCTACCTGTTTACCGCTCATGGCCACCAGAAACGCCGCGCGCAACGCCACTTCGGTCTTGCCGAAACCAACATCGCCGCAAATCAGCCGGTCCATGGGCCGCCCCGCGCCCAAATCGCCGACCACATCGTCGATGGCGGCGAGTTGATCCTCGGTTTCCTCGTAGGGAAAACGCGCGCAGAATTCGTCCCACAGCCCCTCTGGCGGGCTGACCACTTCGGCGAACTTGGTGGCGCGTTGGGCGGCGATGCGGAGCAATTCCTCGGCCATATCGCGCAAGCGTTGCTTGGCGCGCGCCTTGCGGCTTTGCCAGGCCACCCCGCCTAATCTGTCGAGTTGCGCTTCGGCGTCCTCGGCCCCGTAGCGGCTCACCAATTCAATGTTTTCGACCGGCAAATAGAGCTTGTCGCCGCCGAGATAGCTCAAATCCAAGCAATCATGCGGCGCGCCTTGCACGTCGAGCGTCTTTAGTCCCTCGTAGCGCCCAACGCCGTGTTCCTGGTGCACGATCAAATCGCCTTGGCTAAGCGCCGCCGCTTCGGCAAGCACGCTCGACGCCTTACGCTTCTTGCGTGGGCGCGCGAGGCGGTCGCCGAGAATGTCTTGCTCGGCGAGGATTGCGAGCGTGTCGGTCTCGAAACCGTGCTCCATTGGCAGCACGGCGAGGCCATGAGCGCCCCTGGGCAGGCTAGCCGCTTCGCGCCATGACTGAATGCGCACGATCGCGGTTACGCCGTGATCGCTCAACACGCCGGACAAACGCTCGGCCGAGCCGTCCGACCAGGCCGCGACGATAACGCGCTTCTTGGCTTTTGTCAGTTCGGCGATGTGCTTGGCCGCCGCGTCAAATACGTTGGCGTCCGCGGTTTGCCGTTCGGGCGCGAAATCGCGGCCCGCGCGCGCGTTCAAGTTTAACTGCTGCTTGGCGTCGCTGTCGAAATGGATAAATCGGCGCACTGGCCGCGCGCCCAGCGCCGCGCCGAGCGCATCGTCGGTAAGATATAGCAAGTCAGGCGCCGGGGCGCGGAACGGCGTTGCACCCCGAGAGATTGGCGCCGATTTGCGGGAATCGTAATGATCGCGCGCGGTTTCCACGCGCTCTCTCAGCGCCTCTTCAGCCAACGCATCGAAGGCGATAAGCGCGCCCTCCCCCGCATAGTCGAAGACGGTTTCAAGTTTTTCGTAAAACAATGGCAAATATTGCTCGATTCCCTGACTGCGGATGCGCGCGCTCACCGCATCGTAAAGCGGATCGCTCACAATTCCGTGGGCCTGGCCGAAGCGCTTGCGGAAACCCAGCACGGCCGCCTCGTCGAGCAGCACTTCGCTGACTGGGGTCAGCAGCGCTTCTTTCAGGGTGCGCTTGGAAATTTGCGTCTCTGGGTCGAAGGCGCGGATGGTCTCCAAAGTGTCGCCGAAAAAATCAAACCGCAGTGGCTCGCTGGCGCTGGGCGCGAACACATCGATCAAGCCGCCGCGCACGGCGAACTCGCCCGCCGCTCGCACCGTCGAGGCGCGCGCATAGCCGTTGACAACGAGATAAGCTTCGAGTTCCCGCATCGAGGTTTCCGCGCCCGCCTTGGCGGCGAAGGCGCCTTGTCGCATGCGCGCGCGCGGCGGCACGCGTTGGGCCACCGCCGAGGCGGTCGCAATCACCAGTAAAGGCGCGTCCTGGGGCCCGCACCGGGCCAGCGCCGCCAGCGCCGCGCATCTTTGCGCCGCCGCTGCCGCCGCCGGCGAAATGCGGTCGTAAGGCAGCGTGTCCCAGGCCGGCAGGCGTAAGCTCGCCAAGTCCGGCGCGAAGAAACGCGCCGCCGCCTCGAACTGGGCGGCCCGGCTCTCATCGCGTGCGACAAAGAGTGTCACCCCGCCGCGCAAGCGCGCCGCCTCCGCCAGCGCCGCCGCATCGACGCCCTCCGCCGCGCCGGAAACGACCAGTGCTTCCTTGGATTTGGCCAGCGCCTCGATTAGGCGTGAGGAAAGGGCCGGCTCGGAACTCACGATTGACGCACCATTTCGGAGCGGAAGGCGCGGATCAGCGCCAATGTCCGCGTTTCATGTTCCGCTGGGACGGCTTCCTGCCCGGTAATCCAGGCGTAGACCTGCTGGTCGGGCGCGCCGAGCAGCCGTTCGAAATCGTCGAGCCCGGCGGTGTCCAGATTGGCCAGTCCTTGGTCCGAGAACCCACCCAGAATCAGGTCAATCTCCCGAAATCCCCGACGCCACGCGCGGAATCCGAGCTTCTTGCGGCGGTCATCCATTGGGCCCCAAACGAATAAGGACAAGAAGGTCAGCGGAGGGGCCGCGCTATAACCTATAAGAGGGGCGCTGTCAGCGCCGCTCAGAGCACACCATGACCGACATTTCACCCTCCGACTTCTCGGCGATTCTGGCAGCCATGCTCGCCCCGGCCCGCGCATCCAGGGGCGCGCGGCGCGAGACCATGGAACTGATAGAAAAGGTTGCCGGCGGGCCGCTCGTCCGCGACCTCGTGTTCCTCGCCCCCAACAGCGCCATCGACCGGCGCAACCGAGTGCCGATCGCGGAAACCCGCGACGGCGAAATCGCCACCATCGAGGCCGAAGTCGATGGCCACATGCCGGCGTTCAAGAACATCCCCCACCGCATTCGCCTGCGCGATGAAACCGGCTTTCTTTCCGTGGCATACTTTCGCGGCAGCGAGGAAATGTTCAAGCGCATGTGGCCAATTGGGCAAACGCGGCTGGTAAGCGGCGTGGTGACATTTTACGACGGCATGCGCCAGATGCTGCACCCCGATCACGTGGTCGATCCGGCAAAGGGAGAGGCGCCGCCCGCCGTCGAGCCCATCTATCCGCTGACCCAAGGCTTGCCGGGCCGCACGCTGCAACGCGCGATTGGCTTCGCGCTCGATACCGTTCCCGACATGCCCGAATGGCTCGAAGCGACAACAGTGAAGGCGCATGCCTGGCCGGCGTTTCGTGCCGCGCTGGAAAAACTGCACCGGCCTGAAACGCCGGACGATGTTTCGTCTCAGAGCCCGTTTCGCACGCGCTTGGCTTACGACGAATTGTTCGCGCGGCAATGTGCGTTGCGCTTGCGGCGCGCGCATCGGCGCAAGGCGCCGGGGCGCGCTGTCGCCGGTGATGGGCGCTACACATCGAAACTGCTGGCTGGCCTCGGCTTCAAACCCACCCGCGCGCAAGCGCGCTCCAACGACGAGATTTTCGCCGACATGGGCCAGCCCGCGCCGATGTTGCGTTTGCTGCAAGGCGATGTCGGCTCGGGCAAGACCCTGGTGGCGGCGTTGGCAATGGCGCGTTGCGCCGAAGCGGGGCTGCAAAGCGCGCTGATGGCCCCCACCGATTTGCTGGCGCGCCAACACGGGGCGACGCTGGCGCCTTTGCTCGAAGCGGCCGGCGTCTCCATGGCGGTGCTCACCGGGCGCGACAAGGGCCGGGACCGCAAGGCCATAATGGCGCGGCTGGCTGCGGGCGATTTGTCAGTGGTCATCGGCACGCATGCCTTGTTTCAGGACGAAGTGAGCTTCCATGATCTCGGTCTCATCGTCATCGACGAGCAGCACCGCTTCGGCGTGTCCGACCGCATGCGCATGGTAGCCAAGGGCTTTGCCCCCCACGTCCTGGTGATGAGCGCAACCCCGATCCCGCGCACGCTGGCGCTCTCTATCCATGGCGACATGGACCTTTCCGTGCTCGACGAAAAACCGCCCGGCCGCATGCCCATCCGAACCGCGACGATGCCGACATCACGGCTGAGCGAAGTGCTTGACGCCATTGCCGATGCATCCGCGCGGGGCGAGCGCGCCTATTGGGTTTGTCCGCTGATCGAAGAAAGCGAAGCGGTGGACCTCGCCGCCGTGCAGGACCGCTACGAGCAGTTGCGCGAGCGCTTTGGCGATGGCGTTGAGATCGTGCACGGGCGCATGTCGCCAACTTCGCGCGAAGCGGCGATGGAGCGGTTTCGCTCCGGCGCGGCGTTTTTATTGGTCGCCACTACCGTGATCGAAGTCGGCGTCAACGTAACCGAAGCGACCATTATGGTGATTGAACACGCCGAGCGCTTCGGCCTGGCGCAACTGCACCAATTGCGCGGCCGTGTCGGCCGCGGCGACAAGCAAGGCTCGTGCGTGCTATTGTGGAAACCGCCCTTGGGCGAAGGCGCCAAGGCGCGGCTCGACGCTGTGCGCCGCAACGACGACGGTTTTGCCATCGCCGAGATCGATTTCAATATGCGCGGGGCCGGCGACATGCTCGGCACGCAGCAGAGCGGCCTGCCCCCCTTTCGCCTGGTCGATCCGGAAACCCATGCGAAAATGCTCGGCGCGGCCGACCAGGAGGCCCGGCTCGCGCTTGACCGCGACGGCAATCTAACCACGCCCCGCGGTCAGGCCATCCGTTTGGCGCTTGCGCTGTTTGGCTACGCCGATGCAGCTGAACTGGCGCGGAGCGGATAGCGCCTAGGGGCCGCCAGCGGCCCATGAACTATGTGTCCAGCGCCCGCCGCAAGCGTTTGAGGCGCTTGTTCACCGAGCGCTTGAGCCGCGCCCATGGGTCTTTTGCGCGCTTGGGTTGGGTCGGGTCGAGCACGTGGCGGTCGTCGCCGATATGGCGCACCGCCGGTTCTTCAAGATTCGCCAAGCGAAAGCCGGCGCGTTTGAAATAATAGGACACATCCTCTTCGTGCCCGAGCGGCGCGAACGGGCCGATGGCGTAATAATCCTTCATGCGGCGCAGACCGGGATTGAAGGAATAGCTGAAATATTCCGGATGGAAGGACGGATCGAGTGTGAACATAGCCACTCCCGCGACGCTCTCGCGCGGCGCATCGCGCACCAATTTGTTCTGTTCGCTCCTGGGCCGCAGGCAGACAACGCTCACGTCCGGGCGTCCCTCCAACACCAAAAAGGATTCCGCGATGAAGCCGTTGCGGAAAAACTCCCAATCGTCCTCGCAATGAAACACGTACGGCGTCTTCACCTGCGCATAAGCTTTGTCGATGGACTTGATCTGGCCGATTTGGGGCCGGTTGAGGATGATTTCCGCGCTCAAACCGAGTTCCGCAGCCACCTCTCGCACGCGTTCATCGCCGGAATCCTCGATGATGATCCAAGCCTGGGGGGCGTGGTCGAGCTTGTCCTTCAAGGATTGCAAAGTCTGGCGCAACAGATCGATGCGACCGCAGCTGGTGACGACGATGCTGTAGCCGCGCACGCCTGCCTCAGCGCCATGATCTACGTGCATGAACTTGCTCGCCGCCCCGCACAATCGGGCGGGCGGAGCAATAGGCGCCGCCTAAGTTCATGTCAAGGCGGGCGAAATTCATGCTTGCATTGGCCCTTGCCGGGGATAGTTAGAGTTCATCATGGCCTCCCATTTGCCGATTTCCTGTTACATCCGCACGCTCAACGAAGCACGCCTTGTCGGCCTAGTGGTCGAAGGGGCGCGGCGGATCGCGGCGGAAGTGCTCGTCGTCGATTGCGGCTCGACCGATGGAACCATCGAGATCGCCGAGCAGGCGGGCGCGCGTGTCATCCATCAAGCTTGGCTCGGCAACGGCAGGCAAAAGCGCTTCGCCGAGGAGCAATGCGCGCACGACTGGCTGCTTGACCTTGACGCCGACGAAGTGGTGACGCCCGAATTCGCGGACGAGGTGCGCTCCTTGTTCGCGCAGGGCGAGCCTCCGCACGCGATCTACGAGACCATGCTGGTGACCGCCCCGCCGATTGGCGAACCTTGGTGGACGCACGCGCTCGCCGACCGGCGCAAGCTCTACGACCGCCGCCGCATCCGCCAGCCCGACCACGACGCATGGGATCAGTTTGAGACGCCCGCCGGCATGGAGATTGGAAACATTAAGGCGCCGTTATTGCACTATTCGTACCGGGATTTCGAGCATTTCGCCGAGAAGCTCAATCGCTGGAGCGGGGTCGCGGCGCGGGCCTCCAAGCTCAAGCCGCTCTGGTTGGTGAGCTTGCGCATTGTGCTCGCCTCGCCATTCTATTTCCTCAAACAATATTTCTGGCGTGGCCATTGGCGCGGCGGCCTTACCGGCTTTGTCATCGCCGGCCTGTCGGCCAACGGGCGTTGGCTCAAGGACGTGAAGATGCTGGAGATCCACATGCGCAATCGCGCGGCCAAAGCCGACAAGATCTGATGAGCGCGCGCGCCGATCCGTTGGTTTCCCGCGCCTGGCTCGCCGAGCGCCTCAATGCGCCCGACATCCGAGTCATTGACGCCAGCTGGTTTCCGCCGGGCGATGCGCGTGACGCCAAAGCCCTCTACGCCGAGCGACGGATTCCAGGCGCCATCTTCTTCGACATCGACGACATCGCCGATACTGAGAATCCGTTGCCGCACATGTTGCCGTCGCCGGAGAAATTCGCCTCGCGCATGCGTAAGCTGGGTATTGGCGATGGCGCACGGGTGATCGTCTACGATGCGCAAGGGCTGTTCTCCGCGGCGAGGGTTTGGTGGACGTTTCGGGTGATGGGACACAATGACGTGTCGGTGCTCGATGGCGGTTTCCCCGCTTGGGAGGCCGGCGGTTGTCCGATCGAAACCGGCCCGCCTCACCTTCGCGGCGAGCGCCACTTCACTTCGCAATTCCGCGCCGATCTGGTGGCCGATCTGAGCGACATGCGCAGACTTGTCGAAGCCGGCAAGACACCGGTTCTCGACGCCCGACCGGCCGCGCGGTTTAGCGGCGACGCGCCCGAACCGCGCGCGGGTCTGAAACCGGGCCACATGCCAGGAGCGTTGAACGTGCCCGCGTCGGCGCTGATCAATGGCGCCGGTTCGCTGCGCACGCAGGCGGAATTGCAATCGATTTTCGGCGTCGCCGGCGCCGACATTTCCCGCCCCATTGTTTGCACGTGCGGCTCGGGCGTCACCGCCGCCATCATCGCCTTGGCGCTGGCGCGGCTGGGACGTTGGGACGCGCGAATCTATGATGGCGCCTGGGCCGAATGGGGCGCGCTCCCCGACACCCCGATCGCGACCGGAGCTGCGTGATCGCAATGACCAAGAAGAAAGCGGAATTCTCCAAGTATCGCCTCGAAACCCAACTCGCTTTGGCCGGGCGCGATCCGGCGCGGTTCGATGGCGCGGTCAATCCGCCGATCCATCGCGTCACCACGCTTGTCATTGCCGAAATGGCCGAACTCTACGGCACGCCAAGGAAAAGCTACGGACTCGAAGGCATGGCGGTGCAAGAAGCGCTGCGCGAGGCAGTGGTCGCCGTCGAGGGCGGCGCCGGCGCCACGCTCGCGCCCTCGGGGCTCGCCGCCTGCTCGCTGGCGTTGCTGACAGTGGCGCAAGACGGCGGTGAAGTGCTGGTCACCGATTCCGTCTACGGCCCTACCCGCAAATTCTGCGACCGCATGCTGCATAGGCTGGGGGTTCACACGCGCTATTTCGATCCGCGCCTCGGCGGCGAAATCGCCGCGCTGATGCACGATAAGACGTGCGCCGTGTTCATGGAATCGCCAGGCTCGCTCACTTTTGAAATTCAGGACGTTCCGGCCATCGTCGCGGCCGCTCAGACGCGCGGCATTCCCACAATGATCGACAACACCTGGTCGGCAGGGATCTATTTCAAACCGTTCGCGCACGGCGTGGATCTCTCGGTGCAAGCGCTGACCAAATATCAATTGGGGCACGCCGATGCGTTTCTCGGCGCGGTTTTGGCGTGCACGCCGGAATGGGATGAGCGCGTGCGGGCGAGCTACCATCAGCTTGGTCTCAACGCCGCGCCGGACGATGCCTATCTGGTGCTGCGCGGCATGCGCACCTTGGCGCTTAGGCTGGAGCGGCAATCGGCGTCGGCGCTGAAAATTTCCAACTGGCTTGAGCGGCGCGGCGAAGTGAAGCGGGTGCTGCATCCAGCGCTGCCCTCTCATCCCGATCACGAGCTTTGGAAGCGGGATTTCAGCGGGGCATCGGGCGTATTCTCGTTCGTGCTAGAGCCCGCGGCGCCGCAAAATGTGGCGAGCATGCTTGAAGGGCTCGAGCTTTTCGCCATGGGCTTCTCGTGGGGCGGCTTTGAGAGCCTGGCCATCCCCTGCGACCCGCAAATTGTGCGCACCGCCGCGCCTTGGCGCGCGGAAGGCCCACTTATCCGGCTTTCGATCGGGCTTGAGCACAGCGACGACCTGATCGAGGATTTGGCGCAAGGGTTCTCGCGCCTGGGCCAATGAGCTGGCGCGCCGAGCTGGATGAAGGTGAGCACTGGCGATTGACCATTGTGCGGCCCTGATCACGGTTTCAGGGGGTTGCCCACTGTCCACTGACTGGCCCAGCCCCGCGCACTGTTGCCAGCGGCAACGTCGCTCGAAGGCGGCCACCTGCCGCGCTCCCTCCAGACCGGAAGAAACTCGTAGAGTCGGGATGTGGCGCGGTAGTGTTAGGCCGGGCGTAACTGTTGCCGCCCCTTTCGTTTGGCGGCGCCTGAACAGCGCGACCATAGCTCCGTTTCCACATCCCTCTCATCGAACCGGACTTGCAGATCTCCCGCATCCGGCTCTCGGACAAGACATCACGCCTTCACCCACGACGGGCCGCGCCCAAGCCGGGTCAAGCGTACGAGCCCGAGATGCTCGTAGAGGTGCGAGAGTGGATAGCTCCCGCCCCGGCTTGAGCGCAAGCGCCAGTTCGCCAAGCCATCGTTCTGCGCCATACGCTTCGATGTCGGCGAAGTCTTGGCCGTCCACGCCCGGCGCGCCCTTGTTGGAGCGGCATTGCGCGTAGGCGAACGCAAGAATGTCTTCGCGATAAATCTTGTCGTAGAGCGCGTAGAAACGATCGCCGGCTTCGGCCTTCGCTTTTGCGTGTAACGCCGTCTGTAGTTTCTGAACGCTGTTCGGAGTTGATAGGCTGCCCAATCTCCAGGTCCCTCGCTACGTGTTGCGTCAGTCTTGAACTGAGGCCCCTTCCCTCCACCGCCATTACGCGACTTCATCGGCACTACGAGCCTCTCCGCCACCCCAGGGCGCCAAGCCTGTCCCTCACGGGCGTCTTGTTGATCATCGCTGATCACGCGCTGGGGCTTCCCGTGTTGCGTGCGCTTTCCTTGTGTACATGCTGCCGCCAGCACCCCGGTGCAGCGAATGGACGTCGTCTTGCTCTATCGCCCACTCGTGTCAGCCTTCCCCGAAACGGCTATCGGGTCGGCCTGCACATCGTCCTTTTCGAGGTTTTGCTCGGCGTTCACTCGCGTTGCGGCCTGCACACTCGCTCTGTCACCTATTCGTGACACGATTATCGAAGGCTTCAGCCAGTTCGTTACCTCCCTGTCTGCTCCGATCGCTTCCGGCTGGAGCATTTGCCGGGCGGGGCTTGCACCCGCTGGAAAGCGCCGCCTTTCACGGCGCACGCCGGGAACTGACATTCGCAATGCGCTTGCCGCCGCAAAAAAAACGCGGCTCGTCTTCGCCGAAAACGGTTACGCGCCTACGCGAAACGGCCTTACTTTTCAGAAAGGCCGCAGTGCGCCAGTCGATCTAATCTATCGCGTCCAGTCGATAAGTGCGCGTATGCGAAGAAGGTCTAGCGCCGTTACGGGCTCGCAGCTTGATAGGCGGCGGCGATCCGGGAGCGTCTTCTTAGAAGCAGGATCGTCGCGCTCGCCGCTAGGCCGGCCGCGCAGATGGCGGCGATGATCAGGAAGAAGTAGCGATAGCCTTCCGCCCCAGGGTAGGCGTCGAGCAGCGCGCCGCCAAGCAGCGGCATGAATACATCCGGCGTGAAGCCGATCAGCGAGACGATGCCTGTCGCCATGCCGGTCAAGGCGCGGGGCACGCCGCCCTCTTCGAGCAGCGCGAAATAGATGCCGCGCAAAGCGAAGATCACCAGCGAGCCCAACACAATCGCCGCCATCAGCGCCGGGGCAAAGCGCGCTTGGCCGGGCAGGAAGGCGAGGAACACGAAACATGCAATAAGCAAGGCAAAACAAGCGGTGACGCTGCTCGAAACGCCTACACGGTCGCCGACGAAGCCGGCGATGAGCGCGCCGATGGGTTTGAGCCACACTTTGCCGGCGCCGATCGCGCCGCCGACCACGATCGACAAGGCGAACACGTCGGTCGCATGCGGGGTAAAATAATACGATCCCCAATAGGCGCTATAACCGGCGAGGACGACAATGGCGATCAGCCACACCGCGGGCGAGGCGAGCACCAGGGCGACCTCCGACAGCCGCGGCGCGCTGGAGCGTTTATGTGCGCCGGGCGCGTCATCCTTGAGCAACACGAAGGCGCCGATGGCGAGCGCGATATTGAGCGCCGAGAAGCCAATGATGATGTCGGCAAACGCCGCGCTCGATGCGCCGCGCCAAGCGAAGATGGCCAGGAAAGCCGAGCCGATCGCCGCTTCGGAAACGCCGCGCCCAGCCTCAAGAATGCCGAATGCGCGGCCCTGCTCCTCAGCCGGGGCCCAATCGCGCGTCCCCCTGATCATGGCCGCCCAGAACACGCCGGTAATCGATACGCCCCAGAAAGCGTGAATGGCGATCGCGACCGGATAAGACGGAAACGTCGCGAACAGGAAGCCAGCGCCGCCGGTTGCGAGCAGCGCAACGCTGATCAGCAAACGCGGCGCAACCCGGTCCGCGAGCCAGCCACCGGGCGCGTAGGTCGCGAATGAACCGATTCCGAACGTCGCCATCAGCACGCCCAGCTGCATGTTCGAAAGATGCAGCGCCAGCTGCAGCGGAAAATAGTACACTTCGCGCAGAAACGGCAGGATATAGATCACCGCGCCGGCGAGGCAGAGGATCGCCATGATCGTCCATTTGCGTGCGACGTTCATGGCTTTTCCTTCAACACGGCCATCGCGCAATTATGACCCGGCGCACCGGTTACGCCGCCGCCGGGATGGGCGCCGGCGCCGCACAGATAGAGGCCGGGAATGGGCGTTGTATACTGCGAGCATCCCGGCGCGGGTCGCATGAAAAACAGCTGATTAAGCCTTAGGTCGCCATGAAAGATGTTGCCTTCGGTGAGGCCATAGGTGCGCTCGAGATCGAGCGGCGTCAGCACCGAGCGCGCGGCGATGATCTCGGCGAGATCGGGAAGGTAGGCGGATAATTCACGAACCGCCTGATCGCCCAGCGCCTCGCGTCGCCCATCCCAATCGCCGCCGCGGAGGTCATACGGCAGATATTGCAGAAAACAGGTCATCATGCAGACGCCCGCTGGCGCGAGCGACGCATCAACGAGGGAGGGAATGACGCAATCAATCCAAAGCCGATCCGGAATCTCGCCGGCGACGCATTGAGCGTAGCAGCGCTGCGCTTCCGCCAAAGTCAGCGGCGCGTGGGTGAAGACGGCGCGCTCGGCCGCGCTCATGTGTTCAGTGCGCCAGGTGAAGGTCGGTGCGCGCTTGAGCATAAGATTGAGTTTGCCGGACGGGCCCGCCATCTTGATGCCGGCGATGCGGCGGCGGAAGGCTTTGTCCAAGGCAAACGCCGGCGTGAGTTTCAGGAACGTGCGCTTGGGATCGGCGTTCGAGAGCACGCGTCGTGCGCGGATGCGGGCGCCGTCCTCCAGGACGACGCCCACCGCGCGGCCGCCCTCGATGATAATCTCCGCGACAGGCGCTTCGGTGCGGATCTTGGCGCCGAAGCGCGCGGCGGCTTGCGCGAGCGCCTGGCTGATCGCGCCCATGCCGCCAATGACGTGGCCGCTGAATCCCTGCACGCCCGTCTCGCCGCCGGCGAGCAAGTGAAACAAGAGGCCGATCGCCGAGCCTTGATCATAAGGCCCGCCGTGCTTGCCGTAGACATTGTTAGCCAGGAACAGGCGCTTGACCTCGTCGCTTTCAAAGCGGCGGTCGAGAAAATCGCCGAGACTGCCGGTGACAAATTCGAGCAGCGCGGCAGTCTGCGCGCCGGAGATGCCCAGGAAGCGGCGCGCGAGGCGCCATGCGGCGCCGAGCCGAGCAAAACCCTCGTCCGCCATGTCCGGCGGCGGCTCCAGAAAGAACGGCTGCAGATAGCGCGCGAGCGCCTTCAGTTCGGAATCGACCGCGAGGAATGCGTCAGCGTCTCGCGTGGAGAATGCGGCGATTTCGGCAGCCGTGCGCGCGGGATCGGACCACCAGCGCAGCACGCGCCCCTCGCCCAGCGGCAACGTGATGGCCGGATCGCAGGGGACCATGCGCAGGCCTTCCACGGCGAGGTCGAGGTCCTCGACGATGCGCGGCAACAACATGCTTGCGATGTAGGCGCACGATGAGACGCGCGCGCCGGGGGCGATCTCTTCGGTGGCGCAGGCGCCGCCGACGATTGCGCGCCGCTCCAGCACCAGCACCGTACGTCCCGCGCGCGCCAGATAGGCGGCAGCGGTCAAGCCATTGTGGCCAGCGCCGATGATCGCGGCGTCCCAGACCGTCTCGGTTTCGCCAGCAGAAACAGTCATGCGCCCCATCCAGCTCCCTGCTAGCGGGTTCGTTTCTAACACAAGAGTCCTTGTCGGGTTGCCAAATCGAAGCGCGAATCTGGAACACGCTCCCCGGACGCGATGCAGTCGCGATCCGGGGCCCATGGAGTGTGCGAATGCTGAAGCCTCAGGGTTTGCTCGGTGATGGGCCCCGGCTCGGCGCTCGCTGACGCGAGCTTGGCCGGGGAACGGGCCCACTGCATTTGCGGCGCCGCCGCCATGCTCTGAAAGTCGTCTGCGGGCGCCAAGTGTTGGATTCGCACCCCTAGAACAAGTCTGTATAGATCGTCCCGTCCGCGGCTTTCGACGAAGGAGCGACCCCTATGCACGATGAAGGCGCTGACCGCTTCTCTCTCCAGCGTTCGCTTCCCAGCGCGGCTTATCGTGACCCCGCTTTCTTCGCCGCCGAGCGCATGCGCGTTTTCGCGCGGGAATGGTTATGCATCGCCCGGGAAGAGCAGGTCCAGGAGGCATGCGCCTCGCTGGTAGTGGAAATTGCCGGCGAAAGCGTGATCCTGGTGCGCAATCGCCAGAGCGAGCTTCGCGGCTTTTACAATGTGTGCCGGCATCGCGGGACGCGCATCTGCGGGCCCGAGCGCTTCGGCATTTCGCTGCCCGGCGGAATCATGGGCAACGGCACGATCCGCTGTCCCTATCATCAATGGACCTATTCGCTCGACGGCGAATTGCTCAACGCGCCCTACCTCAGCGACGAGCCCGGCTTCGCGCGTGAAAACTTCTCGCTCCACCCCGTGGCGATCGAGACATGGGGCGGGTTTGTGTTTGCCAATCTCACGCCGGAAGGGGCAGCTGAAGGAGGGCGCACGCTGACCGATGGGCTCGGTCATGCGCCGCGCCGGCTTGGCAATTATCCGCTGGCGGATTTGAAGACCGCGCACTTGCGCAGCTACGACGTCGCCGCGAACTGGAAGATCATTTTCGAGAATTACAACGAATGCTATCATTGCGCCGGCCTGCATCCCGAATTGTGCGAGGTGGTGCCGGAATTCCGCAAGCGCGGCGGATCGCATCTGGATTGGGATGCAGGCGTTCCCCATCGCGACGGCGCATGGACTTATACCGCCTCGGGCACGACGACACGCAAGCCGTTTGCGGGCCTCAACGAAGAAGAGAAAGTACGCCACAAAGGCGAACTCATCTATCCCAATGTCATGCTCTCCATGAGCGCGGAGCATGGCGCGGCCTTCATTTTATGGCCGCTCGCGCACGACCGTACGCGCATCGAATGCCGGTTCCTGTTTCATCCCGAAGAGATCGCGCGTGCGGATTTCGATCCTTCGGACGCGATTGGGTTCTGGGATCTGGTCAACCGACAAGATTGGGCTATCTGCGAGCGCGTTCAGCAGGGCGTCAGTTCACGCGTGCACGCTCACGGGTATTACGCGCCGCTGGAGGATCTCAGCCTCGACATTCGCGCTTATGTGGGCCGGTTCTTCTCGGCAGAGGAACTGCGGAATTCATAGACGCTGTCTAATCTCTTCGAACACTTCAAAAGAGGGCTAGCTGATCGCACCTCCCCCTCCCCTGAAGCGCGCGTCCTTGCTCGAATACGAGATAAAGGCGGCGTAGCGAAAAGCTCGGCCATATCTTCCCCCCAGACACTCCGAGCCTACCACTAGCCTCGACACTGTCGAGCGGTTGGCCACAATCCTGCGGTCGGCATGGTCGCTTCAGAGCCAGAAGGCTTACCGCCTAGTGCTCGCGTTCTGCGGTTTGGCTGGATGGCGCCCGCGGCCGCCGACCGCGACTAACGCGCCAGACCCATCACAAATCCCTGGAAATGGCGCGCGGCTATGTGCGCGTCGCCGGCAGTTGGTGCGATAACGTCACGGCGCGGGTGTTGTAATGTGGCTCGGCGATCTGTGTTTGGAGGCGTTGTAGGTGACGCCCGCCCCCCGCCAGAGCCCCCAGCGGCAGGCTACGTGGCTTCTGGATCTCAACTCGAAACCCAACCGCGCTGTATCCCTGTTGTATCCCAAGCGCCGAGGCCCGGCTTCGGCAAAAGGCCTAAGTATTTGTTTTTATTGGTGAGCCCGGCGGGATTTGAACCCACGACCCTCTGATTAAAAGTTACACGGTTACACTTTGGTGCGCGTTGGCAGCGATTGGCGCGTATTAGCATTTTCCCCTGAAGATATAGCATTATCGGGCGTGGCGGGTTGGAGCGGTTTGGTTGGCATTGTCGCCGAATGGCGTTTAGATTGTACCCCAATTGTACCCCGGCGTGGTGGGGCCGATTGCAGGGATCGAACCGTTGGCCAAGCGGGCGAACATCACCAAAAGGATCGTGGACGCCCTTCAGCCGCAGGCCGTCCGCTATGACGTATTTGACGGGGCGCTGCGGGGCTTTCACGTCCGGGTCCATCCGAGTGGGGCGAAGGTGTACCGGCTCAAGTACAGGTCGGCGGGTAAGCAGCTGGTAATGACCGTCGGCGAGCATGGCGCGCCCTGGACTGCCGAGGCCGCCCGGTCGCGCGCAGAGGTGCTGCGCGGCGTTGTAAAAGACGGCGGCGACCCCGTCGCGGACAAGGAAGCGCGCCAGATCGCAATCGCTGAGAGCCGCCGCCGAGCCCTCACAGTTGGTGAGCTGGTCGAGAAATGGTTGACCTATGGCCGTGCTGCCGCGCCCAACAAGCGCGACTCGTCATGGGCGCATGATGCGAGCCGACTGCGTCGGCACATCGTCCCACTCCTCGGCGTCTACCCAGCGTCCAGCCTTCGTCGCGCCGACATCGAAAAAGCGCAGCAAGATATCCTGGAAGGCAAGACCGCAGCGGACGTGAAGACCAAGAAGCGCGGGCGCGCCATTATCCGCGGCGGGCGCGCTGTGGCGCGTGGCGCCATCGTCAGTCTGTCCAGCTGTTATTCGTGGGCGGTGGCGCAAGAGCTTGTCGCCGACAACCCGGTGACAAAAGTGAAAAAGCTCGCTCCAACTAAACGGGAGCGCTTTCTTTCTGAGAAAGAGGCCGCCGCCTTGTTGGACGCGCTCAACGCGATGGAGGCCGAGCGCTCTCTGCCTAAGTATTACGCCGACGCGATCCGATTGCTGTTGCTCACCGGCGCGCGCAAGAGAGAGATCACCGAGCTTGAATGGTCCGAGATCGATCTCAAACGAGGCTTGATCAAGCTGCCCCCTGCCCGCTCCAAGACCGGCGAGAAACTAATTCACCTCAGCGCGCCTGCCGCGGCGATCTTAAGCGCTTGCCCACAAGGCGAGCGCTTCGTATTTCCCGCGCCCACCGATCCAACGCGGCCCGCGCAGGAATTACAGAAGGCATGGCAACGCGTGAGGAGCAGAGCTGGTCTAGCGAGCCTACGCCTCCACGACCTCAGACACAGTTATGCGAGTTTCGCTGTCGCAGGTGGCGCAAGTCTTACACTGATCGGCAAGGCGCTTGGCCATGCGCAGGTGGCCACTACGGCGCGTTACGCGCACCTCGGCGAAGATCCGGTCAAACAAATGACTGAGCGCGTTGGCCAAACGATCATGGGATCCGGCAAACGCAACAACGACGAGCCGACAGTGTTGACGTTCGCCGACGCCAAACCGGCGGAACTGGTTTTGCTGGACAACACCAAGCGCAGCCCAAAGGGGTAGTTTGGAGCGCTTAGGCGACACTCGACGTGCGCGCTGAACCGGCAATTGATCGCCGAAGGCGGTCATTCCCCTGCCAATGCTGACAACCGCTCTCGGGGCGGCCGATCATCTCTGACACGGGACGGAAGGTGTATTCCTTGGCCGAACCCGGCGCCGACGCCGCGCTCCTCGCCGGCACCGAATTGGCACTAGCGTTCGATGCGACGAGCGCGAGCTTTTCCGGTGCTCGATTGCGGCCGCGTGCATATCGACGCGATTGTCGCGCGCGCCATGGGCGCGTGAGCCGCCCCGCGCGCATCGCAACAAATTTGCGGGCGGCGGGGTTCATCTAATCTGACGCAGCTACTGGGCGCGCTGCGGTCGGCCATCGCCGCTAACAGAGATTGAAGCGACAGGAATTCAGGGCCCAATGCATGAGGTCATCGGACCGGGGACAACGAACAGATGCCTGTGCACAACGACTTGCGCTCATGAAAACTCTGATCGCTGATCTCGACCCTCGCAGATTCGACGGTGGCGTTGTCGCCACCGTGCTGTCAGTCAAAGACGAAATGTGCAAGTATCCAATTGGCGACCCCGGTGATCCAGATTTTGCCTTTTGCGGCCGCGATACCTGTCGCGGTCCCTATTGCTACGACCATGCCCGGCTTGCCTACCAGCCGAGGCGCGCGCTAGCGTCGCATTGCTGGCTCGAAATATCTTGCCGAGCCGCCGCGATGGTTCCGGCGCCGCCGCCACGCCCTCGGGCACGCGATAATTTTCCAGCCATTTGTGGATGCGCGCGCCCCAGGCCTTGTCCTCCCAGGAATAGGAGATGAAGGCGCGATAACGCATGGCGGGCTCGCTCATGCTACACCGGCACGGTCACATGCTTGCCGCCGAACACCGCTTGCCAGTTCTCGATCTCGCTCACGACGATGTCGTCGGCCGCGTGCGCCAGATCGGCGACGTGGTCATAGTCCAACGCATCGGCCCCGCCGGAGAGCAACAGCGCGATGCGCGCATGCACGGAGGCGAGTTTTTCGGCGGTGATTTCGGAGATAGCGGCGAAGCGCTCGAAATCGCCAAAATAGCGTATGCCGGCGATGCCCGCGCCGAAGGTCGGCAACAGCACGCCAAGGAAGGTGAACATCTTGGTGGCGGGATAGAGCAGGTGTTTGGCCTCGCTCCAGAACAGCGCCCCCGCCGTCAGCGCCAGGAACAGCGCCACCGAAATAACCGCAAGCAGGAACAGCAATTCCGACAAACGGTCGAGATTGTGGTGCACCTTGGTGAGGCGCTTGGCCTTGGCGTGGTGATAGTCGCGCTGGCGGGTGACGTGTTCGTCGAGCAGCGTTTGCAGCGCGGCATGCAGATAGGCGCGCGTCACCGCGATCGCCGGCAGGCCAACGCCGCGTAGGCCATGGCGCGCGTACCATTCCGGCCACGAGGTTTCCGAACCCTTCGGCCAACGCCCTGGCGGACGCGCCACGCCCAGCGTCAGCAGCAACGGAGAGTGGCGAAAGTATTCGGCGACGCGCCGGGTCTCGAACCAGCGCCCGTGCCAGCGGCGCTTTTGCCCGATCCACGTAATGGCGAGAATCCCCGCCAGCAGCGCGAATTCGACGGCGGCGAAAATGCCTTTATCGTCGGCGGTGGCGAACGGCAGATAAGCAATGCCCGAGACGATGGCCAAGGCCGAGAGCACGAAATTCGCCACCATGCCGCCGCGATAGGTGTCGGAGAGATGCGCGGAAATGGCGTCGGCCCAGGCAAAGCGCGCCAGCACTTCGCGCTCGATTCTGCCGGCGAAGTCCGCGTCGGCGCCGGGCAGCGCGCGCGAAACCTCCAGTATTGCGGCCCCGCTTCCGGCGGCGATGGCTTCGGGCGCTTCATAGTTCATGCGCAGGCCGCGCCATGGTTTCGCCTCGCCGCCGAACAGCGCTTCGATGCGGCGATAGGCGTGCCAGAGCGGATTGGAGCGCGCGCGCCATTGTTCGCTGTCGAGCGCGGCGACGCCCGGATGGGGTTTGCCATGCCTGGGCGCGCGCGGTTCGACCGGACGCAGCGCGCTTTGTACCAGAGCAGCAAGCGTGGCGAGGCGATCTTCGCTGGCCGGCGCGCCGCCGAGCACGGCCAGCGATTCCGGCGTGCGCAGGATGCGCCAAGCTTCCGGCGCGCTCGCATCGATCCACAGCACTGGCGCGCCCAGTTCCAGCGCCAGCGCGATGGTGTGGCCGGTGCCCCCGACATAGGCCTGGCTGACGCTATCCCAGATCGCGATCAGCAGGTCCGATTGCTCGATCATCACCCGCGCCGCCAGCGCCACGCGTTCGGAGCATTCCGCCTCGAACGCGCGCGCCAGCGCCATGTCGGCGGGAGCAGCGAGCTTGGCGAGGAAGTGGCTGGCGATGGCTTCGTCGCGGTCGGCGAGTTCGAAGCAGCGGGATTTGTTCTCGAGTTCGCGGATTGCGCGCGCGCGTGTTTGCGTTGGCGCGTCCTTCGCCTCTCCGCCGCCAAGCAGGGCGCGCGCGTCTTTCTGGTTCGCGGGCAGGGCGTTGATCGCCACGTTCAGCGCGCGTCCGAACGGCAGCGGCGCGACCAGCTCCCAGCCGCGCGTCAAGGCGGCGTTGGCGGCGATCTGATCGGCCCCGTCGGCCAGCATCGCATGCAGCCGCGTCGGCGCCAGCGGCCCGAGCAAGGGCGGCTCGGCGGCGGTCGTGGTGGCGATCGCATCGAAGATTTCGCCCAGCGCCACCGCGATCCGCGCGCGATTGGCGGCGAACGCGGCATTGTCCTCGCGATGGCCGGTGATGGCCAACGCCAGCCGCACGCGCGGGGCCGGCGGCGCGGGTATGGTGGGGGCGTCAACGCTCATGCGAAGGTGGGTTGGTGCCCGCAAGGCGCGCGCGAGACTTCTCCATCAGCGCCAGAAAACGAGGGTGCTCGCGGATTTGATCGAAATCGTTATCCTGATCGATCCAAAGCAACCAGCCGGTACTCACCTTGTCTATTATGCCTTCTAAGAGATCGGCGGCCGCCTCGGCATCGTTGAGACGGGCCATGGCGCAGGCGATATTGTAGTGTAGCCGGGAATTATCCGGATCGAGCAGTAAGGCGCGCCGTGTCCACTCACGGGCCCGCTCTACTTCGCCAAGCTCGGCGAGAGCACTCACAAAAAAACCAAGCGCGGTGCTGTGATCGGGCTCTCTCGCCAACACCGTTTCGCACAACGCCATAACCCGTCGCGAAGCCGCGTTCGCGTTCTCCATGTCTCCGATCCCCTGGTAGGCCTGAACCACCATGCCGACTGGGCGAACAGCCTCCGGATCGATTTCGATGGCGCGTTCGTAGTGTCGGATGGCCGCAGCGTAATCGCGCTGCGAAATGCCCCCATTGCCCGCCGCCAAATGGGCCTCGTAGCAATGGGGGGCAAGTCGAAGCGCGGTATCCGCACTAGCGCGACCCGCATTCCAATCCATTGACGGCCCGCGAATGATAGTTTCGGCTAATGCCGCGTGCGCGTCGGCGTTATTGGGATCCGCGGCAATGGCGCGCTCGGCGGCGGCTCGCGCACCTTCGTTGGAATAGCCTGCTACGCCGCGCTGGCTGACTTCGGATTCCGCGAACGACATCAGCGCCCAAGCGTCGGCAAATCCAGGATCGGCCTCCACCACTTTCCGGCAGATGCGGATGATCGCCGGCGTTAGCCGGTCACTGCCCGTGCGACGGAAGTCGCGCGCCATCAGGAAGAGTTCGTAAGCCTCCGCGCTTGTCGTCCCGCGACCTTCGAACGTGCGCGACTCATTTGGCGCCAGCTTGACCTTCAACGCTCCGACGATAGCCCTTGCGATGTCATCCTGGATCGCGAAAATATTGTCGAGCGTGCGGTCGAAGCGTTCGGCCCAGATTTGCGCGTCTGAAGCGGCTTCGACAAGTTGCGCGGTAATGCGCACGCGGTTGCCGCTTTTGCGCACGCTGCCTTCCAGGATGTGCGACACCTTCTGCTCGCGGGCGAGCTGCGCGGCGGCGATGGTCTTGCCCTTCAGCGTGAAGGCGGCGTTGCGCGAGACCACGCTCAGCGCTGAAACACGCCCGAGATCGGTGATGATGTCCTCGGTGACGCCGTCGCTGAAAAATTCTTGCTCCGCGTCTCCGCTCATATGACGAACGGGAGGATTAGGATCGCGGTTTTTCCCGGCGTCGCCGCCGGCGCAGTCCGCGACGACAACGCGGCCGGGCGCACGGCCGCCGCCGCCTTCTCCACGAAACGGCGCACATCGCCCAGAAACGCCAGCCACGCCTTGTCATCGCCCGCGCCATCCCAGTGCGCCAGTTCCGCGGTTTGCGTCAGCTCAAACATGATCTGGCGTTCGCACGGTTCGATCATCACCGGGACCAAAGTGCGGTTGCGGTCGGCCAGCGTGGCTTCCGCCCGCACCCAGCGCGAGGCCACCGATTTCTTGCTCCACAGCACCACCACCGCCCTGGCCTGGCGCAGCGCCGCTTCGGTCACCTCGTCGTAAGCCTCGCCCGCCCGCAGCGTCGAATCCCACCAGACCTTGAACCCCTGGCCCTCGAACGCCTCCGCGAACCGCCGCGCGGCGGCCGAGTCAGCGCGGTTGTAGGAGAGGAAGATGTCGGTCATCGGTCTGAGCCCCGCCTAATTCGCCGCGCCGCCCGCCGCCAGCCGCGCTTCGGCGGCGGCGATCATGGCCTTGAAACGCGGGTGCTCGCGGATGGAATCCAAATCGCTGTCCCGCTTGGTCCAGTTGATGTGCTCGATTCCAGACGTCTCAAGCACCGGACCGAGCAGATCGAGCCCGGCTTCGATGTCGCCCAACAAAGAGATGAACGCGCAGGCAAAATTGTAGCGCATATTGTTATTGTCCGGATCGAGCAGCAAGGCGCGTTCGACCCATTCCTTCGCGCGTTCCGCCTCGCCGCGAACGGCGAGCGCCGTGACCGCGAAACTGGTGGCCGAGCCGTTGTCCGGCTCCACCGCGATAATTTTTTCAACGCGCGCCACCGTCATTTGCGCGGCGCGGCGAGCGCCTTCCTTGTCGCCGGCCGCTAAATAGCAACTCACCAGCAGGCCGGCCGAACTGAAATCCGCCTCCATGCTGGCGGCGGCTTTTTCAAAGTAGCGAATTGCTTCGTCGGGCTTGCGCCTGGAATAACTCACGCGCCCAGCGGTGTGATTGACCTCATACGATTCAGGGTCGAGGCGAAGGGCGATTTCGACTTCGGCTAGCGCTTCGTCATAGCGGGCGTTGTCGCGCAGAAAGCCCGCCTTGGCCGCATGCGCCTCCGCCAGATTCGCATCGATCGCCAGCGCGCGTTCGGCGGCGTCGAGGCCGCTGTCACCTTGCCCTTGCTCATGTCTCAATATGGCCTGTGTGTTGGCCATCAGCGCCCAGGCGCGCGCGTAATTCGGGTCGATCTCGATCGCCCGCTGGCACAGCCGGATAATCGCCTCGCTGCGGCGGGAATTGCCGCGATTGCCAGTGATGCTGTATTGCCGCGCCATCAAGTAGAACTTGTAGGCTTCGAGATTGTTGGTGCCGCGTTGCTCGATCGCCTTTTTTTCTTCCGGCAAGAGCTTGAGCTTCAGCGCCTTGACGATGGCTTCGGAGATCTCGTCCTGCAGCGCGAAGATGTCGCTCAAATCGCGGTCGTAGCGTTCGGCCCAGACGTGATCGTCGCTCTTGCCGTCGATCAGCTGCGCGGTGATGCGCACGCGCCCGCCGGACTTGCGTACGCTGCCTTCGAGGATATGCGAGACTTTCAGCTGCCGCGCCAGCTGCGCCAGCTCGATCGCCTTGCCCTTGAAGCTGAACGCGGTGTTGCGCGAGACCACCGACAGCGCCGACACCTTGCTCAGATCGGTAATGATGTCTTCGCTGATGCCGTCGGAGAAATATTCCTGCTCCGGATCGCCGCTCATGTTGGCGAACGGCAGCACCAGAATGGCGTGGCGGGAATCCTTGGCCACGACGACCGGCGCCGGCGCGGTGCGCGCTTCGATGAATTTGCGCAGGTCGGCGAGGAACGCCAGCCATGCCTTGTCGTCCGCCGCGCCGTCCCAGTGCGACAGCTCCGCCGTCTGCGTCAGTTCGAACATGATCGGCCGCTCACACGGTTCGATCATCGCCGGCAGCAGCGTCTTGTTGCGGTCGGCCAAAGTCGCCTCGGCCCGCACCCAACGCGACTCCACCGACTTCTTCGACCACAGCACTACCACGGCCTTGGCCTCGCGCAGCGCCTTCTCGGTCACCTGGTCGTAGGATTCACCCGAACGCAGGGTCGCGTCCCACCAGACCGAATAGCCCTGGGCTTCGAACGCCTCGGCGAAGCGCCGCGCGGTCGCCTGATCGTCGCGGTTGTAGGAGAGGAAGATATCGGGCAGCGTACGATCCTTTGGCGTGCGATTGCGTCTCTACAGGAGCCGACGCGCGCCGTCGATACGATAATCCTCGCACACGATTGCCCCGCCGGTCCCTGTTTGCCCCCGCCGTCGCCTCCGTGCATACCGCCATGAATCAGTATGCGCTCATCACCACGTTGGTCGGCGCCATTGTGCTGGCGTTCGTGTTTCGGTTCATCGCGCAGCGGCTAAAGCTCTCCCCGATCGTCGGTAATCTGATCGCCGGCATCGCCATTGGCCGCACGCCGGCGATCGCCGCCGATATCGGCCTGGCGCTGGAGCTTTCCGAGATCGGCGTGATGTGCGGCGTCGGCTGTCGCGGCAACGCTTCGAGCGGCCATTGCGCTGGATTGATCCCGAGCTTGCGCGCGCAGGTGCTCGTTTGTTCGACATTGTCGATCTCCTTTCGTCGAGCAGTTGTTTCCGCGCGTGCTTACGCGCCATCATGCGCCAGACCCGCCACAAGAGCCATGATGTGGCGCTCGGCTATGTCCGCGTCGCCGACCTCTGGCGCGACAACGTGACGGCGCGGGTGCTGTAGCGTTAAGCGGCGGCAATCCGATCGCCATCGCGGCAGGCTGCAAAGCGTTCCACTCAAGCCGCTCGGCGTCCAGGCCGCATGCGGAAGCCCTTCGCCGTAAGGCGACATAGGCATCAGGACGTTGGCGCAAGCCGGCAAGCGGTCATGACATGACTTGCTTTGGCTGCTCGTTGCGGGGAACGCCCGCATGATAGTCTTGCTCCTTGCCCTTGGTGCGCACTTTGAAAGGCCGGCCCTTCAGGGCGTGGACGCGCGCGGGCTAGGAAAGATTCGGCTTAGGCAGCTTTCGCCGCGAATATGATGCGATTGACGACGTCGCCCTTCGTGAGCTTCGACAATCCAGCAGAGACAATTCCGCGTTCTTTCACGAAGTTCTTCAGCTCATTGCTGTTGAAATCGTCGAGCAACGTGCGCAACGCCTCAATCCCGTGACGCCTCGCAAATGCCCTGTGATCCAACGAACGCAGTTGGCCCGCCCATTCCGGATCCGTATCGAATACAGCCAACACTGCCTCCAGACGACGCAAAAGCTTTCGAGCGATTGCATCATCGGTGCGTCGGCCGATTCTTTCTAATTTTTTGTAAATTCGCTTGAGTTTGGCCTGCGTCGGACTTGGCACTTAGATAGCTCCTACGAGCTCTTGTAACAATTGCGCAGCACTCTCTTTGGCATATTTGTCTTCAAACGTCTTCCATTTCCTATCCTCGCCAGCCTCCATCGCATTTTGCATTTTCGTTGTTTGCGGTATCTGCATCGCCACGAGCACCGCGGACCAGTTTTTCTCTTCGATGTACGTCAGTATCTTTTTCCGATAGGTGGCGGGCGCGCTAGCAGTGGTCAGACATCTGTTGAGGATGATCTTCACCTCCAACGGCGCCTTTCTGTTTCTACCGCGAAGCGCTGCGGGCAATGCGTGGTCATGCATCGATCTTAAAGCGAGCATGGACAGATAGTCAGGTGTAGCTGGCACCACTATCGTAGTGCTGTTTTGAATGCCGGCAAAGGCGAAGATCGATATGCCCGGTGGACAATCGAAGATCACGAACTCATATTGCGCCCCTAGCGCGCGAAGCTCGCGCTTCATCCATTTGGAGGCCACCACCTCTGGATGCTTAAGGGGGTCGCCGATCTTGAAAAGACTTATGTCGCTGATGAACTTTCGTTCGACGGATTGAAGCCGAGGCTCAGCAGCCACCAAATCGAGTGTGGAGCAAGTTTCGAGAAGCGATGCGCTCTTCGTAATGAAAGCGTCGAGAGGTCGGGCGTTCTTATCGGCGCGCTCCGCGAAATATTTCGAGACCGTTCGGCCTTCATCGACAGTCGTTTCAAATCGATGTTCACCCAGTAGCGCGAAAGACAGGCTACCCTGAGCGTCGAGGTCGACAACGAGAACACGCTTGTTCCTGTGCGCAAGGGATTCTGCTAACATTGCGGCAATCGTGGTCTTTCCCACTCCGCCTTTCATGTTGGCTACGGCAAAAGTTCTGGCCATCTCCAATCCCCGCCCAGACGTTGAGCTATACGCGGCTCGGTTCCCGAAGTATACGTACAGTTAATCACAGGTCGGGGGCTTTGTTGGGCCGGAGGCGGTCATCGTTTGTTTGGGTGGGGGGCTTCGCCGCCGCGGCGGCGCTCAATTTGCTAAGCTTAGCAGGCCTCGCGGATTCGGTCGTTGAGTGGGGGTGCTTCCTTCAGATCGACGGAATCATCGCAAACTATCAGCTATTGAAGACTCTGATGTTTGGCTTGTTGCCATTCAGCGTTTCGGATTGGTTGAAGGACTACTTGATAATCACGGCATCATTTTCAATCATGCTGAACATATACGCGCGCCTTGCGGAGCGAAAACCCATCGGCCAAATCCTGGCGGATGACGGCGCCAACGGGATCATCTTCGAAGCGGCGCTTTTCATGGTGCCTTGGGTCGTTCTCGTCTGGCTTGCGCTCCGTCAGATTCTTTGGAGAGCACAGTTCGAGCGGGTTCGCCATATCCTTAGTGCCGACGACACCTATCGCAAACAGCTGGAAGTGGCCAAGAACCGAGAGGACGAAAAGGCTCGCCTGCTCACCTGCACCGTTATCGCGTATCCTCTTGCTTGCTTGGCGCTCCTATTTGTCTTCAGCGACTTTGCTTACACCCTAACTGGCAGGTCGGAGATTGCCGGGGTCTCTTTCCGCGAAGAGTGCAATGCCGGCGGCGAGATCATTCGTTTCGGGCCACCATAAGAAACCGATCCCACACCCGCCAACCTTCAGCTGCTCCCATTGCCCGCGCAGGGAGCGGCACCAGCGCTAATGGCGCTCGCTCGCACGGGTCACCAAAGGCAGTCTTGGGCCAGTCCGGCCCGGGCAGCCACAATATGACCACCGGCAGGGGCGCTCCAGTCCAGCCGGTCAAGCCGAGCCAGCCGGACCGGTTCAAAGTCGCCGAAGGTCGTCGTTCGAGGCGGTCGTTTCTTCGGGTCGACTATCATTCGCACCCGTCAGGACCGCAGGCGCCGGTTGTTGCCTGGCCGTCCGCGCTGAGCGGCGCTTCGCTCGCCATTGCCGCGACGATGGAGGCCCCGAGCGCCATGTCCTCGACGTGACCGAAATGCAGCCGAACCGTAAGCGGACGCGTTTGGAGGGGCTGGGTCAATTGTTGTCGGCGCGCCCCGCCGAGGCCAAGTTAGACTTGCGCGGCTTGTTGTGATCGTCGAACTCAGCCTATTGTTGTCGATCAAATCTACGTGCGCCGAATGCTGTCAACCAAAGAGCGCCGCCGATCTCCCCGACCGGACCCGGGATGCCGGCAAATTGCCCGATCGGCGAGCCGAAATATCCATCCCAAAACAGCGGAACGACCACGCCCGCAACATAGCTGCAGCATCCAAGAATGAGCGCCACGCCAAAAAACCACGGAATGACCCGCGACTTCAAAACCAGCAAACCGTACGGCAACAGCCACAATCCCCAGAATATCTCTGCGAGCGTCATGAAATCGGCATAACGACCGAAAAGAGCATCGATCGCCTCGCTTTGGCCAACGCCTTCACCAAGAAGCTCGACAACGGAGAGTTTCTCGCCAACGGCAATGAACCCGATAGGCACGCTGACGAGCACGAAACCGACCATCACTAAGGCCAAGGTTTCCGACGACTCTCGGAAGACCTTATGCAGGAGCACAGCCAGCAGCACGAAACTGGCATAGCAGGCCAATTCAGCAACGATCGCACTCTTGAACAGCAAGGAATTGGCCGAAAGCCGTGCGAATGTCGCTGCGGCGTCGCCATCGACGATGTATTGCCCGGGCGCGTAAGCGATACTGAAGATTCCCGTGGCGATCAGGAACAGATAGGTGAACCCAGCCCAGCGTGCGGTGGTCATTGTGCGGCTTCCGGGGTGGAAGACTTTGGCCATGTCAGCGCTGAAAAGACGATGAAAACGCTCAACGCGGTCTCGACGCTAACTATGAGCTGGTAGAAAGGCGGGCCGAGGAACGTCGCGATGTTGACGCACGTATAGGCCGCGCCAAATCCGACATTGAGCCACTTGCTGAACCCGGCTGGCAGGCCCGCTGACAAAAACACCATCAGGGCGGGGATGGTCATCAGGACGGCGACGCCCAGCAACACCGTATCGGTCGCTTCGCCCAGCGGGCCCATCCGGCCCTCGCTCATCATCTCGATGGTCTCGGGCAGGTACATGCTGATGTAGTCATTGTAGACGTAGAGAAACATCATCGCCGCCCACAGCAGCGACAGCTTCAGTGGGCGCGGCAGATGAAATGATTGCAGTGAACTCCCGCCCCTATCGCTCATTGCATTTGCTCCATTATCGATATTGTTGACCCGTGCCGGCACAGACATTCAGGCTCATAGCACGCTCATGATCCGTGGCGCCCAGCCACCGAGGGTCATTGCGAACACGCCAAAGCCCGTCACCATCGCCGCAGCGACGAGCACGCCCGCCATCGCATATTTGCCCACGGCGGCGTCGCGATCCTTGGCCATGAAATAGATCTGCAGCACCGCGATTGGCAAGGCGAACGAAAGATACGCCAGGGCTACGTCCACCGGCCCGTCGAGATTGTCGGAGACGCCCGGCGGGCGACCCTGAAACAGCATGCCCAGGAAAGCGTAGCCTATTCGCAGAAACCATACCCCGCTCACCAGTAGAAACGTGCGCAGCGCCCAGCGACGATGAACGTCAATCCGCCGCGCCAGCGCAAAACGCAGCGTCATCGCGGCGCAGACTACAATCAGCATCGCGTTGATCAATATCGCCGTCGTGTTGAACCCGCCGGCGCCGCGCGTGACGATCATGTAGGCTGCGCCGCAGCTAATGACAAAAGCGGTTGTTATGTAGATGCGGCCGTTCCAGCGATGAAAACCGATGGCGCGCTCGCGAATCGCCGGGACAAACTGCAGCGGTCCGCAGAAGGTGATGACGCCCGCCAACACAATGTGCCCGACAAGGGCGATGTTGCCGGCGAGATCACCTTCGATGAAGCCGTTGATCAGATTCGCGTTCCATGCCTCGAACTCGCCTTGGAGCGCCGTGCCGCCATAGAACACGGCGATATAGAGCGCGAATAGCATTTGCCCCGCGAACGCGATCGTGAACCACACCGCCGCCGCAATGCTCAAGCCGGCGTTGGCGTTGAACATGGGGGCGCGTTCGCCTGCGAGGGCGGTGTTCGCCATAACGACCTCCAGAAACTCGTGCGTGCACGACTATCGAACACCGATATGCTATTGTCGCTTGTCGATGTGTTCGAGGACCTCAGGCGCCAATCGTATGACCGCAAGTAACAACGGACATTCCGTCTCGGCCGGCCTGGCGCGCTGCTATTTTGACTTCGCAGTCGCACGCGGGGCGAACGCTTTCGAGCTCGCCGCGCAGGCGCAGATCGATCCTGCCCTCTGGTCGGATGCCGACATCCGAGTGCCGCTGGCGCGCTACAAGGCGCTCGTGCGCGCCGGAAAGACGCTCAGCCGCGAGCCGGGTCTGCCCCTCCATTTTGCCGAGACGATCGACATGGCGGAATTTTCTATCGTCGGACTTCTCGCCAACGCCTCGATGACGATGAGAGAGGCGCTGCAGCAGCTCAACCGCTACGGTCAATTGGTGGCTGAGGTCAATGTCGGACCCGGCCCGCGCTTTGTCTATGAAATTCACGGCGGCGCGCCTTGGCTCGTCGATACGCGTGCAGATCCTGACGACTTCTACGAACTTACCGAGAGCACTTTCACCCGAATGATCTGTCATCCGCGCAGTTTCCTGCCGCGTCCCTTCGTGCACGAAGCCTTTGTCACTTATCCCGAGCCGGAGCATTGCGCGGTTTATGAAGCGGTGTGGCGCTGCCCAGTCAGGTTCAGCGCGCCGCGCAATGCACTGCGCACTGACGCCTCGCTGCGCGATCATCGTCTGCGCCCGCAGCCAGCCTACGCGTTCGGCGCGCTGAGCGAACGCGCCGAACAGCTGATAGCGGAGCTTCGCGCGGTGAAGACGGCGCGTGGGCGGGTCGAACAGTTGCTGGTGCCTATCCTCCACACGGGCGAGGCGAGCATGGACGCCATCGCCGCCGCGCTGGGCCAAAGCCGGCAGACTCTCTATCGGAACCTCAGGGCCGAAGGCTTCACTTTCGAGCAGGTGCTCGACGATCTTCGCCGCCAGCTCGCATTGCACTACCTCGGCAGCAAGCGCGTGTCCGTCAACGAAGCAGCGTATCTCATCGGCTTTTCCGATCGCCGCGCTTTCTCCCGGGCGTTCAAACGCTGGACCGGCAAAAGCCCTGCACAACGCGACTGAGCATTGAGAAGCAAGACGCTAAGCCTACGGCAGCAATGGGCCAATCCGGCCCGGGTCGCCACAACATGACCGGCGGCGGGGTCAATCCAATGCTTCCGTTCGCCTTCGCACGTGCAATAATGCGGCGCTGGGAGGCGCTGCAATGGCAGGTTCAGATTGAGCCCGCCATTCGCGCCCACGGGGCCGGCCTCACGCTTTTCGCCGACATCTGCCACTCGGCTAAAGATATGTGACTCCGCCAGGGGGCACCCACAGTAGCCGCGGCCCCATAAAAGTCAGCCGCTCCTCATATTGTCCGGTCACAGATTACGTGACACGCACTCGCTGGGCGAAAGCGAGGAGCCGCTTGTGACTGGGGACGAATTGATTGTCCTGATGGGCAGCGCCGCCTTCGGGCTTTGGTCCAGCGTCCAATGGCTCAGGCGCGTGGCAGGGCCCAGCCTTGCCCCCCTCCCAAGCCCACTACGAGCAAGCCTGGGCGCCGCACCAATTGCCACCCTGGCTGGCGTTTTTGTGGCGCTCAAAGTGGCCGCTTCGCACGACGTGCGTGACGCCCCGCAATATTTGCTGCTGTATCTGGCGCTTGGCAGCGCTTGGTGTTTCGGCGCCGTCGCGCTTCTTTCAGCGCTCGGCATTTCTTTTCGAGATGATGTCATCGAGCGCCGCAATACCGCGGCAGCAATCGTTGTGCTGGCTGCCCTCGCCGCGCATGCGGCGATCTATGCCGGGAGCAATATTGGCGACGGCCCGGGATGGTGGTGCGTGGTAATCGCCGGGTTTCTCGGCGCCGGGGCTTGGTTTGTGCTCTGGTGGATCGTGGAAAGCGCCAGCGCCGCAAGCGAACAAGTGACAGTCGAGCGAGATGTCCCCGCTGCCATACGTCTCGGCGGCTACATTTTGGCAAGCGGGTTCATTCTTGCCCGTGGCGCCGCCGGCGATTGGACCTCCGTGGGCGACACCCTCAGGGACTTCTGGGTAGCGTGGCCTGCGGTGGCCTTGGCGGCAGCCGCCATTGGCATCGAACGGTTTGTTCGCAACCAACCCGTTGGTTCCAGCCGAGGGGTCGCGGCGGCAATCGCACTTGGGCATCTGGCCGTTAGCGCGTTGGCCATCCTCACCGCCCCGCCGCTGTCGCAGAATCCACTTTACGGTGGCGGCTAGCGCGATGGATGTCGCCTCCAGAACGGCGCTTGACGTGCAACTTGTGGTCTTGCCAGCGGATCCTGAAGAGTATCGCCGCAGGGTCATATTCCAGTGTTTCAAGTGGGACCCACAATGCGACGATGTAAGCACGATCAGCGATCAAGCCTGCCTGATCTCACCAACCACCGCCGCATATCTGTCGGAGCAAGCAGAAAGCCTTTCTTCCGAATTGCTCCAACTGGAAAGAGTGCTGTCGCTGCGGCCAGATTTGTTCGCGGCACTTGGCGTTGGGTCGCGGCTCCGCAGCGCGCTGGCGGGCGCCGACGGCATTGTCGACAATTCGGTTCGTGTGATGCGTTTCGACTTCCACCCAACATCGGGCGGTTGGGCGCTCTCAGAAGTCAATAGCGACGTTCCCGGCGGTTTCGCCGAAGCTGGCCCGCTCCCACAACTCGCCGCCATTTATGTTATGGGCGCGAAGCCGAGTGGCGACCCCGCCGCTACGCTGGCCACCGCGGTTGAGCGGCGGCTTGGTAAGAGTGGCCGTGTCGCCTTCGTGCACGCGACCTCCTATTCAGATGATCGCCAAGTCATGCAATATCTGGCGGACCGCTTCTCGCACCAGGGATTCGATTGCGCCCTGGTCGCGCCAGATCATATTCGTTGGCGCGAGGGCCGTGCCTTCTCGATTGCCGAAGCGCAATCGGGGAAGATGGACGCAATAGTTCGATACTTTCCTGCGGATTGGCTCCCAGGCCTTTCTCCCCCAGCAAACTGGCGCGGGTTTTTCCAATCGCGGACTCTGATGTGCAACCCTCCACAAGCGCTGCTGAGTCAGTCAAAGCGCCTGCCCCTCGTCTGGGATCAGCTTGGCGTATCCGTGCCGACCTGGGCCGCGCTGTTGCCGGAGACGCGTGACCCGCGTGAAGCGCCGTGGCGCACAGATAGCAACTGGGTTCTGAAACCCACTTTCGGACGTGTTGGAGACGGCGTGGCGTGGATGGGGGCGATCGGCGACAAGCAATGGTTACAGATGACCCGGGACGCCACCTCGTCACCTCGCCAATGGATCGCTCAGCGAAGGTTCGAGAGCCGACCGTTGAGCACGTTGTCGGGTCCCCGTCACTTGTGCGTCGGAGTTTTCACCATCGACGGTCGTGCTTGTGGCTTTTATGGTCGCCTTTCGACCGGTTCGATCATAGAGAAACACGCGCAGGACGTACCGGTCCTTGTCTTGCAGCCGCTCGCGGACACTCCAAATGCCTCTTAGCCGAGAAGAGCTGTATGAGTTGTGGGCCCCGCCCGGCTCGCCGTGGTCGCTGTGGGCGAAACCTGTCCTGTTTGCGAACGCGCGGCCCGATTCGACAAAACTCGCGCCTTTCGAGGCTGGTCACCTTGAGACGTTTGGATACCTGCGCGACGCAGCAATTGTTGTGGATGTCCCTGGGGTTCGATCGGTCCTTGTTGGCCTGGCCCTCGCACAAAATGGCTATCGACCGGTGCCGTTGTACAATGGCGCAGCCGCGCCCAGTTCCTTGATAAACATGGGAGCCATCGCCGACGCCTTGGCGGCGGGCGCGGCGCGTCTTCAGCGGATGGCGCATCAACCAGACGCCCGTCCTGCTTTTCTGCTCAACGCGGATCGCATGGATCACAGCGCAGGTGCGATGGCGCCAGGCCGCTTCGACAACAGGTGGTGTGTCGTCCCACAGGACATGCCGTCGGCGACATTCTTGAAATCTGCCGGCATCAATCAAGTCGTGCTGATCGCGGAGAGCCTCGCAGACGACCTCGCTCATGTGCTCTACAGATACCAAGAGGCAAAGCTGGAACTGCGACGCTTCGCCAAGACAAATGCCCTGGAACCTTTGAATATCCCGCGACCCAACGCATACAAAGCTGCTTGGTATCGCGCTGCCGTGTTTGCAGGCCTGAGGCGCAATGCTGCCGGAGGCTTCGGCGGGATAACGCCTGACCCAGGGGACGGTATAGGCGGCGTAGGCGGCTGACGCGTTTGGCACAGCCAAATCCCCACGAGCGGCAGGCGCGATCCAAAGCTGCCGCTGGCCTTTATGCGTTCGCGATGGCTGGAATTCGCCGCTTCCAGTCATTGCCCTGAAACACAAAAGGCGCGGATCGCTCCGCGCCTTTCAACAAACTCGGCTTTGCAGGATAAGCGTTTTGGCTTGGGGGCCCGTTAGGCGACGATCTGCGCGGCTTGGTTCAACGTGGCGTACGCGACGGGGGCAAACACGGCCAGGGCGGCGATCAGGGCGTAAAACTTGGTCATCTCGGGCTCCACTTGTCTCTCGGATCAGCATCGATCCGACGAGAATAAGGTAAGCGAGCCTTCACCGTGTCGCCGTGACACTGGTCACCCCTCCGCAGGAGTCAACGGCAGGTCCGATCCAGACAAGCCATTGTCCCAGGTCGCCGCTCAGCAGCTCGAATTCGCCGCCAATGGATATTTTCGAAATAGCCGAGCGCCGTACCTATTGCACCGTCTTGGGGCCGGGCTCATCATCACTGGATCAATGACTGGAGCAGCGCCATGACCGCGTTCAACGCCGTGCGCTTTCGGGTGAAGCCCGGACGCGAGCAAGACTTCCTCAATGCCCACGAGAAGGCGGAAAGAAATTGGCCCGGTCTCGTGCGCGCCAACATGATCAAGACGGGTGAGCGCACTTATTGCATCGTCGCTGAATGGTCCGACATGGATTCGCTCGCGAAGGCGCGGCCAAACATGGTCGCCACCCTCGATTCCTTCCGCGACACGCTTGAAGACCTCGGTGGCGGTCTTGGCGTCACCGATCCAGTGTCCGGCCCAGTTGTCCTAGCGCTCAAGTAAGCTGGGCGGCTGATTGCACTCAATCCCGCCGGTCAATGCGGGCAGGCGAAGTCGGCGGGAGATCGCCGAAATTCACCGTTGCGCCAGCGTCTCACTGCGGCATTTCTTCGATTTCCCATTGGTAGGGCGATGCGTTGGACACGCATATTGCCTCTGGTTCCAGCACATAGTTGCACGTTGGCTCGATCCGCCCCACGACGCAGCGCTGATCTGGTCGCCCGGGGACTGTCCGCTGCGCACTCTCTAACCAAAGAACTTGGAGGCCAGGATATGGCCGCCTTGCATCATCACGCGTGCGCGGCTCTACGCTGATAGATTGATCTTCAAACGCGTTCCGCGCCCAACCGCATGTCTGCACGATTTGACCTCGATAAGCGGCTGGGTTCGAGGCGAGCGTTCGCAGGTCGACGCGCTCCACCTGCGAGTTAACGCTC
>Ga0247727_10000880_pt1 | contig 72991 bp, 48 predicted proteins | sample WisWelCaveWW1625_FD_202498 | JGI IMG/M metagenome (GOLD analysis project Ga0247727, IMG submission 202498) | Biofilm microbial communities from Wishing Well Cave, Virginia, United States - WW16-25 | ecosystem: Environmental > Aquatic > Deep subsurface > Groundwater > Cave microbial mat | place...
TGATTTCGCTAGCATGATTTGTTTTCATGCTAGTGTAATCTAGAAATTTAAAGATCAAAATCTAGAATGTCTTTTGTTCACCTCGGTATGTTTATACAAAGACCAAGTTTTCGGATAGGCTCTTAATTGGTTTTATGCCGAAAAGCAATTCTACCAACCATCACCCAGGAGAGTACCTCTATGAAAACACAAAATTTTGCTGCGCGTGCGCTCGCGAAAGTACACCGGGCATCTTTTATAAGCGCTGTGCTCGTCATCGCTTCCTTTGCCGCAACGCCGCTCTGCCAAGCGCAATTCAACCAAGCCGAAAAGTGGCATGACATGTTCGGCATCGGCAACGAGATGGTCCTGGTCGGCTATTTCAACAATGACGATCGCGCCGACGTCGTCACGTTTACGCGCAGCAACACCGGCGATGTTTACGTCGCGTTGTCGGACGGCAAGAAATTCAACGGCACGGGCGTCAAGTGGCACGATAACTTTTGCTTCGGCAATGAAATCCCGTTGGTGGGCGACTTTAACGGGGACGGCCGGGATGATATTGTGGCCTTCACACGCGGAACTTCAAAGGACGTTTTCGTAGCCTTGTCGAATGCCGCGAACGCGTTCGTGGGCATGGCGGTGAAGTGGCACGATCAATTCTGCTTGGGCAATGAAATACCGCTGGTGGGTGATTTTAATGGCGATGGCAAAGACGATATCGCGACTTTTACCCGCGGCAACACTGCGGATGTTTACGTGGCCTTGTCGAACGGCGCGAACGCGTTCGTGGGCACGGCGTTGAAGTGGCACGATCAATTTTGCTTCGGAAATGAAATCCCGCTCGCGAGTGATTTTAACGGCGATGGCAAGGATGATATCGCCACTTTTACGCGGGGCACCACTGCCGATGTTTTTGTTGCCTTGTCTGATGGCGGCAAATTTGTGGGAACCGCCGACAAGTGGAGCGATTGGTTTTGCCAAAAAGACGAAGTGCCGGTGGTTCCGCGCAGCAGAAGCATAAAGCCGACCTTTGAGACGTCCGGACAACCTCTTCTGTGCTTTGATCGCGCGAGCGACAATGCCTGGAAGGCGCCGGCTACCCAAACGTATGACAAACCTCGTTGCCCTGGAAAGAACCTTCCGCCCAACTACTTTGTCAGGAAGCAAACATTTTTGGCAAAGCGGAAAACATTTATAAAGGATTTTGCACGGGCGAGCAAACGCCCTTGGCCGCAGATTTCAACGGCGACGGCGCCTTCGATTTGATTTGCTTCCTCAAAAGCACGCAAGCAGGAAGTGCAATAGGCGATGTGTTTGTGGCGACCGCCATCCTGTCGCCACCGCCGAAATGAAGCCACACTTGTCGAACAGAAGCAGAAAGCAAATAAGCAGAAAACCGCAGGAGAAGGTACGCTATGAAATCTCTCAAATTCTTGCACTGGTTGATTGCGGGCCTCGTGCTCGCAGCAGTCACAAAAACCGCCTTTTCTCAAGCCGAGACCTGGCACAAAACCAACTACCCGAATACACGAGCGAGAATTCTTGCGCTCAAAATCGATTTGGACGGACATCTCTTTGCGGCGAGCTTGGGCGGCGGCGTCTGGCAGACCACTGATAATGGCGAGAACTGGCAGAACCTCAGCGCCGGCATGTCCAATCTCGAAATCTGGTCGCTGGCGATCCATCATAGCGGCCGCCCGATGTTTGCGGGAAATAGCAAAGGAGAAGTTTGGAGATCCAATGATTATGGTGCGAATTGGGAGAAGAGCGATACGAGATTTTCAACTCCTGTTGCAGCGCTGGTCGTGCATCCCAATGGGTATATCTTTGCCGGAACCGGCCGCGGGATGTGCTTCTCCGCCGATCTTGGCGCGAGTTGGTACGAGATCAACCAGGGCTTGACCAATACCAAGATTCGCGCACTGGCAAGCGGCGCCAAAGGCCTCATTTTTGCCGGAACCGCTGAGGGCGGCATTTTTCGCTCCGGCGATAATGGCAGCAATTGGAGCGCGGTCAACAACGGTTTGGCGGACATGCGCGTCAACGCGCTCGCGGCCAATTCACAAGGCCACATTTTTGCCGGAACCTCGCAAGGGGTTTTTCGCTCAATGGATGACGGCAACAGTTGGACCGGATTCGATGCCGGTTTGGCGGACAAGTATGTCTTGTCACTCGCCGTCAATTCCAACGGACATCTTTATGCGGGCACGATCGGGAGCGGCGTCTTTCGCTCGCTGGACAACGGCGAAACCTGGACGGAGTTCAACGCGGGCTTGCCCCGCAAGGGCGGGGTTCATTCTCTTGTCATCAATAAGCAGGACAAAATTTTTGCCGGAACCACCGAAGGTCTCTTCGTCGCTGATTTGAAAGCCCAGCTCCTCATAAGAGATCTCTCAAAGATTGTGCGCAAAAATGATGCGAAGAAAGATCCCGTCCCTTCGCCGGCGCCCGGCCCGCAGCGTGAAAAGAAAGACAACCCCCCGCCGCAGCCGAAATGGGAAAACCTCAAGTTGCCTTACGCGAAGATCAAAACCATGCGCAAAGAAAAAGGTCCCACGCAAGTCAAAGTCCGGCTGGCGGTTGAAAATTGGCAGGAGTTTCCCGAGGCTGCCTTTGCGCCCGCGCCGAGCTTGCCTCCCTGCGACAAGATTAAGAATGCTTCGCGCACTGTGGTTGAAGTTTATGACGCCGAGAGCAAAAAAAGGCTTCGCACCTTTTGCACGATCACTTCCCCAAAGCAACTGGCCGAGCTGTGGTTCACTTATGCCAATCAGCCAGGCCATCCGCTGCGGGTGTACCTCATCTTCATCGATCGGGGCTTGAACAAGACTTCCCAATCAGCAACAGCGTCGCTGTCCCTCCCCACGCTTTGATGAGTGAAATGACGAAAAAGATGCTGCTGGTGAGTTAGCGCAGACGGCTCGCCTGTTTATTTTGGAGTCTGACGAAATAGCGTACTGTCGAAATCACTTTCTTGAAGGCTATAGCTTACGGAGATACGCATGGAAAGCTCAAAAGATTTGCACCACTCTCTACTTGAGAGTCCTCCGGCGACGAAAATCGCAAGGTTGGCAGGGATGATTGTAGGAACGGTATTGGTCTTGGGCATTGTCATGGGCGAGTCGAATGCCCAGGAATCGAGCAAGCCCAAGCCTGACACTCCATACAAAATCGTTGCCAAGCAAAGTTGCCGATGTCTGGAGGTTGCTGGCGCCGGCAAGCAGGATGGCGCCAATGTCCAGCAGTGGTGGTGCCATGACGGCGATCATCAAAAGTGGATATTCAAACCTGCCGGGGCCCATGGTGGTTCGCCCACCTACCAAATCATTGCTGTGCATAGCGGCAAATGCCTCGATGTAGCGGGCGCAAGCATGAATGATGGGGCTAATGTCATCCAGTATACATGGCATGGCAGTGATAATCAAAGGTGGAAAGTCATTCCTGCCGGCGGCGATTACTACCAGATACAGTCTGTACAGAGCAACAAGAGCCTTGATGTTGCCGGCGCCAGCGTTCAGGATGGCGCCAATGTGATTCAGTTTTCCTGGCACAATGGAGACAATCAGATGTGGAGACTCGAGGAAGTAAGCCAGCCGCCGGCTGTTGCTTCCGGCCCGACCCTGGGGTTGAAAAACGACTTCTTGATACATGGTGCTCCGAATTATGAAAATACGGAAAAAGTGATCCCTCCGAGCAGTGGTTGCCAAGATGGGAAAATCGCCCTCCTTACGGGCGGCCCGTCTAAGATTCTCTCTCGACCGCTCTACGACAACCTCGGCAACATTGACACGAAGAGCAAGACGGCATCGCTGGATTTCCCGATTAGCGCGACGCAACTCGTTGCGACGGACAACCAACTCCTCCGCCTGAAAGATGGGAGCCTGCTGGCAGTCAGGGATGGTACCTGCTGGGATGCTATGTCTCCCCCGCCAGCGTGGTCCAACGAGCGCATCACCGTTTTTAACGTCAACCATAATGGAATGCGTGGCTGTGAACTGATTTTTCGTTCAACCGACTGCGGCAGCAGTTGGAAGTTGTACTCCGTAATCGATTTCGGAACATTTCTCAACGGCAAATACGGCGTCCCGCGACCGGCGGCGCTTGACGATAATGGCAATCTTGTGGCGGACGTGCCGGTGGAAAAACAAGGGAAGCATCCCGATGGGAGTTTAATGTGGTGGGTAGGCGGCGGCGACCGAACTGAAGTTTATGCATGCCCGTTTACAGGATACATTTATCTGACCACTCGCGTTATTAGCGGACCTTATAAGAATATTGCTCCGGGCAAGCCGAATCAGACACTGCTTTTATACTCTAAAGACACTGGCAAGACCTGGGAAGCTATCAAAGAAGACTTCCCCCAGTGGGCGCCATTGGTTATGACTTCCACTCCCGACAGACGGCTGTTTCTCTTTCAGGTTATTGGCGCGGAGCCAACGATTTACTTTTCCAAAACGCCGGTCACGCCCAATGTGAAACCGGAAATAAGCCCAGCCCATCCGGTCTACTACGTGGAAAATGGTGTGAACCTCCCGAATACCGCTAACAAAAACCCGTTATGCGTAGACATGGAGCTCAAGCTGAATTTTCCTTCAATTTCCAGGATCAGCACTGACGCATTTTCCAGTAAAATTCGCGTGGCGTATATGTCGGAGAATTCGAGCGGCCAATTGGAGGCCCGTATCATCAGAATCGAGGTACAAAATCCGAATCAAAAGCCGGTCGTCACCCCGGTGAAAACCATTCGTGCTGAAAACCCCAAAGACTATTCGGTGATGTACTTCACCTTCATCGACCCGGATTACATTGACATGCCCGCCGGGGTAAAGTCAAACGCCAGCCTGTTTTATTGGATTGAAGCTCCCAAGACCGGCTTGAGCAATAGAAAATATGCCGTCAGAGGCGCCGTGTTCGAAGGTGAATTCAACACGACTTGCCCTGCCTATCTTTCGGTTAAAAATGGGGCTCCCAGGACATGGTCGACGCGAAAAGATCCCGGCGATTATATGACAGGAGGATTTTTCTGGAGAAACAATTCGCTGAACTACGTGGCACAATGGGCGGACCCGGAAGGGATCAAGGCGAACGTTGTGACGCTACCCTATGAACCTCCAAGCGGAAGCCCTAAAATGACTGTTACGGCAGTTTGGCAACCAGGAAACGAAGAGGAGGTGCAGGTGTATGACGGGAAATACGAGGACTATCGCAAGAAATACGATGCGCTTTGGACTCAGGGCTGGCGTCTGCATATCTTGAAGAATCGTGTGGTCAACGAGCAAGTGCTTTACACGGCGGTATGGCGGAAAGGAACTTCCGGGGAAAAGCAGGTGTACGGATGGCGGTACGAGGATTTTCGAAAAAAGTACGACGATCTTTGGAAACAAGGTTGGCGTCTGCATATCTTGAGCAACTACGTCGTAAACAATCAAGTATTATACACTGCCGTATGGCGGCCCAGCACCTCAGGGGAAATTCAAGCATACGGGTGGCCGTATCATGATTTCAGGAAGAAATACGATGAGCTTTGGAACCAAGATTGGCGTCTGCATATCTTGAGTAACTACGTTGTCAGCGGTCAGGTATTTTACACCGCCGTCTGGCGACCCAGTACCTCCGGAGAGATTCAAGTGTATGGCTGGCCGTATGAGGACTTTAGGAAGAAATACGATGAGCTTTGGAACCAAGGTTGGCGTCTGCATATTTTGAACAACTATGTCGTCAGCGGTCAGGTATTTTACACCGCCGTCTGGCGACCCAGTACCTCCGGAGAGATTCAAGTGTATGGCTGGCCGTATGAGGACTTTAGGAAGAAATACGATGAGCTTTGGTGTGAGGGGTTGCGGCTGAAAATATTGAATGCGTATTGATCACTTACGAGAGAATGAAACATGTCTGCCCAAACCCTCTGGATCAGCCCCACCGAATGGATTAGCGGAGATCCGACTCTGAGGCTCGGCTATCCTTCGGTGCAACATCCGGCCGTGGAAATCACCGCCACAGCTCCCGGAGATTTGAAATGGGTCTTCGTGGGGCTGCGGCTTCCGACCGGCATTCTCATCAAAGCCGTGCGCGTGTGTTATCAGCTTTCGAGCAAAAAGAGTTTCATCTCGCAAGTGCGACTGACCGAGATGCAAGCGCCGGATGTCGCTCTCGTTCGCCATGACGACGCGACGGATTTGCTCAGCACCGACCCCACGTGTTACGTCAGCACCGTCGGCGCTTATCACCCGGAAGGGGCAGTGACTTTGGCGCTGCGATTGAAGTTTGCGAAGAAAACCGACAAGATCACGCTTGGCTCGGTTGGAGTGGACATGGAAACGTGTGAAGTAGAGGTCGCCAATGTGAAGTGTTTCGGCGCCAAAGCCGATGGCAGCACGGACGATTCACTTGCCATACAGAATGCTATAAATAGCTTAACGAGTGGAGGCGTTGTGTTTTTTCCTGTGGGCCAATACGTCATTGGCTCGGCTTCAGGAGTCACAGTTCCAGCGAATGTGGCGTTGAAAATCGAAAACGGGGCGGTATTGAACCTCAACAGCGGGATCACTTTGGCCATCAACGGCCCTTTCATCGCGGAACTCTGCCAGGTGTTTAACGGAAGCGGGACGGTGAACTTCGGCAGCCGGATTTTGGAAGTGTTTCCGGAATGGTGGGATGACGATCTCGCGAAAGCCGTCGCCACCGGAAAGAATGTCAGGCTGGCAGCCAAAACATACGACCTAGGAGCGACATCGCTTCAGTTCGCAAAGGGCTACCAGACCATCGAAGGCAGCGGCTGGGCAACGGTCATAAATTATTCGGGCGCTGATTTTGCCATCATATGCCAGAAAGCCGGCTGCACGCTGAGAAACCTCAAAGTTAAAACCTCGGCACAGGGAATCGATTTTAGGCCAACCACATCCGCTCCCCACACGTTCGTGACCAGAAACAGAGTGGAAAACTGCTTCGTCCAGGGCTCAGGCAGGGGGGCGGCTCCTGCAACAAACATTTACTGCGGCATCAAGTTCACGCGAAGCACACGCGAGGCCGGCAAGATAGTCAGCTCCGCCTATTACAACTGGGTGAGCAATTCGTACATTATGGGTTTCAACCGGTGCTTCCTTTACGATGCGCCGGCGGATGATCCAAATGACGGCGGCAATGGAAATATCTGCATCGGCAACCAACTGGCCGCCTATTGGCACGGCCATTACCTCATGAGCATTGAAAACACCATCTCGGACGGTTTTGTTTACAGCGCGCCGGGAAATAGTGCAACGGAGTATTCGATCGTCTATAAATTGACGAACGCCGCGTTTTTCAACAATATTCGAGGCGTGATTGGTGAGGCGGGAGTGGATACGAAACTCTATGAGATCGATTCGGGGTGCAACAACAACTGGATCGAGGTTTTCGACAAAGCCAATTTCTCCATCGCATCCACGGATGCCGGCACAGGAAATTCCACTTCATCGCGAACGGCCTCGTGGGTGTCGATGAAGGAGTACTCGTCACTGGCCGAGAACACCTACTACAAGATCAAATTGAGTCCGTTCGTGGGCGATTTGATGGGGTCGCTAATCAGGGTAACGTGGTGGTCAAGGAACATCTCCACCGAACCGTCTCATACGGAAGGCGAAGCCACATTGATGGTTGAGCGGGTCTCCGGCGTCGTAGCTGCTTCGGTCACCCGCCGGGCCATGAATACCAGAAATTCTGCCGCCGGCAAACAGACGCTCGGCAGCGCGAGGTTTGTCGGGACGGAGATTAGCAACAACGACTTGTACCTTGTCTTTTTCGTTTCGAACAATGGAACCGGAACGACAAGCTGCAAACTAACCGTAATCGCTGCGGCCACGACGCAGGAAAGAGCGCTACGGCTCATGCTCACCGATGACATCTCGACCACGGCCGCGCCGAGCGGGGCTTATGGCAACATCGACGGCCTTTTTGTCGATGGCACAACCCAGAGCTTGAGGCAGATCATCGATAGGTCGGCGGCGGCCATCGCTGCGGGCGCCGTTGACTTTAGCGCACAAAAGGTGACGGGGTTTGCAAGCGTATCCTTGACGGCGAATATAACATCGATCATACTGCCGTCTTCCCCGGCAGACGGGCAACTGTTCGAAATCCATTGGACGCAGGATGCGGCCGGAGGCAGGACGATATCCGGCTGGCCCGCGAGCGTGCGATTGCAAGGCGGATCGTTCACGATGACGGCCGCGGCGAACAAAACCGACGTGCAAATATTCAGATACAATGGCGCGCTGTCCAAATGGGCAGAGATCGTCAGATCGCAAAACCTCTAAATCTGCGAGTAAAGTCCGACTTGGGCGCGACGAGCCTTCAAATTTTGCAAAGCCGTTTTGTCCAAGTCGGACCAACTTTGAGGAGAATTTAAAAACATGTCCACTCAAACCCTCTGGATCAGCCCCACCGAATGGATTAGCGGCGACCCGACTCTGAGGCTCAGCTATCCTTCGGTGCATCATCCCGCCGTGGAAATCACCGCCACAACTCCCGGAGATTTGAAATGGGTCTTCGTGGGGCTGCGGCTGCCGGCCGGCATTCTCATCAAAGCCGTGCGCGTGTGCTATCAGCTTTCGAGCAAAAAGAGTTTCATCTCGCAAGTGCGACTGACCGAGATGCAAGCGCCGGATGTCGCTCTCGTTCGCCATGACGACGCGACGGATTTGCTCAGCACCGACCCCACGTGTTACGTCAGCACCGTCGGCGCTTATCACCCGGAAGGGGCAGTGACTTTGGCGCTGCGATTGAAGTTTGCGAAGAAAACCGACAAGATCACGCTTGGCTCGGTTGGAGTGGACATGGAAACGTGTGAAGTAGAGGTCGCCAATGTGAAGTGTTTCGGCGCCAAAGCCGATGGCAGCACGGACGATTCACTTGCCATACAGAATGCTATAAATAGCTTAACGAGTGGAGGTGTTGTGTTTTTTCCTGTGGGCCAATACGTCATTGGCTCGGCTTCAGGAGTCACGATTCCAGCGAATGTGGCGTTGAAAATCGAAAAAGGCGGCATGTTGCTTATAGATTCCAACGTTACCGTCACCATCAACGGGTCGCTGGAGGCCGGGCCTTATCAATGGGTCGATCCGTCTGCGGGTGGCTCTGTGGTCTTCGGTCAGGGAGCGGTTGAGTGTATCCTGGGCGAATGGTTCGGCGCGAAGGGTGACGGCGCGATCGCTAGCGCTTCTGCAAATGTGGCGGCATGGCGGGCGGCGGCAAAGGCGGTTCCCTCCGGTGGCGGCAAACTCTGTCCTCTACCTGGCGCACATTACCAGCTCAACGACGAAATCCCGTTGACTGTTGACGGGACACAAGTCGAGGGGCCAGGCTGGAACTGTCGCTTCACCCAGACCGTCGCCGACAGGACTATTTTCAAGGCCACCCAAAAAGACCGCATTGGGATCAGCAATGTGCGGCTTTATGGCGAGGGCTCTTGGAGTGCTTCATGGTGTGGCATGAGCGGTCACGACGATCGGGGTATTCAGTTCCTTGCCTGCACCAGATCGGGCTGTGCCAACGTGTTCATTCAAAACATGGCGAATGCCGGCATCACAGTTCTTGGCGGTTCACAGATCACTATTGCCCATCCGGTTATTGAAGGCACACACAAGCACAGCACGCCTTTGCCTTCGCAGGCCAATTTTCAGGCCGGCATTTTCGTCCAGCACGATTCGAAGTTTGGAAGCTATGAAGATGTAACGATTATCGCGCCGGATATTAGCGGCGCGGCACAAGGAATTCTCACAGGAATGCAGACCTCCAATCCGGGTGCGCTGAACATCTACAATCCGAATATCCACGATATTCCCGGCCAACATGGTATCTACTTGGACTCGAGCAAGGTGAATATCGTCGGCCCGACGATTGACCACACTGAACTGACGGGGATCAAAATCCAGAGCGGCAAATCATTCAATCATGACTTGGAAGCCATATCGATTACAGGCTTCAACATTACCAACACCGGCTCCCAAGCGTTTGAGATTGCCGTTGTTTGCGCCGGCTCGATCAGCGGCCTGGTCATATCCGGCGGCGTGATTCAAGCCTGTCAGCGCGGTTTGGCCATAGATGGCAAGGTTCGCGATTCAGTGTTTTCGGACATAGTTATTCGAGACATTGCCCAGCACGGCATTCTCCTCCAAGACGCTGATGCCGATAACTTGGAGTTCAATCACCTCTCCATCAGAAACACAAAGCAGCATGGCGTGATCGTTAATGCCAAGAATGGCAAGCGCCTCCGCTTCAACGATATCCAAATCATGAACCCGAACACCAGCGCCGGTGCGTTCTATGGGTTCTCTGCAGTTGCCGGAGAAGTGAAGATCACCAACCTGGAGATCATCGAGGAGAACGCCAACATGGCCTACGGTCTCTTTGTAAATGGCGCGGAGCTGCGCGTTTACGGTCGCATCAAGATCAGCGGTGCGACAAGCCAGAGCGTTCGGGCTGATACCACGATTTATGAGTGGCCGGCGGGGGCGGAGGTGGGCCTCTCGAACCCGGTCGCATATCTCAACGTCAACAATATCCGGTTTAGTGGTCAAACTGAGTGGGCTCGCCAGACGACGAGCGCAAGCAACCTCGCCATTTGGGCTCAGACGCTTGAAGACGAAAGCGCCTACATGATTCGCGCCGAAATTGTGGGCAAGCACACCGGCTCCACCGAACGCGGGGCATTCGTCTCCACAGTACTGTGCTATCGGGATGCAGGCGGCGTTGCAACGATTCAAGGCTCCGCCGATCAGGAGGTCAACATTACGAGCGGTAGTTTTGCCGGCGTGTACACGTGGGCTGTGAGCGGCAACGATATACGGCTTCTCGCCAACTCCGGGGGCGACACGGTGATTGACTGGAAGGCGCGCATAAACCTAACAAGGGTGGCCGGGTGACAGGAAATTCAGCATGTAAGGTCCGATTTGGGCTACGCCCGTAGAGCGCAACGAGCTTTCGAATCTCACAAAACCGTTTTGCCAGTCGGACTTTGACCAACTTTGAGGAGAATTTAAAAACATGTCCACTCAAACCCTTTGGATCAGTCCCACCGAATGGATTAGCGGAGATCCGACTCTGAGGCTCAGCTATCCTTCGGTGCATCATCCCGCCGTGGAAATCACCGCCACAACTCCCGGAGATTTGAAATGGGTCTTCGTGGGGCTGCGGCTGCCGGCCGGCATTCTCATCAAAGCCGTGCGCGTGTGCTATCAGCTTTCGAGCAAAAAGAGTTTCATCTCGCAAGTGCGACTGACCGAGATGCAAGCGCCGGATGTCGCTCTCGTTCGCCATGACGACGCGACGGATTTGCTCAGCACCGACCCCACGTGTTACGTCAGCACCGTCGGCGCTTATCGTCCGGAAGGGGCAGTGACTTTGGCGCTGCGATTGAAGTTTGCGAAGAAAACCGACAAGATCACGCTTGGCTCGGTTGGAGTGGACATGGAAACGTGTGAAGTAGACGTCGCCAATGTGAGGTGTTTCGGCGCGGTGGGAGATGGCGTGACCGATGACTCCCTCGCAATACAATCTGCCGATAATTCAGGAAAGCCGGTTGTGGTGCCATTAGGCATGTACTTGGTCGCGTCAGACGTCACTCTTAACAATGTTGTGACTTTTATGGGTGGGCAGTTGAAAGTCAATCCTGGAGTGACTGTGAGGTTCACTAATCTTGTTGTGGCGCAGCGGAAACAGCAGATTTTTTCCGATGAGGGAAAAGTTATTCTATCCCGACCTCAGGTCGTACATCCCAATTGGTGGGGCGATGGTCTTGACCTCATACAGATGGCGATAGATGCATCAGCGTCGGGCTCGCGCATCGAACTCACGGGCAAATATGTCTCTTCAGGAATCACCATCACCGCTGATGAACCGAACAAAAGCGGCGATTTTGGCAAGGCACTCGTCGGTGTTGCGGCGCCTGGTCTGAGGGATCTAGACACCAAGCAGGAATGGGGCGCGGAGATTTATCTGGCGGATGGTCAGAACACTAATTTGCTTTCGTTCAAAGGAGTAATATGGACCAACATTGAAGGTAGGCCTGTGCCCTCGAGTATAGGCTTTGTACTGGACAACCTCAAGCTCAATGGCAACAAGGCCAAGAACACCTCCGGCCATGGATTGGCGCTGGACGGGATCAAGAATTTGTATATTGGCACGTTGCTCATCGAAGATTGCGCGGGGGATGGGCTGTTTGCTTCCGGTGGTCAGGTTAATTTGATTCACGGAGAGCACATCGAATGTCTGGGCAATCTCCGCATCGGCTTTAACGGCGGTTCCATGGGTGATAGCCATTTCAATTACATAGAGGCTGGCGTCAATGGAAGCAATGGCGTACAGTTGGCCGGGGGCACCCAGGTTGACCAAATCCATTCTTACCAGAACACTGGCAACGGAGTGGCCATATTGGGAAAGAAAGAAAAAGCGGGTGAACAGGAAAAGGAACAGAAAATTCAATTGGGTGAAGTCAGGGTAGACCGTAATAAAGGCAGCGGCGTAATGATCAATGACGCTACGGAATGCACCATAGGCTCGATACACACCATGCTGAATGAACAACACGGTGTTCAAATTTTCAACTCCGATGAAAACATCATCAGCGCGATCCATGCGAAGAATAATGGGCAGGCAGCAACCGGCGCCTACGCTGGCGTCAAAATCTCAGGCGAATCAACCCGAAATAAGATCGGTCAACTCATTACGAGGAAAGATGACAGTGAGAGCAAGCAACAGCTTGGTTATCATAATTCAACCGCCGGTGTGGATAACGTTGTTCAAACTTATTCAGGTTCAGGGCACGATCAAGAGATCAAGATCGAATCTGGTGCCGGCATGGGCAATCGCGTCTTAATGATCGACGGCGTTGCTTTGGTTGATAATCGGGTTGCCCAATTTGTGGATCAGGATACCACACCAAGCGTGAAAGGCGGGAATATGTTCGCGACCGGCTCGGCATTGCCAACCGACATAACGAGTTTTGATGATGGCATTCTCGGGCAACAAATTGTTTTGCTGGGCGCAGACAGTGGCAAGACGACCGTCAAGCATAATGCGGGCAAAATCAATCTTTCCGGTGGGGTTGATTTCACGCTTGATGCTAATGATACATTGGTGTTGTTCTATGATGGCATCCAGTGGAACGAAATCAGTCGGAGTCATAATGCGTAACGTGGCAAAGGCAAAACAATTTGGAGCAAAACTATTAAAATCTATTTGTTCTTGAAGCGACCTAAACATGTCAAAAGAAAAATTTTGCTTTCTTCCCGGCTACAATAAAGCCGGCCTTCCTGCTCCGGGCCATGCCGGACGTTTGGCTCGAGTAACCGATGATGGCCGTGGAATATGGATGGATCAAGGTGAGCAGTGGTTCGCGTTGAGCGGCAATGCGATCAACGTCATGGAATTTGGCGCTAAAGGGGACGGCAAAACGGATGACAACCAGGCATTCATCGATGCGCTAGCCGCAGGCGACCGCATACTCATCCCCAGCGGCATGGCGTTTCTGATCGGAGACGTGGAGGTGACGCACCAGACTTTGTTCGGCGGTGGAACGATCAGAAAGAAAAATAACACGCCTTGGGCTTTGCACGTGGCCGGAGACGGCGCGGTGATCGACGGCTTGCGATTCGATGCCCAGCACACTTCCGGCCAACCGAACGCGGATATACGGCTCGGCGAGGGCGCGCGCAACGTTCGCATCGTCAATTGCTCCTTCGAAAGCAGCACGTACAGCGCCGTTGCCGGCGCGAGCGAGGGCGAGCCGGCGTATGGGCAGCACGTCAGCGGCGTGATTTTCGCCAACAACGTCGTGAAGGGAAAATATGCCCGGCCCCTTTATCTTTACAGCGTCGATCATGTTACCATAAAAGGCAACCTCATTCGCGACTGCCTGTTCGATGCCATCCGGCTGCGGGATAATGACGGGTTCTGCCTGATCGAGGGGAATCAGTTTATCAATATCGGCGACCCTTCCTGGCCGAACGAGGAAACGCGCGACGCGGTCGATTCCAAGTGGAGCGGCGATCATTTGATCATCTCCAACAACATCATCGATACCGTGGCGTATCATGGCCTCGACATCAAAGGGTTCGCGCCGGACGGCGGCCACGGCTCGAGGAAGGTGAGCATCAGCAACAATCAAATCTATCGCGCGCGCTATTCGGGGATTCATCTGCTCGGCGACGACGATTACGACGGCGCAGGCAATTTCAAGAGCATCGACGGCGTCATCGTCTCCGGCAATATTATCGAAGCGTGCAATCAAAACAATCGCGAGGGCCAGGGCAGCGTTGGCGCTGCGGCGATCTATTGCCGGAGGCTTTGTTCCTATCTTTCCATCTCACAAAATTACGTCGTTTCCAATTTTGGCCGGGGCATTTTCATCCACAACGACGTTCCCGACAAAGCGATTGCGAAGTCGATCATCGTCAATGGCAACATGTGCGTCAATAATGGACATGCGAGTGACAATACCAGTGTCGGGATCATTGTCTTTGCCGTCGATGGCCTGATCGTGACCAACAACATCTGCGAAAACGATCCGAATCTCCCCAACCCGCATCAGAAAACCGGCATTCAGATCACCTCGTCTGCCAACGGTTACGCGAAGCTCAAATCCGCCATCGTGCGCGACAACATCTGCAAGAACAATCTGGCCAATCAAATCATTACCGAGAGCAACACCACCCGCGCCGACGCGATTGCCGTTTTTGACGGGAACATTCAAGAAGGCCCGGGCGCGATTCAGCGCAAGACCTGGCACGATCAGCGCTCGGTGTTTTTCGGAACCACGATTCCCGGCGCCGGCGACGGCACGTTCCGGCAGGGCGACGTGATTTTCAATGTCAATGCGAAAGCCGGAGACTTTGCCGGCTGGGTGTGCGTTGCCGGCGGCAATCCGGGAACGTGGAAAAGATTCGGCGCGGTGGAGGCGTAGTCAACGAGTAAAGTCCGACTGGGCGCGACGAGTTTTCAAATCTTGCAGAGCCGTCTTGCCCACGTCGGACTTTGCCCCATTCGTGGTCATAAAATTTTTGCTTTTTTGCAACGCTTCAACTTTAAAGGGACCTGAGAAAAATGAAAAGCTCATCAAGCCGCTCTAAAAGCCGCAGTGCTGAAAAATGCCCGTGCGGTGTTCTGGACGTGCAGGCCTTTGGAGCGAAGGGCGATGGAAAGGCCGATGATACCGCAGCAATAAAGAAAGCCATCGCCGCGCTTCCCGCCAATGGCGGTATTGTCTGCTTCCCGCCGGGCATTTTCAAAGTGAGTGAAACGCTGAAATTCGGCAGCAGCGTCATCTTCCAGGGCGCCGGCGCGCGCGCAGCAACGGTGATCAAGAGCAATCTTCAGGCAGCCGTTTTCCAATCAAAGGATTCGCGCGCGCTACATTATTCGGTCCATTTTCGCGATCTGAAAATCGACAACACCACAAAGGACAATGCCAACGGCATCGGCATCGACTTCACGAATGTCAAATTGGGCGGGATCAGAAACGTGTACGTCCTCAATGCCGAAACCGGAATCCTTTTGAGCCATCAGGCCTACTACAATGACTTTTTTAGTCCGATCATTATGCAGGCGATGACTGGGATCAAGATGATCGGCGGCGCGAATGAAAATCGCACGTTTGGCGGCAAAATCGATCACGTGCAGGTGGGCATCAAAATGGATAGCGTCACCAATCCTCAGGTTTGCAGTACGAGCTTTGAAAACTTCAGTATTGGAATAGAAATGGGGCCGGCAAACGTCGTATCGCCCAAAGTCATCGGTTGCCGGTTCGAGAATACGTCGCTATCGGGAATCGGAATCGCAATCTCAGCGAAGACGCAAGCTGGAACGATCATCGGGCCGTATTTCTGGAACGTGGCAACTGCGATTCAGGACAACGCCACGAATACGAACATTTTAGCGGACAGAAATTGGAAGATCAGCGGCGGCACGAGTGTGAAGAAGCACCTCAGCCTTCAACACACGATTGATTTTCCGCCGCTGAGCGCGCACTCAACTCACGATGAATTCGTTATGATGAGCGGGTTGTCGGCGACGGATAGTGTTCTGGTTACTCCGCACGATGCCATTGAAGCCGGATTGATGGTCATGGGCATTGCCGCCGCCGGCGGAGTTCGCGTGCGCCTGGCGAATTTGACCGATACCGTAATCAATCCGAAAAGCCAAAGGTTCACGATAGATGTTTGGCAGCATTGAGCTTCCTTGAGCGAGCAAAGTCCGATTGGGGTGCAACAAGTTTTTAAATCTTGCAGGGCGGTTTTGCCCAAGCCGGACTTTGCGCCATGTGGCTTCCGCCCCAATGGAGTATTGCAAGTATTTATAAAGGCAAGAGCAGCGACCACCTCGAACGCCACCTCCTCATGAGTTTTGACAATCAAAATCGGTAATGTTCAGCCACGGCTTGGCCGTGGCTTGCGTTTTATTGCGAATGGACTAACAGTATTTTCATGCCGGCCGAGTCCGGCGCGAACCTCGACGGCGTTTAAAAAATGGCCCTCCGCCACCGCGACGTTGCCCCGCGTTTGCGAGACATCCGCCTCGATGACGAAGGCTTTTTTCTTCACTCTTTCTATTTCATGGAGGCTGTTATGATCCAACCTCGGTTCCATTCCACCAGCGCCGTCCGGCTTGGGCGCGTCCTTGCAGCCGGTCGCCATTCGCAACGGTTTTTCACGGGAGCGCGGACATTCTTGTCCGCGAAGCACACCTCCAATTCCATCAAGGAGGAAATGGCGCAGAGCATGGCAAATTTAAAATTGAAAATTTTCAATTTTAAATTTAAAATGCTTTTGCCTACGCTCTTCGCCCTTCTCCTCCTCGCCCCGCTCGCGTTCGCGCAGGGCAAAATGTATTGGGCCGAGAACGACGGCGCCCTCAAATTCGCCAATCTCGACGGCTCCGGCGTCAGCACGCTGCCCATCACTACCGTCACCTCGCCCGTCCACATCGCGCTGGACTTTAGCGCCAGCCAAATTTATTGGACCGAGTTCACCGGCAAGGTCCGCCGCGCCAATCTCGACGGCAGCAATGCGGTGGATCTCGTCACCGGATTGAGCGATCCCAAAGGCCTCGCGCTGGATTTGTCCGCCGGAAAAATCTATTGGACCGAGATCGGCTTCGGCAACGAAAAAATCAGCCGCAGCGACCTCGACGGCTCGAATATCGAAACGCTCGTCACCGGCCTCTACACGCCCAACAGCATCGCGCTGGATCTCACGAACGGCAAGATGTATTGGGTCGATGAAGATGCGGCCGCGATTCAGCGCGCCAATCTCGACGGCACTAGCCTCGAAACCCTCGTCACCAACGCCGACCTGAGCGAGCCTTCCGGCATTGCGCTCGATCTTGGCGCTGGCAAAATGTATTGGTGCGACGGCGCCGATGACAACATCAAACGCGCCAATCTCGATGGCACGAGCATCGAAACTCTCGTGACCGGCCTCGACGAGCCGCGCGATATCGACCTCGACGTGCTCGAAGGCAAGATGTACTGGACCGAGTCCGAGATCGACAAAATTCAGCGCGCGAATTTGGACGGCACCAGCGTGGAAGATCTCGTCTTCGGACTCGCCGAGCCGATCGGCCTCGCCCTCGATGTGGCGGCCTCGCCCAATGCGCGCTTCGTGTCGTTCTCGGGCGCGGGCGGATTCAGTGTCAGCCGCTCGAAGCTGATTTCGCAGGGGCAGATTTTCTCGAACGGCAATCTGCAATTCAAGAAAGGCGATCCCACGGTTTACAACGGCAATCTCTTTGCGGTGGGCAATATCATCATTGACAAGGACAACACCATCAACGGCAATCTCAGAGCCGGCGGCACGATCACCATCGATCCCAAGTCCACGGTGAATGGCACGATGTTTCCCGGCGACCCGATCGCGCCCAGCGACCCGGTCGTGCCCAGCGACCCATTCCACCCCGGCGACCCGACCCTGCCTTTCAACATTGGCAAAGGCGGCTCGCTCACGCTGGTGCCTGGCGACCCATGGGTACCTGGCGACCCTCATTACGAAGTGAATGTGGGCAACAGCGCCACGCTCAATCTCAGCAGCGGCGAATATCATTTTACCAAGCTGGTGACCAATTCGGAGTCGGTGCTGAACTTCGACGTGAGCAACGGCGCGGTGGTGCTGAACGTGAGCCTCGATTTGAGCCTGGGCAAGAAAGTGACGTTCAACATTTCCCCCGGCGGCCAGGCCAACAGCCATTTGGTGACGATCTTCGCGTTTCAAAGCAGCAAAGTGGTGGTGGATAAAGGCGGGTACGTTCTGGGCAACCTCAACGCGCCGAACGCGGAGGTGAGCATTGCCAAGAACGTCAGCCTGCGCGGCGCCGTGTGCGCCAGCAAAACCACGGTGGATCGTGATGTGATTGTGTTGCACCATTCCTCGCCGGGGGTTTTGCCGAAGCAGGTTTTGTTGGATGAAGAAGCTGACAGCTATCAGCTGATAGCTGACAGCTACGAGTTGGAGCAGAATTATCCGAATCCGTTTAATCCAACAACAGCGATCAGCTTTCAGCTATCAGCAGACAGCGAAGTGAAGCTGGTCATTTACAACACTGCGGGTCAACTGGTGCGCACGCTGTATTCGGGCGAGATGCCGGCGGGAAGATTTGAGCTTGAATGGGACGGAAAGAACGAGTCGGGCGAGAAAGTAGCAAGCGGGATTTATGTGTATGAGCTGAAGGCGGGAGAATTTGTGGCGAAGCGGAAGATGACGTTGATGAGGTGAAATCCGAACTCATCCCCCCGGCCCCCTTCTCTTGGAAAGAGAAGGGGGAGTCAGAGGCCGGAGCTTTGAAAGTCCCCCTTCTCTTTTGAAGAGAAGGGGATTTAGGGGATGAGTTCGCACGCTGTATTCGGGGGAGATGCCGGCCGGGAGATTCAGCATTGAATGGGACGGCGCGAACGAGGCCGACGAACGCGTGGCGAGCGGGGTGTATGTGTATGAGATGAAGGCCGGAGAGTTTGTCGCGAAGCGAAAGATGACGTTGATGAGGTGAAATCCGAACTCATCCCCCCGGCCCCCTTCTCTTGGAAAGAGAAGGGGGAGTCAGAGGCCGGAGCTTTGAAAGTCCCCCTTCTCTTTTGAAGAGAAGGGGATTTAGGGGATGAGTTCGCACGCTGTATTCGGGCGAGATGCCGGCGGGCCGGTTTGATATTGAATGGGATGGAAAGAACGAGTCGGGCGAACGCGTGGCAAGCTGGGTGTATGTGTATGAGATGAAGGCCGGAGAGTTTGTGGCGCAGAGGAAGATGACGTTGATGAGGTGAAATCCGAACTCATCCCCCCGGCCCCCTTCTCTTGGAAAGAGAAGGGGGAGTCAGAGGCCGGAGCTTTGAAAGCCCCCTTCTCTTGGAAAGAGAAAGGGGAGTCAGAGGCCGGAGCTTTGAAAGTCCCCTTCTCTTTTGAAGAGAAGGGGATTTCGGGGATGAGTTCGCACGCTGTATTCGGGCGCGATGCTGGCCGGCCGGTTTGATATTGAATGGGATGGAAAGAACGAGTCGGGCGAGAAAGTGGCAAGCGGAGTGTATGTGTATGAGATGAAGGCGGGAGAGTTTGTGGCGCAGAGGAAGATGACGTTGATGAGGTGAAATCCGAACTCATCCCCCCGGCCCCCTTCTCTTGGAAAGAGAAAGGGGAGTCAGAGGCCGGAGCTTTGAAAGTCCCCTTCTCTTGGAAAGAGAAAGGGGAGTCAGAGGCTGGAGCTTTGAAAGCCCCCTTCTCTTTTGAAGAGAAGGGGATTTAGGGGATGAGTTCGCACGCTGTATTCGGGCGCGATGCCGGCCGGGCGGTTTGAGGTTGAATGGGATGGCAAGAACGAAGCGGGCGAGCGCGTGGCGAGCGGGGTTTATGTGTATGAGATGAAGGCCGGAGAGTTTGTGGCGAAGCGAAAACTTGTTTTGACGAAGTGATTTTCGAGGATCGATGATTGAGGGTCGAGAATCGTGGCGTGCATTTCTCCATTCTCAAACACACGGCGCACGTTCTTGTTGGCGAAAGGGGTCGTGTCGAATCACGACCGTATGCGAAGGATAGCGCTTTCCACTTCTTCAAGCGTCTCCGCGAGGGTGACTTCCTTTGAGGGAATGATTTCGTCACTGCTCAGATGCTTGTGATGCGGATACGAGGCCAGGGCTCTTGCTCTCGGATCCGGGGCATTGTCGTAACGAAAGCGCATTTCCGTGTCCGTGCGATAATTGTAGCCGTATTTTAGTTTGTCGATGCCGTGCTCCGTGGCCGCGAGGAATTCTTTGAAATCCAAAACCGATTCGTCTCGGAAGTCGATGCGACCGGAAAGGAAGGCGATATCGTCGGTCTTTCTGTCGACGTGGAGGGTATAGCTCGCCACGATTGCGGCCGATTGAATCTGCGCTTCGAAATCGGCAATGTACTCATTGATATTCAATCGCGATCTCCTGAAGCGAGGCGAGTTGTTCCCTCATTTTTTGCAAGACTTCGATCTCACCTTCCCACTCGAGCATTTCCATGTCGTCGATCTTGCCGTACAGGGAGGCCCGATCCAGGTTGCCGTGCTTTCGCTCAAACGCTTTGACTTTATCTTCGGTTTTTCGCAGCGCTCTTTGCAAAAGTGTTCTTTCCGAAGCAATCGCAGATTCGATCTTTCTGCGAGTCCAATCATTGCCGGTTTGCAAAATCAACTTGGTCATATTCGACCTCCATGTTTGGCAGTATTATTTTCAGAGGGCAAGATACACAATGCCGTTTTGCAATGCAACCCTCATCTCTCCCCTCCGCTGTCGTGCGCGGCTTTTCATGAGCGGCCGGCTCGTGCGCACGCTCGATTCGGGCGAAATGCCTGCGGGAAGATTCAGCATGGAATGGGACGGAAAGAATGAGGCGGGCGAGAAAGTGGCGAGCGGGGTTTATGTGTATGAGATGAAGGCCGGGGAATTTGTCGCGCAGAGGAAGCTTGTGGTGATGAGGTGAAATCGTAGCGCAGACTTCCAGTCTGCGAAGGAAGCAGGCAGGATGCCTGCGCTACAAGAGGGCGTGAAGTCCGGCTTGGGCGAGACGATTTTCATAGACACCAAAAGCTCTTTTGCCCAAGCCGGACTTCGCTCGCTTTGCTTCATGCGCAAGAGCGTGTCGCAAGTTCCGGGGAAGTTCCTTGCAGGATGACAAGTTGGGGAGCTGCGAGGAACACCCCCCTAAAGAGGGGAATAGTTCAGCCAAAGGGGGGGAATAGTTCAGTGCCCGGACTTTTCAAATGTCCTTTAAGTTCTAATGCGCAGCATAAAAGCTTCGCACGCAACCAGGAGAGTCATCATGCGCTTGCTTTCATGCATCATCACCGGCCTCGCTTTGAGCGTCGCGCTCGAGCTTCACGCCCAAACGCTGCAATTCGAAGAGGCGACTTCGCGCGCGCTGCCGGCGAACGCCGTCATGAATGGTATGCTGCACACCGCGAGCGCGGATTTGAACACCGACGGCTATCCCGATCTCATTCTCGCGGACGGCCAAAGTCCGTTGCGGTTTTTGATCAACCAACAAAACGGAACCTTTGCGCTCGCTGCAACCGGCCACGCGCCGCGTATCATTGCAGCTTCAATGGCAAGCGCGGATTTCGACAATGACGGCGACGCGGATTTGGCGGTGATTTCTGCGAGCGGGCAAAACCATCTGCTTCGCAATGAAGACAAAGGCGTTTTTGTTGATGGAACTTCCGAGGCCGGTTTGGCGAGCGAGGAAAAATTTCGCGTTGCGACGTTCGCGGACTTTGACGGCAATGGCCGGCTCGATCTGCTCTTGTTGACGACAACTGGAGGCGCGCGACTCTTCGCGCAGAATACTTCTTTCGTGTTTGATGAAGCGGGCACGCGCTCCGGCTTGCATGAAGTCAGCGACGCGGTGTCTCTATCTGCATGCGATCTCGATAATGATCGCGATATGGATTTGGTTTTCACGCGCGGCCAGGGCAAAACGAATTTGCTCTTTCTCAATAATGGGCAAGCCCGTTTCAGCGAAGCGGGCAAATCGTGGGGCATGGATCACGCAGAGCTTGCGGCCGAAAGCGCAACGCTCGCGGATGTCGATAACGACGGTGACGTCGATCTCTTGCTGCTTCGGCCGGCAAAAGCGCCGATGCTTTGTTTGAATGCCGGAGATCGTTTTGAATACGGCGCGCCGCTCATGCGCGAGGCTTTCAATGCGAGCAGGCCGAGCGCGAGGTTTGCCGATCTCGACAACGATGGCGAGTTGGATTTGCTGCTCGCGAGCGGGTTCGGCTTGCGGGTTTATCGCAATCTCGGCGAGGCGCAATTTGCCGAAGCTGCTCTCAGCTTGCCTGGTTTCAATACGAGCATTGCAGCGCTCGCCGTATTGGATTATGACGCCGACGGCCGCAACGACATTTTGTTGAGCACGGCGAACGGAGCGGCGCGCGTGCTGCAAAATCTTTCTCCCAAACAAAATTGGTTTGAAGCTCTGCTCGTAGGTGAAATCAGCAATCGCAACGCGCTGGGTACGCGCGTGAGTGTTTGGGCCGAGGGCATGGTGTTGCGACAAAATATTTTGCCGGAGAGCGGCGCGCGGGTGCGTTTCGGTTTGGGCAAAGCGCAGCGTCTTGATAGCGTACTGGTGGAATGGCCTTCCGGCAAGCAAAGCCGCTTCTATAGCAAGCGCGCGAATCGCAGCATGGTGTTCCGCGAGAACGACACGGAGCAGCTTGCCGTTGCCGTCGGGCAGTTCGTGGATATTTCCAATGCCGCGGGCATCACCGGCATTTCGGATCACGGCGGGCACGCGATTCTCTTTACGGACGTGAATGCCGACGGCCGCGAGGACATGTACGTGACGCACACGAATTTCGTGCCGGGCAGCAACACGGATTTTCTCGTGCTGCCCGACGAGCTGTTCATCAACAACGGCAACAACACTTTCACGAATCGCGCCGCGAGCGCGGGCGTGAATGATCCCGGGCAATCGCACGGCGCGGTGTTCGTGGATATTGACAACGACGGCGACTATGATTTGTTCAACGGCCAACGCGGGCCGCACGGCAACCGGCTTTATCGCAACAACGGCAATTTGAATTTCACGGAGGTCACTTCCCCGGCGGGAATTTTAGCCGCGGACCGCAGGACCATCGGCGTGCTCGGATTGGATATCGAGAACGACGGCGACGTGGATTTGTTCACGGGCAATTGGGGTCTCGGCAATGAGATGTACGTGAACAACGGCAGCGGCGTGTTCACGAATCAAACCAATCGCGGCGTGTTCGATCTCGAGCCGGACCCGGCGGGCACCATGGCCGCGACCGCAGCGGACGTGGACAACGACGGGGACCTCGATATCTTTCTCGCGAAGCGCGACGACACGTGCCGGCTTTACATCAACAACGGCAGCGGTTTTTTTTCCAACCAAGCAAGCTCGCGCGGCGTGGCGTTCAACGGCACGAGCAACGGCGCGGTGTTTTTCGATATGGATCGCGACGCGGATTTGGATATGCTGCTCGCGACCTCTTCGGATAACGGCTCGAGCAACGGGGACCTCACCGTGCTGCGCGTGTATCGCAACAACGGCAGCGGCTCTTTCACGGACGAGACCAATGCGCACAACATGGCGTTCGAGGGCTACACCGTCAACACCGGCGATCTCGACAACGACGGCGACGAGGATATTTATCAGTCCATCAACTTCGGCATGAGCTCGCTTTGGCTGAACGACGGCGCGGGCAATTTTACCGAGCAAAGCGGCACGGGCTTGGAGCGCAACGGCGTGGACGCGCGCGCGACTTCGTTCGGCGACATCGACAACGACGGTGATCTCGACGTGGCGATCACGCACATCGAAGAGCCGAACTTTCTCTATCGCAACGATCTCAACACGGGCAACGGCGCGCAAAATTATTTGCAGATCAGCACGACGGCGCCGAACGGCGGCGCGGGCGCATGGGGCACGAAGTTTTATCTTTATGAAGCCGGCCATCTCGACGACGCAGCGTTTCTGCGCGGCTATCGCCAAACCACTTCGGCAGAGGGCACGCTCTCCGGCAATTCGCCGATCGCGCACTTCGGCGTTGATCCGGGCCTGAGGTATGATTTGCGCGTGCGCTATCTCGACGGCAACACGCAAACGCTCACCAATCTCAGCCCCGGGCAGCGCATCATTATGACCGGCCAAGATCAAACGCCGCCGGTGATCGCCAACGTCGCGGCTTCTTCTCTTCAGCCCGCGAGCGCGAATGTTACTTGGTCTACGGATGAAGCCGCGACCTCGCAAGTGGAATACGGGCTCACGCCGAGTCTCGGCACGTTTACCACTTTGAACCCCACGCTCACACAAGCGCACAACGTGGCGCTCAATAATCTTTCTTCGGGCGCGACGTATCACTATCGCGCGCTCTCGCAAGACGCGGCCGGAAATTCGGCAAGCTCGAGCGTGGTGAGCTTCACGACTCCGCTGCCGGACAACACGCCGCCGGTGATCAGCAACGTCGCGATCTCGAACGTGCAAACCGACGCGGCGACGATTAGTTGGACTACGGATGAGCCTGCGACTTCGCAAGCGGAATACGGTCTCACGACGAATTATGGCAACTCGACTACGCTTGATGGGTCATTGGTCATTAGTCATTCGGTCATTTTATCCGGGTTGAATGCGAATACGTTGTATCATTATCGCGTGCGCTCCAGCGATGCGAGCGGCAATCTCGCGCTCTCCGGCGATTTTCAATTCACGACCACGAGCGGGCCGCTGCTGTTCGATGATTTCAATGCGAGCGCGCTCGATCTCAACAAATGGACGAGGGGCAGCCACAGCGGAAACACTTCGACCGTGCAAAGCGGAACGCTGCGCTTGCAAACTTCCACTAGCAACACGAGCGGTTGGATTCATACTAAAAATAAATTCAGCGCGAGCAATAGAACCATTCAAGTGAAAGTGGCGCAGCCGAATGAAGACGGCGTGCTCGGCATGTCGCCGACGGTGACAACTTCTTCGCTGAACGGATTCTACTCCGAGCCGAATTGGTACCGCTTCTATAACTATCGTTCCGGCAACAGCGGCCCGTACAAGCTCTTCGTGCAATGGAGCAAGAACGGCGCGCTCAACGGGCTCGACGTGGCCACGAGCGTGAACTTCACGAGCAATTTTTATTTGCGCATTCGCGCGGACAACACCAAAATTTATTTCGAGTATTCGTTCAACAACAGCGCGTGGACGGCCGCGTATAGCGAAAACTTCGGCTTGCCCGGCTATACGCTGAACGATCTCTTCACCTTCGAGCTTTCGGCTTACAACACGCCCACCAAAGGCGTGTGGATCGTGGATGATTTCAGCCTCAACGCCGTGACGCCGAGCGACGTGACGCCGCCGGTGATCACGAACGTGAGCGCGACGAATCTCACCACCAGCGGCGCGACGATTGCGTGGAATACGAATGAAGCGAGCGACTCGCAAGTGGAGTATGGGCTGACGACGAGTTATGGCAACTCGACTGCGCTGGATGCGTCATTGGTCATTGGTCATTCGGTCATTGTTTCCGGGTTGAACGCGAACACGCTTTATCATTATCGCGTGAAATCAAAAGACGCAGCGGGCAATCTCGCGACGAGCGGCGATTTCACGTTCACGACCGCGGCGGACGTGACGCCGCCGAGCCTCAGCAATTTGCAAGCAAGCAGCATCACCGAGAACGGCGCGACGATTACTTGGACCACGAACGAGGCGGCCACGACGCAAGTGGAATATGGCACGACCACCGCGCTGGGAACGCTGACGCTCATCAATCCCAATCTTGCCGCATCGCATAGCGTAAATCTCGGCGGTCTCACGGCTGGAACGACTTATTTTTATCGCGGGCGTTCGCAAGATGCGGCCGGCAATCTCGGCGTTTCTGCGATCGCGAACTTTACCACATTGGCTCCCGATACCACACGGCCGGTCATCAGCAACGTGAGCGCAACGCAGGTGCAGCATACTTCCGCGCACGCGGTTTGGAACACGAACGAAGCCGCGACTTCGCAAGTGGAATACGGGCTCACCACGGGCTACGGCGCGAGCACCGCGCTCGACCCGGCGTTGCTGACCGCGCACGACGTGTTGCTGCAAGGTTTGCAAAGCGGCGCGACGTATCACTATCGCGTGCGCTCGAGCGATGCCAACGGCAATCTCGCGCTCTCCGGCGATTTTCAATTCACTACTTTGAGCGGGCCGCTGCTGTTCGATGATTTCGATGCGGCTGCGCTCGATCTCAACAAATGGACCAAGGGCAGCCATAGCGGCAACACTTCGGCCGTGCAAAGCGGCGCGTTGCGCTTGCAAACTTCCACCAGCGGCGCGAGCGGCTGGGTTTATACTAAAAACAAATTCAGCGCGAGCCAACGCAGCGTTCAAATAAAAGTGACGCAGCCCAACAACGACGGCGCGCTCGGCATGTCGCCGACGGTGACCACTTCTTCGCTGAACGGATTTTTTTCCGAGCCGAGCTGGTACCGGTTTTATAACTATCGCGCCGGCAACAGCGGCTCGTACAAGCTCTTTGTGCAATGGAGCAAGAACGGCGCACTCAACGGACTCGACGTTGCCGTCGGCGTGACCTTCACGAGCAATTTTTATTTGCGCATGCGCGCCGATAACGCCAAAATCTATTTTGAATATTCGTTCAACAACAGCACGTGGACCACGGCCTATAGTGAAACCTTCGGCCTGCCCGGCTATTCGCTGAACGATCTCTTCACCTTCGAGCTTTCGGCTTACAACACCGCGCAAAAGGGCGTGTGGATCGTGGATGATTTCAGCCTCAATGCGGTGACGCCGAGCGACGTGACGCCGCCGGTGATCACAAACGTGAACGCCACGAATCTCACTCTCAACGGCGCGACGATTTCATGGAATACCGATGAAGCCAGCGACTCGCAAGTGGAGTACGGGCTTACGACGAACTACGGCAATGCTTCGCCGCTGCAGCCCGGCTTGGTCATTGCTCATGCGGTCGGCCTCACCGGGTTGAACGCGAATACGTTGTATCATTATCGCGTCGAGTCGCGCGACGTCTCGGGCAATCTCGGCGTGAGCGGCGATTTCATGTTCACGACCGCGGCGGATGTGACGCCGCCGGTGATCACGAATGTGAGCGCGACGAATCTCACCGCCAACAGCGCGACGATTGGATGGAGCACGAACGAAGCGAGTGATTCGCAAGTGGAGTTCGGCTTGACGACGAGTTATGGCAACTCGAGTGCGCTGGATGCGTCATTGGTCATTGGTCATTCGGTCATTTTATCCGGCTTGAACGCGAATACGTTGTATCATTATCGCGTCAAGTCGCGCGACGCCGCCGGCAATCTCGGTGTGAGCAACGACTTTACGTTCACGACCGCGCCTGTTGCTGCGCCGCCGGTGATTTCCAACGTGGCGAGCGCGAACGTGAGCAGCGTCTCGGCGCAAATCACGTTCACGACCGATCGCAATACTTTCGGCGCGGCGGAGTACGATACTCTGGCGCACGATTCCACGCGGGCGATGCCGCTGGGCGATAGCATTACCGAGGGCACGGGCAGCAGCGATGACGCGGGTTATCGCTCCGGCCTGTATGCGATGCTCACGAGTTTCGGCAGCCGCTTTGATTTCGTGGGCAGCTTGCAATTCGGCATCAACCTTCCGGACCCGGATCACGAAGGCCATGCGGGTTATCGCGCGGATCAAATTCTCCCGGAGCTGAAAAGTTATTTGCAGCAATCCCAGCCCGAAGCCGTGTTCGTTCATATCGGCACGAACGACGTGAGCCTCGGCGATCCGGTGGTGACGGTCTTCGATGAAATCACGGCCATTGTCGATACGATTTTGCGGCACGAGGCGGGAACCAGAGTTTATCTCTCCACTTTGATTCCGCGACGCGATAATAAGCAGAACATCAACGACGGCGTGAACGCGCAATTGCCCGGCGTGGTGAGCAGCCGCGCGGCAGCCGGGTATAAAATTTTTCTTGTGGATAATGCCGCCGCGTTTCTCGCGAATGTTAATTGGGCCACGGCTTGGATGGCGGATAACGTGCATCCGAATGACGCGGGCTACGATGTGATGGCGAGCGAGTGGCAGAAGGCTTACATCGCCACCGAATATGAGAACAGCAAGAGCGACGGCGTTTTGGCGACGGCACATACGATCACGCTCACGAATTTGACGCCCAATCAAACGTATCACTATCGCGCGCGCGCCAAAGATCAAGCAGGTTTGGAATCCGCATCGGCAGATTTCACGTTCACGACACTCGCAGGAGACGTTACACCGCCTTTGATTTCGAACGTGAGCCCGAGCAACCTTGCTTCCACGGCAGCCACGATTGCGTGGAACACCAATGAGCCGTCAGATTCGCAAGTGGAGTATGGCTTGACCACGAGCTACGGCAATGCGACAGCGGTGAATACGTCATTGGTCATTGCTCATTCGGTCATTTTATCCGGGTTGAGCGCGAACACGACGTATCATTATCGCGTCAAGTCGCGCGATGCGGCCGGCAATCTCGCTATGAGTTCGGATTTTGTTTTCACGACTTTGCCGGCCGGACCGCTGCTTGCGGATAATTTCAACGCGAGCACGCTCGATCTCACCAAATGGACGCGCGGCAGCAACAGCGGAAACCAAACCGCTGTTGCCAATAACGCGTTGGAGTTGCGCTCGCAAGGCTCGCAATCCGGTTGGGTGATTACGAAGCAAGCTTTCGCGGCGCGCAACACCAGCGTCACGGTGAAAGTCGCGCAGCCGAATGACGACGGCGATCTCGGCATGTCGCCCACGTATAGCGCGGCCTCGGCCAACGGCATTTATAGCCAGGAAGATTGGTATCGTTTTTATGCCTATCGCGACGCGCCCGGCAATTATCTTTTGTTCGCGCAATGGGCGAAGAACGGCACGCAAGGCGGATTGGACGTGACCGGCGGCATGATCATTACCGGCGCGGTTTATTTGCGGCTGCGTATGGATAATACCGCCATTCATTTCGAAGCTTCGCTCAATGGCAGCTCATGGATCGAAGTTTATAGTGAAGCCTTTGACCTGCCCGGCTACACGCTGGACGACAAATTTTATTACGAGCTGGCCGCGGCGCGCACGGCGCAAAAAGGCGTGATGATCGTCGATGATTTCGAGATTCGCAGCACGACAACCGTAGCCGACACGCAGCCGCCGGTCATCAGTAACCTCGCGAGCAACAACTTCGCGGCAAATGCGGCCACCATCATTTGGAATACTGATGAGCCGAGCGATTCGCAAGTGGAGTACGGCCTCACCACGAGCTATGGCAACTCGACTGCGCTGGATGCGTCATTGGTCATGAGTCATTCGGTCATTCTATCCGGCATGAGCGCGAATACGCTGTATCATTATCGCGTCAAATCAAGAGACGCGTCGGGTAATCTCGGCACGAGCGGCGATACTGTCTTCACGACTTCATCGGGCGGCAACGTTGCGTTCGCGAACGTGCAGGGCATTTTCAACCGCAATTGCGTGCGCTGCCATCAAAGCAGCACTGCGCCTGCGGATTTGATTTTGGTTGAAGGGCAAGCTCATGGCAACCTCGTGAACGTCGCGAGCACGCAATTTCCACAATGGCAACGCGTGCAGCCCGGCGCTCGCAGCGTGAGCTGGCTCTATGAAAAAATTTCGAACCCCAATCCGGCCGTGGGCAGCAAGATGGAAAATCTCGGTCCGGATGAAATCGCGTTGATCGGCCAATGGATCGATCAAGGCGCGTTGGAGATTCCGGTTCCGCCGTATGCCGATTTGGAGTTTCGCACGACGACATTGCCGCCGTCTGAAGTCGACATCATTTACAATGTCGAGCTGATTGTGTGGGGCGGATTGCCGCCCTATCAATTCGAAGTGAGCGCAGGCGCGTTGCCCACTGGACTCGGCCTCGATGCTGCGAGTGGACAGCTTGCCGGTGTTCCAACGGCGCCGGGCCAATATGATTTCACCATTCGCGTGAGCGACAGCCAAATCTCGGCGGCGACATTCGAACAAGAATATGCGCTCGAAGTGAAAACCACACAACCGCATTGGCAAGTGCCGCCTGGTTTCGAAATCAGCGCGGTGGTGAGCGACCTGCACTTGCCGGTGAATATCGCCTTCGTGCCGAATCCCGGCCCGAATCCGAGCGATCCGTATTTCTACGCCACGTTGTTGTATGGCGAGATCGTGATGGTGCAGCGCGATTTTCAGAAAGAAGTATATGCGACCAATCTGCTCAACTTCAATCCCACCGGGGAATTTCCCGGCAGCGGCGAGATGGGCGTGACCGGCATTACGGTTGATCCGAACAGCGGCGACGTGTTCGCCACGATGGTGTATGATTCCACAGAAGCGAAGTTCGGCAAAGTGGTGCGCTTGCGCAGCGACGACGGCGGCCGCACTGCAGCCGCGCAGACGACGATTCTCTCCGGCATTCCGAGCGACGTGTCGCATCAAATTCAAGCCGTGACCATTGGTTCCGATAGCATGTTGTACGTGAACGTCGGCGACGGTTTCTATGCGGAGCTCGCGCCCGAGGTCAACGATCTGCGCGGCAAAATTTTGCGGCTGCACTTGGATGGCAGTATGCCGCAAGACAATCCTTTCTCCGGCACCTATGTGTTTGCGAAGGGCGTGCGCAATCCGTTCGGCGCAGCGTGGCGCGAAGACGACGCCATGTTGTACATCAGTGATAACGGCCCGGACAAAGATGATCGTCTTGTGAAAGTAACCGGCGGCGCAGATTATGGCTGGAGCTTGGATTATGATCTCACGCAAGGCGCGCTCTACTTGTGGAATCCGCCGGTCTCGCCGGTGGCCATGGATTTCTTGCGCGACACGTCGTTTCCACCGTCATATCAAGGCCGGCTTTTCGTGGGCTTGTCCGGGCAGGCTTATTGGCTCGGCGCAACACCGCAGGGCAAAAAGATTCAAGCCTTCGAATTGAATGCCGACGGCAGCGTGGCGAGCGACTCCGTCTTTCTTGATTACGTCGGAGCCGGTTATGCGACGGTGATCGGCGTGGCTTTCGGTACGGACGGTTTGTACTTCACGGACCTTTACGGCGAAAACGGTTTCGATCAATTCGGCCAAACGCACGGCAATATCTATCGCGTGAAATGGAGCGCGAATTCCGTCGGCACGCCGTTGACAAAAGCTTTGCCGGATGAAGGTGCGGCGGGCGCGATTCCGAAGGCTTTCGCGCTCTCGCAGAATTATCCGAACCCCTTCTCCCGCAACGGCGGGATGGAAACGCGCATGCATTTGGATTTGCCCGAGCCGGGCCGAGTGCAAGCCGTGATCTATAACGTGCAAGGCCAGGAAGTGAGGCGGCTGCACGATGAGGATTTCGCGGCAGGTTCATACGCGCTGCAATGGAACGGCGCGAACGAAATCAAAGTAGCGGTGAGCAGCGGCATCTATTTGCTACGCGTGGTTTTTGAGGGAGAATCGGGTAAGAGGGAAGTGGTGATGAGGAGGGTGGTCGTGATGAAATAGCGGAGGGCGTCGGGCAGAGGGCGAAGGGCGAAGGGCGAAGGGCGAAGGGCGAAGAGCGAAGGGCGAAGGGCGAAGGGCGAAGAGCGAAGAGCGAAGAGCGAAGGGCGAAGGGCGAAGAGCGAAGAGCGAAGGGCGAAGGGCGAAGGGCGGAGAGCAAAGGGCAAAGGGCAGAGAGCCACTTGCTTTGGCAGAAAAGTTTGACTATTATTGCCGCACAATAAGATGTTGAACTCCAATTTGGCGACTGACGTGTTCATCTATCGCCCGGCGGAATTTAAACACATGCAACGCGCCGGGCATTATTTTATGCAAGATGAAATTTTGAGCAAGGGGAGGGTGCTCTATGAGCGCTGCTGAAAAATGGCTGGAGTATGCTGCGCTGGATTTGGATGGCGCAGAGATTCTTTTCGAAGTATGATGCCGCTCTGCCTCGATCTCAATATTTTTTTCAATCCCGTGCGTTATCCGGATGCAGAGCCCGGGGTTCTTCCGGAAGGCTTTCCGACTCGTGAGCAAGCTGAAGCGGCGTTGGACAAGTCCCGTGAAGTCATCGCATTTGTTCGTGGGCGTTTGAGCGTAATTTCTTCACAGATCGAATAAGCCTTTTGTTCCTGTCCCCTCAAGTTTCACCTGCCTTCGCGTCTCCTTCCTCTCTTCAAACGTCGTGCAATGCCGCCCCTCCCAACGCTGCATGGACCGCGCTTTGAGTTCGCGCGAGCGTGAGAAGGAGTCGGTCCGGCCATTCGAGCGGCGCTTTCCACCAAAAGAATTTTCTAAGCGGATTTAACGGATTCTGAACAGGCTTATCAGCTTGATCCGTTAAATCCGCTTACAGATAGTTTTTGCGGTTAAAGCAAAGAGTCCGCTTTTAAGAGCCTACACCAGTTTTCAGGCAAGCTGAAAACAGAAGCCGCTGCGCGGCCACTTCTTTTTCGACAGGATTTACAGGATGAACAGGATCGATCTTCATCCTGTAAATCTTGTTTATCCTGTCAAAAAACTTTCAGAATTTTATTCTGGCTTTGGTTCTGTAATTCGCCTACCCCGATTTGCAGGCAAGCCGCAAATCGAAGCTTCTGCGAAACAGCTATTCGGCGAAACTCGGTGCCACTCGGCGGCAAAGCTCTTCCGCCGAAATGCGCCGAAGCCGCCGAGTGTCGCCGATAAAAATTTTCTGCAGGCGTGCGCGCCGTTCGTCATTCGGTTTTGCCAACGTTGCGCAATCTTCCCAAGGGCAGCAGCATGTTGAGGTTCGCTTGAATATTCGCGTCGGCAATGCCGTCGAAATCGCTGCGATAGCGCACGCCGGTATCGGCCGCAAGCCAATTGGTGAAATAGAAACGCACGCCGACGACTCCTGCCCAAATATTCTTCACGTCACCGCTGCCGTAGTTTCCACCCGCGGCAAAGTCGTAAGAAGGCAAGCCCTCGATCTCGAACATCACTTGCGCTTTGGGATTCGCCTGAATCGACACGCCTGCGAACGGCGCCCACAAGTTGCTCTGCAACTCGCCGGAAGTTGTGTTCTTAAAACTCCAGCCCAAAGGATTGCGCACGCGCACGTCCGTCAAGCCCAAACCGGCGTGTCCGCTCACGGTGTTGATCTTCTTCGAAGCCACGATATAAAGTTTGGTGAGCCGCGTTTCAAAGGAGACCGTGTAATCGTCGCCTTCAAGATATTGCCAGCTCGTGGTGCCGCGCAACGAAACCGCCACCGCCGGAAGATTATCGCGCTCGCGCAGCAAGAGCATTTTGAACGCAGAAGTCGGCACCGTGGCAGAACCGTTCTGCAAAGAGTTGATCACGGCTTGCGTGGCGAACTCTACTTCGGCAATGTCGCCCAAACCCAAGCCCGCGCGCCCGAGCAGATTGCGCTCTTTCTCGATGCCGAACGCGCCGCCGCCGGTGAAATAAAGATCGAGCGAGCCGAGCACGCCGGCCGTGGGCACGTTGAACAACCGCGGCAACACCGCCGGCTCTTGCAATAAAGTTTTATACCATTGCGGCTCGCCGGGCTTATTGCGCGCTTGCGGCTTCGCATTGCCATTGGTTGAAGCGCGCGCTGCACGCGTAGAATTTGCGGCCGGTATTGCGGAAGTGTTCTCTCGCTTGCTCGAATCGCGCTTGCTCGTTTGCGCCACCATTGCCAAAGCCGCCTGCTGCGCGCGACTCTGTTGCTCGGCCTCACGCACCCGCGCTAGCGAGTCTTCCTGCGCTTTCTTCTGCGCCGCAGCGCGTTCAGCTTCTTGCTGTTTACGGATATCTTCTAACCGCGCCTCTTTTGCAGCGGCGAGCGCGACGCCGCAATTCACGCAAAACTTGTAGCTCCATTCGTTCACGTGCCGGCATTGCATGCACGCGATCGTTTGCGGCGTGAGCGGCTGCGAGGAGGCGGAGAGCGCGAGCAAAAGCAAAACACTCATCACAATAACGGTGAAGAGGACGGTTTTGAAAAGTTTGCTGTTCATGGATGGTTGCTCCTGGCTTGGTTGATTTGTTGTTTACCTTTTGAATGTTTTCGAGCAAAGCTTATTGCGATGAGCGCTCACGCAACGCCCATGCCTTGAGTGTTTGATTCAGAGTGGGATTGAAATCTTTTAGATTATGGTTGGGTGGGAAATAATGAAGAGTGAGCTTGCTTCTGTTTTACGTAAAGCTCATGCACAGGGTTTGACAAGTGCTTCACAGCAAGCCGCAAGAGACGGAAAGCGTGGCGTAGCGGAGTTTTAGAGAATCTTTTCGAAATCAGAGAGAAAGAGCGGGTTCATTGTGTCTTTTATTCGAAGGCGAAGCAGCTTGAGTGCAAGCCGCTTCGGTCATCGAACCCATCAAATCCAAATAGGAGGTTCATATGCTTTATAACTGCTTTACAAACCAAACACAACCCTTGCTCCGCACGCGCGCCTTAATGCGGTCGTGCAGACTCACGAGAGCGGGCCTCATTGGACCCAGTACTTGCTTGTCATCGCTACACGACGGCCGAGTCCTTTACCTGCATAATTTCAAGCCTGACGGTTTGAATGACGTTGGGAAAAGGATTAGCCGTCACGGCTCCACTACCAAGCACAAAAACTTGGCGTGCGAGATCGTCGTTGTACCGCAGGTGAGTCATTCGAGTGAGCAACTGCACAAGCGTTGTCGGGTTTTAGTGAAGCCGGGCATGATAAGATCTCGAGCTTATCATGCGATTGAGCGACGCCGTCGCGCTCCGGACGAAAAACGAAGCTTGTCAATCAATCCTTCCGTTGCCTTACTTGCTCGCCCATTGCACGCGAGTTGCAATTGATTCATGCAGCTTGCTCACCGTTTCTCTCCCTGTGTCAGTAATTTTCCAAAAAGCTCTTTTTTCCATTTTGGTTTTGTCGATCAAAGCCGCTTGCGCCAGTTCGTCTAAAACCGGAACGAGAAACTTGCGCCGTTGAATGCCGAGCGCGGTTACGATCTCTTTGATGCTCAAGCCTTTTGCATTGTGGCTTTGGCTATCCAGATAATACAAAACGCTCAAGCGCACTTGCATGGAGTACAAGGCATCGAAGTTTTCCGAGTGCGGCTTGGAATCCTTCTCGCTTTGCGCGTTAGTGCCTTGCGCTTGTTTTGATGCGGCAATATCAAAAAGCCGTCCGTCTTTTGCGCGCATATAGAGCACCGGCGTAGCCCATTCCATTTGGTGATGACGGTCATAGAGCGCTTGCCGGGTCTCCGCTAACGACTCATCGAGAGAAAGCCCTTTGGCAATCTTGCCGTAAAAGACTTCGCTGAAGGCGATCGCGGCGCTGTCGGTCACGGCGAATTGCATGGCAATCACCGCAGGAATGCCTTGTTGCACGATTTTTTGCGCGGCCCCGGCAAAGGGATCGGAGCGTGAAGTGCGCCCCCCCTCGCATGCGTTCAAAATCACCAGCCGCAAGGTCGGTTCATTGTGCAGCACGTCGGCGAGGTGCTCGCTTGTAATCTCGTGCCTGCGCCGATGCTCGTCCTCCAAAAGGATACTGCCCTTGCGCGCGCTCTTGTCGAAACTGCCGTGCCCGATAAAATGGAAAACGTGATACTCTGCTTTGCGCAATTGCGTGCGCAAGGCTTGCAAGGTCGCGGCCTGCAAACGGTCGATCACAAAGAGCCCGCGGTTTTCCAACTCGTGCAAAGCGGTTTTGAGATTGGCCCATTCCTGTTCGACGTTCAACTCGGGCGCGTCGAACGGCGCAGAGACCATCACCAATACTCGCAGCGGCGGCTTGACAAATAGCGGACTGATGAGTTGCGGCAGATCCATATAACGATTCAATGAAGAATAATCGGAGAGGCAGAAGAAACGTTTGAAGGTTGGGTTATAAAGATATTCCCAGGGCAGATCGAGCAGTTCGGGCGCATCAGCGAGGCGTAGTCGCAAGCGCAATCCGGCATTTTGACGCTTGACATCATCCAAGCTTCGTAGCAAACAAACGCCGATTTCGTCCTTGAAAAAAGCGCGGAAAAGCCGTTCTCCGAAATCCCGCACGGTTTCCAACTCGGGCGACTCAATCCCGCGCCGCATACGGCGAGAAAGGCTGACTTTTAAAATAAAATTTTCGATCTCAAGCTCAGAGAAGGGCAGTTGCGTTTCGCACAAGGCTTGCCCGGCTGGAGAATTAAGCACCCGGATTTTGTAGCCATTATCCGCGCGATCAATCAAGCAATCGAAATCTTCGTAGTGCATGTAAACGTTTCCTCCTCGGATTGTTTCTTACCGTGATTTGCATACTATGAAGACACCCGAAAAGTGAATTTCTCACACGTAAATTTGGGCTTCGATCAAAATTGCCCTTGCTTTTTCATCACGCCCTCTTATCTTGTGGCCGTTCGTTCATGCCGCTGATCATTCTTTCCCAATCCGTTTAAGATTCGACAACCCACATCACATTTTCACTATCCGGAAAGTCACCATGAAGAATCCCTTCCGCCTTTTGCTCGTTGCAGCGATTGTGACTATGTTCGTGCTCGGCTACGCTTCAGGCCATGCGCACGCGCGTGCGTTCGCGGCTCCGGATGATAAACAATCTTCCGGGCCCTCTCGTTTAGTCGTGCAGATCAACAACGTGGCGGATGAAAATAAAAACCGGCGGAATCACGTTGAGTTGTTTGTAAATGGGAAGAAGATCAAAGCGGGCGATCAAAGCGATCGCGCGCAACGCGACTACCTCTATGAGTTGTCTTTGGAGAGCGGCGTTTATAAAATTCACGCCGTGTATCACGCGCAATCGTTTTGGAAAGAGAAGGAATTTAAAATCACCACGCACGACGGTCAGGCGCGGCTTTATCCCGATTACACGACCTTCTTGACCATCACGCTGGAGAAAAAGTCCGACGGCACTTTAGCGCGCGAGAAGAACCTCTTCACGGAAACGCCGCGTTTGATGAGAAAGATTGCCGCACCGGAAATCACGCAAGCGCCGCGGCTTCCCATGAAGATTGCAGAGCCGGCCCGCGCTCTTCCCGCACAAGTCAAAGCTGATGAACAAGAGCCTGAAGTTTCAACTCCTGCGCCGGAGGCGCGGTCTCTTGTGATCAAACCCATTATGCCGGAAGCACCTGTCTCCGCGCCGCAACCGGAAAGCGAGCCTGCGCGCGTAACGCTTCCAAGCAATGTCACTGCGCCCGCAGCGATGCCGATCATTAGTTTGGATCGTAACGCCGTTTCAACCGCAGCCCCGGAAGCGAGCGCTGCTCCTATTGTGGAGCCGGTTCCTGTTGCAGTCTCACACGTAGAAACCGCTGCGCCCGTTGCGGGTAAAATTGCCTTGCAAATCAACACCACTCCGGCCAACGCCGACGTAATCGTGGATGATCGATTCGTGGGACAATCTCCGCTCATCACGCACGTAGAGCGCGGCCTCAGTCACGTGATTCAAATATCAAAGAAGGGGTACCTCGAGAAGATCAAGCTCATCGACCGCAACGAACTTGGCCAACAGCAAACTTATTTTTTAGTTGAGAAATTGGAGAAGGAAGAATGAAACGCGCATTTTGGAGGGATGGACGACGAGACTTTCGTTTTTTATGCAGATCGAGATTGTTTAACCGCGAATCAACGCCAATGACCGCTAATATTTTTTCATTCGCGTTCATTTGCGCCCATTCGCGGTTCCCGTGTGCTGCCCGTTATGGCTTTGTTTGACAACCTCTTCATCATTCGAGCAATCCCTTCCTGAAAAACAGTTTGCGGCGTCAATAGGCTCGCCACTAAATATCCCGATTGAGGGAAATCAAAAAAGTATCCGGGATGAACGAGCACGTCGTCTTCCTCCAACAAACTCACCGTAAACTCCTCCTCGGAAAACTCCTTTGCGATTGCCATGATCGCAGACCATCCGCCTTCACGTTTGAGCACGCGACATTCTGGGGCACGCGCGCATTGCTCGCGCAGATAGCGTTCATTTTCCCGGCAGCGTTGTTGAATTTGTTTCTGCATGTGATGGCGCAACGCGAGCAATCTCTGCGCAGCGTGCTGCGCCGGCGTGCTCACCGAGAGATAGGTATCGGCAATGAAATCGAGGCGTTCTTGCGCCTCTGCGCGCAGAGCCTCCGGCCCGCTGACATGAATCCATCCCAACTTCACTTGCGGCAGCGCAGAGATTTTTGAGAGGCCACTGAGCACGAACGTGAGCGCTTCGCGATTGCCAACCAACGAAGAAACGCGCAGCGCGTTCTCGCCTTCGCTATAATCTAAAAACACTTCGTCGGAAATCAACGCGAGGCTGTGTTCCGCGCAGAGCGCGTTGAGTTGTTGCAGCTCTTTTTGTTTGATGAAAGAGCCGGTCGGGTTGTTGGGATTGACGACAACGATCGCCACGGTTTGCGTGCTGACACAGGCAGCGAGTTTCGCGAAGTCAATTTGCCAGCCCAATCGTTCTTCGTAGCGCAACGGATAATGAATGAGCCGCACGGATTCCAAAGCCGTTAAAAAATCCAACAAAGGATAAGCCGGTTGCGGCACGAGCACTTCATCTCCGGGGTTCGCAAGCAGCTTGAAGAGATAAGCATAGCCCTCGCTCGTGCTCGCGGTGAGATGAACGTGCTGCGCTTCAACATGCTCGCTACGCGCGCGATAGTATTCGGCAACGGCCTTTCGAGCCGAGAGCAAGCCGCGCGGTTCCGGCTCATAGAGCAAAGCTTGCGGCTGCGCCAACGCCGCTGAGATTTCAGCTTCCTCATAAGCAAAGCCGGCGCGCGTGGGATTGGATTCGGTGAGATCGAGGACGCGCTCACGGTTCGCGCGTTTGCGTTCGAGCACTTCGCTGAGGCGATTCGTGGTGAGCGAAAAAGTAAAACGAGAGGAGAACATGCGAGTGTGTAGTAAGAAAATTTTCAGCGCTCTAAACGCGCATGTCCGGAAGCCAACCAGAAAAACAAATAGTACAACTCGCTGGTAAAAGCGTAGCTTCCTGCGCCGCGTTCTTTATCTTTCTTTATGGCGCCTAGCCTCTCCATTTTGCGCAGGAAGTTGTCGAACACTTTGACTTCCGTATTCGTCAAGCGGGAGACTACCTCTTTGCGGGAAAAGTGCGGCTCAAAAGGTTTATGCGCAACCTTTTTCAGAATGTGTTGATAGTTTTGGCTCCGAATGGCTGCGAGCACGTTCGGCTCGACGTACTTTGCGCCGATGATTTGTGCGCCCAGCAGGATGCCCTCCAAAGCATCGTGTTCGTCAACGCGATTGTCACGATCAACTTTGAAGACGGCATCGCCGAGCTCGTGCATAAAAACCGGAAACCCTCCGGAGAGCCGCACCAGCAACTTCAAGGCTTCGTCCGTGATCTGCACGTTTACTTTGCCGAACATGCGCTCGTAAAACTCGCGCGTTTCCTCGCCGGAAAAACGCTTGATTTCGATCAGATCGAAAACCCGATCTAAAGATGGTTGCCGGTCGAGGAGTTGTTGTCGGCGCTCGGCCAATCCCGACAGAATGAAGACGAGCGGAATGGGATTGTCGGCGGTCGCCATTTCATCGATGAAACTCTTGAGCCAATTGGCAAAAAGCTCGGAAGTGGCTAGGCCGTTCAAATCGTCCAAAATGATCAACAGGCCTTTCTTTTCCGGGAACAATTTCGACAAAAGATTTTTCAGCGCGGGTACGAAATCCCCTACCGCTCGCACCAGTTCTTTCTCCGTAGCCGAAAATTCGACGGTCAATCCGAAGATATCGAGTTGGCGGATGTGATTGCCGAGAAATTCTTTGGTCTTCTCATACCAGGGCTTGTCAACGCTTTCCCGCAAGAGCCGCTCGAAGATGCGGCGCACCATTTCTTCCAGGGAAGAAACGCCGCCCAAATAAACATGAAGTCCTAGCATCTCGAACTCACGTTCCGCGACGGTCATGGCGAATTTGCAGATCGAGCTTTTGCCGATGCCTCTCTCTCCGAACACGAACAAACGTTCGAGCGTGTTCATGGCCAAGGCTTTTCTGCCGCTCGCGAGAATGCGTTGAATCTCTTCGGTTCGGCCAACAAAAAATTCGAGGGGAACGGGAATGCCGGGAGTGAAGGGAGAATACTCTTTCGTCATCTTTAGGCTCGCGTTTATTCATGAGCAATATAGCAGCGTGGGCATCGTAGTGCAACGTGTTTCTCCTCGCCTTGACATTCTCGGCAATTTGATTATCTTCGCTTCGGTTTGTTTTCACCTCCAACGAACGCGCGAATGTGCCCGATGAAGAAGTCTTTCCTCACCCTCCTGCTCGTGCTCAACCCCAGCCTGCTTGCGGCGCAGTTCGCCTTTTATGATTCCATCAACGGCATTCATTGGGCGCAAATCACGCCGCCGAGCGGAGCCGCCTTTGGCTACGCTCAAATTTTGCGCGAGGGGTTGGGCTATCTTACGGGCTCCGACGGCGAGCTTTATGAATACGATGCTGCTCGGCCCGAGCCCTGGCGCCGCATGCCGCAGCCCGAGCCTTATTCGATTCATGCTTATTTCGCGCTGGCGCAGAACGACATTTGGGCCGCAGTGGAAGTGCCGGAAACTTACAATCGCATGCTGTACCATTGGGACGGCGAGAAATGGTCGCCGAGGTTTTCCGGCAACGCGCAAAACATTCGCGCGCTGGTTTTCGCTTCGCCGCAAGAAGGCTGGCTGGGCGGCGAATACGGCGAGCTGTGGCACTATCAGCACGGACAATGGCAGCAAGAAGGGTTGCCGGTGTTCAGCCACGTCGAAAACATGAAACAGTTGGCCGATGGTGCGCTCTATGTTTTTTGCGAAGCGCCGGAACAAAACGCGCTGCTGCGTTATGGCGAAGGCGCGTGGCAAACCCTCTTCTCAAACGTCAAGGGCAATGTCCGCACGCCGGTGTTGACGCCCTCGCAACGTTTGCTCGTTGCCAATGACGGCATTGCTTCGGTTCGACGCCTTTCTTCCTCTGTGGTTCCCACTTGGCAAATGCCGCTCTTGCAAATGAATTTGTTTCCGGATGGCCGTGGTTACGGCGTTCGAGGCAAAATGATTTATGCGATTCATGACACGGCGTGCTTCCCACTCATCGAAGCGCCGGTCGAATTGCGCGGCGCGCACTTATTCAACGAGCGCTTTTCTTGGATTACCGGCGCGGACGGATTGATTCTCGCGCCGCAAACGCAGCCGGTCGCCGCTTCTCCGCCGCCGCTGGAGCGCGTGCTGGCCCTGCGCGTTTACAAGTTGCCCGACGTGTATGGACTCGCGGTTCTGCAGAAGCGCTCGGGAGAATTTTCACATCTCTATTGCGTGCAAACCGAGAGGCCGAACGTATTGCTCGCGCCCATGGCGTTCAATCGCAGTGAAGTCGCCTCTTTTGATCGAGCGCCGGATTTTAATCTCGAGGGTTCGACATATTATGCCGATCGGATTGCGCCGGCAGGAGGGAACTACACGAATTATGATCAAGCGCTCGCCACCGGCGATTTGAACGGCGACGGTCGCGATGATGTCGTCGTCATCAGCATGTATGGCCATCCCTTTGTATACTTCCAAAGCAACCACGATTATTATTTCGACGCGACGGCATTTTCCGGCTTACAGGAGTGGGGCCACGTGGAGCAAAGGCCCATGCTCGGAAATTTATTCGATGCCGATCGCGATGGTGATCTCGATCTCTTCATCGCGTGCCAATATCGCAGCAACGCTTTCTTTCTCAACAACGGGCGCGGTCAATTCACCGAAACCACTGAGGCCGCAGGATTGCAAACCGAAGGCGGCGGCATCGGCGGTTTCGTGGCCGATTTCAACGGCGACGGCTGGGAGGATTTGTACGTGACGCGCGTCAATCGGCCGAATCTCATCTATCGCAATCTCGGCGTGGACGCTTCGACCGGCATGCCGCGCTTTGCCGAGGCTTGTGCCGAATCCGGCGAGGCGTGTTGGCCGGAGTTGAAGCATTCGCAAGGCGCAGCGCTCGCCGATTATGATAACGACGGAGACTGCGATATTTTCGTTTGCAATCTTGAAACGGGCAATCGCCTTCTGCAAAATGACGGCAAGGGCCGCTTCGCCGACGTGGCTGCCGAAGCCGGCCTCGCGGCAAATGACCAAAGTTTCGGTGCGACTTTTTTTGATGCGGAGAATGACGGCGACCTCGATCTTGTAGTTGCGAATCGCGGCCGGGACCGTTTTTATAGAAATCTCGCCGGCAAACGTTTTCTCGAACAAAGCGACTTTCTCGGCGGCTCGTCCGAGCGCAATTTGCTCATGTTTCCCAGCCGGCAATTCGGCGGCAGCAGCAGCGGCACGCTGGCGTTCGACTACGACGGCGATGAAGATTTGGACGTGCTCATGAGCAGTTTCGATGACGGCTTGTTCTTTTTCAAAAACACCTTGCCGGCTCCCGGCTCGGCCGCGCAAATTTTTCCGGAAGGCCTCATCAGCAATCGCTCGGCTGTCGGCGCCAAAGTTTTTTTGTATAAAGCGGGCAGATTGGGCGAGGCCTCCGCATTGGTTGGAACTCGGCTCGTCGAATCTGCGAGCAGCTTCGGCTGCAGCCCGGCGAAGGTGGCGCACTTCGGTGTGGACCCGCATGCGCAATATGATGCGAAGATTGTTTTCCCTTCCGGCACAGTGCGCGAAGTGCGCGGGGTGCGTGGCGGTGATCGCCTCGTGGTGCGCGAAATCGAAGGCTTGGCCGCGGAGGCGATCAAAGCGCGGCGCACATTGGCCGATTTATTTTTGGGCTATCGCAGCCGCGAGCGTTATCTGCTCTTTGCGCTCGGCGCATTGTCTTTGGCCGTTTTGCTCTATGGCAGCAAAAAAATAGTAGGGCTTTCGCAACGCGATTTAGTCAAGCTCACTCTGCTTTACGGGGCAAGCTTGCTGCTCGTGTTTTTGTTTTGGTTCGCGAAAACCGAAACGATGTTTGTGCTGCGCCCGCTCATTCTCAGCGCCGTGGCAATGGGCTTCGCAATTGCTTTCTTGCGCATGCAACGGCTCTATCGCGGGCGCGTCGCATCCATGGACATGCTGCACGCGCGCCTCAATGCCTTTGACCACGGCAGCTTGATTCGCCAACTCATGGATCGTCTCGCCTTTTTTGCCGAGAACCTCGCGCCGGACGACAAGCTCTCGGAGGAGACGCGGCGCAGATTGCGCGAGGCCACGAGCGGCGCCGCGCATTTTCTGAAAAACGAAATCGAAGCCATTCGCGCATATCAAGACAGCAACAACTTTGCGATGGAGTTGGCTTATCGCTTGGACGACACCTGGGCTTTGCTCAAGCGCATGCTCAAACGTTTGCAAGAGAGCTTGGCGCGCGAAAACGGTTTCGATCACGATGCCCTCGCCGCCGTGGTCAAGCTGCAAGAGCAGATGCGCGAATTGGTCGCGGACTTCAAAAAACGCTCCGAGCAACATTATCGTGCGGAGGTCGGCCTCGTCGTGCAGGATTTTATCCGAAAGCTGGAGAACGAGGGCGTCACCTTCGAGATCTCCGAGCGCCTGCCCTCCGCCCGGATTTTGCCGGCCGATCTCGCATACGTCTTGGATGAACTGGTGCAAAACGCGCTGCGCCACGTCCATGGCAATGCTGCGTGCGCCGTCCTCAGCGCGCGTCACGCGCTGGACGAGATTCTCATCGACGTGCGCGACAACGGCTGCGGGATTCCCGAGCACTTATGGGAGCAGGTTTTCCGCCCCGGCTTCACGACCAAAAAGAACGCGCCCGGCGGCTTCGGCTTGTATCACGCCCGGCAGCGCTTGGAAAAGTATGGCGCAAAAATTTTCGTGGCCGAGAGCACGATCGGCGGAGGCACGACGATGCGCATTTGTTTGAAGGCGCAAGAAGCGTAGCGACGGACGAGCCGAAACCCAAACCTTCAGACACGCGGAAAAAGCTTCTGGCTTTTCAGCGTGAGCTTTTGATCCGTGTGCGGCCTCAAAAATTTTCATTTCCGCCGCTGCGGGATTATTCCGGCTTTGAAAACCTGAACGCGTATTTTTTCATAAACACAAAGGAGGCCTCCTATGCGCGAAACCATTTCTCGCCAAGAGTTCCTGCAACAAATTGCGCTGACCAGCGCTGCGTTTCTATTGTCCTCGCTCAAAGGCCTGGCCGCTGTTCATGAGGAAAAGAAAATCAAAGTCGCGATCATCGGGTGCGGCAGCGTTTCCGGCATGTACTTGCCGCATTTGTCCCCGTCGCCGCACGTGGAGCTCGTGAGCACGTGCGACATTATTTATGACCGCGCGAAGCAGCAGGCCGTGCGCTTCAATGTGCCGAATCATTATCCGTACATTGAGCAACTGCTCGCCGGCGCGCCGTTCGATTTGCTCGTGAATCTCACGGACATGCAGGAGCATGGCAGATTGAATGAGCAGGCGTTGCTCGCAGGCAAGCACGTGTGGAGCGAAAAGCCGATGGCGAACACTTATAAAGAAGGCCGGGCTTTGCTCGAGCTCGCCAAAGGCAAAGGTTTGCGTCTGTGGGGCGCGCCCGCGGTTGTGAACAGTCCGCAGTTCGCGTTTATGTCGAAGACCATTCAAGAAGGCAAGCTCGGAAAAATTTCCTCGGCGCACGCGCACTATGGCCATCTCGGCCCAACGTGGTCGGCATTCTTTTATGAAAAACTCGGCGGCAGCTTGCCGGATTTAGGCGTTTATAATTTAGCCACGCTCACCGGCTTGCTCGGCCCGGCCAAAGCCGTGATGGCAATGACGAGCATCGTCACGCCGAGGCGTAAGACCGACAACAAAGGCGAGATCGCAGTCGAAGCGGAAGACAACGCCATGGTGTTGATGGATCACGGCAACGGCGTCATCTCACACGTGCAATGCGGCTTCAATTATTTCGATCCCTACGGCCATGAGGGCACGGGACAAACGAACCACACGATCATGATTTGGGGGACACACGGCAACATGGGGTTGGTGGGATATGATTGGGCGCCGTTCGGTGTTGATCTCGCGACGGTGGATCAAGAAAAGCCGGTGCGCTATACGCCGGATCCGTTGGAGTATGTTTGGCAGCAAGGCGCTTCGGTCATCGCCGAAGCATTGCTCACGGGCAAAGAGCCGCTCATCAACGCGGAACATGCGTTGCACGTGTTGGAAATCATCGAAGCCGCGCGCGCGTCGGGGAGCAGTGGGAAGAGGATTCAATTACGCTCTACGTTCAAATGGCCGGTGGTGTGATTCCACGTCATCGGCCGCAAAATTCAGGTTCTCTCCCTCGGGCTCAGGCCTCATCCACAACTTTGACGGAACACGAGACCTGCCGTTTCAAATCTGCCACGGCCGAGCCGAACAGCAAGCGTGAAAGCCGCGAGCGTTTGCGGCGCGTCACGATGATTAAATCCACGTGTTCTTGCTTGCACAAGGCGAGCGCTTCTTTCACCAAGTGCCCTTGGCGCGAGAACGTGCGCACGGCAACGCTCTTCGCGGCTGCGGCTTCCTCCACTTCGCGCAGCTTGGTATGCGCTTGCTCTTTATATTCTTTTCGCAAGGCTGCGATGAAGTGTTCGGAAGGCTTGCCGCCAATCCATCCGTCTTCGGTGAGCTTGCGCGTGACCGCGGGCAAAATCTCCGCGTCGAGCACGAAGAGCACGAGCAATTCGGCTCGGCGCTCCGCTGCGATTTGCAAAGCGGTTTCGATGCACCTCGGCGAGCGCCGCAAGAACGAGAGCAGCAACATGATTTTGTGGCTGGGAGATTTCTTAGGCATGGATTTCATGTTCCGGCACTTCTCTTTCTACGTTTCATTCTTTGTGTTGCGCTTCTCACTCGACGTGCTTCACTCATGCTTCACGCCGACCTTATCCAAGATCGCCGCCAGCCGCGCATCTTTTCGTTGATAGCTCGCACAAGAAAAGGCTTTATCCCACAAAAGATAGATGCAGCGCTGCTCAAAAGCCGCTTCAAACCATGGCAACGCCTCGTCCTTTTCACCCAACGCAAAATGAATCATGAAAAAGAAGTACGGGGAAACGTAGCCGTTCTCGGCGCGCTGCTTCAATTCAAACAAAATTTTCCGGGCGTCATCGGCCTTGCGTTGCCGCGCATAACACTGCCCGAGGTTCGCCAAAAAAAACCGCGCCCAGCGAAGCGTGCGCCTTCGCCAAGCCCTGTAAGATTTGTATGGCAATGTCGAGCGCTTCGGTCACTCGTAATCCGCCGCGCGCTTTTCGCTCTGCGCTTCTCGTGTCACGCTCTTCCCCTCTCGCTTCACGCCCTCCGCTCTTTGTTATGCGCTCCTTCAGCGTTTCGCCGTCATAATAAGCCATCGCAATGAACATCTGCCCGGCGCCGGCTTCATCAATCTCATAAATCGTACAAAAGTTGGGATAGTCCAGCGCCGAGGCGGCTTTGGCTTCATGAACGAAACGCTTTTTCTCCACCTCATCTGCAGAAAGGTGAGGAGGAAGAAACTTGAGCGCAGCGAAGCGGCCGAGCTTGAGGTCTTCGGCTTTGTAGACCACGCCCATGCCGCCGCGGCCTAATTCCGCAAGGATCTTGTAATGCGATATCGAAGTGCCGATCATATTCCCTTTCGCTTTGCCCGCGGGAAAAGTTTCTGCCGCGGCGAATCATAACGCAACCCCTCGCGCCAAGCCGGGCGAGGTGCCGGAAGGTGCAATCGTAAAGCGTGAGAACGCGCGTAATCTAGGTATGCGATTCGCGAATTGCAACTTTTTCTTCAACACACCGGAGACTATGCTCTAACAAAGGAGTGCAATTTTTCAAAACCGCTACGGCCAAAAGACTACCCCGATTTGCAGGCAAGCTGCAAATCAAAGCTTCTACGAAGCAGCTATTCGGGGACACTCGGTGCCTTCGGTGCCACTCGGCGGTAAAGCTTTCCGCCGAAATGCGCCGAAGTCACCGAGCTTCACCGAAGAAAAACTTTGGCAGGATGATTTATCGGCAGAATCATTTCAAATCATCCTGCCATGAAATTATTCTGCCAAAAACTTTCATTCCCGCCACTGCGGAATTATTCTGCGTTTGGTTCTTTAATTCGCTTAAAGAGCAATCTCTCATGATCCGCACGTTCCTGTGGATTTTTTTTCCGGCGATTTCAGGCCTTCACGAGTATGTACGCGGCCCTTGGAAGTTTTGCCGGCTCATCATCCTGTTGCTCCTGTTGCCGGCCTCGGCGCACGCGCAGCATTCGCGTTTGGTGTTTGAGCACCTCGACGTTGACAAAGGCCTCTCTGCCGCGGACGTCCGCCCGCTCTTGCAAGATCGCTACGGCTTCATCTGGATCGGCACGCTGGACGGTCTGGACATGTATGACGGCTACGGCTTCACGCATTACAAGCACAAACCGTTCGATGCCGCTTCGCTCACGGCCAATGCCATCACCGCGCTTTATGAGGACAAAGGCGGCACGTTGTGGGTCGGCACCGTAAACGGACTTTGCCGCATGAATCCGGAAGAGCGCGCGGCGGAACGCTTCTTTCAATTTCAAAATGACCCTGCAGATTCGAACAGCTTGAGCGCCAATGCGATCAGCGCCATTTGCGAGGACGAGCACGGTAATATTTGGGTGGGCACGTATGGCGGAGGTTTGAACCGGCTCAACCCGCAAACGAATTCATTTACACGTTACCTCGCGCGGCCGGGCGTCTCATTCGGGTTGAATGACGACGTGATCACTTCGCTGCGCGCAGATAACAGCGGCGGGCTGTGGGTGGGAACGATGCACGCCGGGCTGCAAAAGTTCGAAGCCGCGACGGAGAGATTTTTCACGCACACTTGGCAACATCCAAATCATCTGAAAAAGTATGAACGCTATCCGCCCGCGGTCTTTGCGTTCATCGACAGCCTGCAAAGAGCGCGGGCGCCATTGGCAGCGTTGCTGAAGGTTGCAGATTCCGAAGAACGCCGGAGCACGTTTCGCCTCGCGGCGCGCGCGGAAGTTTTGATCATCGCAACGGGCGAGGGCATTAATGCGCCGCTTGCGGATTACGGAGGGCTGGAACGCGCAGGAGCCGCGACTCCGGTTTGGCAAATGCGCTTTGAGCGCACGCGGCATGCCGGCGGCGCTCTCAAAAATCGCGTACTCATCGAGACTGCAGTTTTTTTCGCCGGTTCTTATGCGTTGCGCTATCTTTCCGACAACAGCCATTCATTCGAACGCTGGAATACGCGGCCGCCCGATCGGCCACAGGATTGGGGCATTCAAATTTTTCTCCTCGAGGCGACGATGGCGCGCCGTCTCAAAATGCAATTGCAGCAAACGTTTTTGCCTGCAGCGCTCTCACATCCTTTCGTCACCGCAATAATGCCGGAGCCTTCCGAAAAAAAATCTGCGCTGTGGATCGGCACGGCGAACGGCTTGAACCGCTTCGACACGCAACGCGAGATCTTCACGAACTATTTTCACGATCCCGCCGATTCCAACAGCCTCAGCGGCAATCACATTGCCGCGCTGTGCGAAAGCGATTCCGGAAAAATTTTGATCGGCGCGAAAACCGGCGGGCTGCTCGAGTTTGATACCAAGCTCTCTCGCTTCCGGCGTATCGACACGGAGAATACAAATGGCCGCAGCCTCGCTCAACATCGCACCAATGACATTCTCAAAGACCGAGTTGGCAGCGTATGGGTCAGCACTGAAGATGCCGCGTTGTTTAAAAGCGGGATCAAAAAATTCCGCCATCACCGGGCCGAGGACAAACGCGGTTTGACGAATAACGAAGTCCGGGCGTTTTGCGAAGATCGCGAGGGCGCGCTCTGGCTGGGAACTTCGGACGGGCTTTTTGCCTATGACCGCGCGCGTTCGCGTTATACACATTTCAAGCACGATCCGCGCGATCCGAAGAGTTTGAGCGGAAACCACGTGATGTCGATTTATGAAGACGAAGCCGGCGTGCTGTGGATCGCAACTGCGGGCGCCGGACTCAACCACTTCGATCCTCGCACCGGGCGCGTGCAACGCTACCGGCACAATTCCCAAAACCCTCACAGCCTTCCTGCCGATGACTTGCTCCATATCTACGTCGATCATGCGGACACGCTTTGGGTGGGAACGATTCTCGCCGGCATGGCGCACTTCGACGAGGTGGCGCGGCGCTTCACTCGCTTCAATTATAATCCGAAAGACACGACGGGTTTCATCAATAAAACTGTGAACCATATTTTCGAGGATCGCGTCGGGGAGATGTGGTTCGGCACTTACAGCGGCGGTTTGTGCCGAATGCAAAAAGAAACTGAAGGCCGCATCACGTTCGCGCATTATACCACGGCCGATGGGCTGCCCAGTCATATGATTCAGGGCATGCTTCAGGATGATGCCGGCATTTTTTGGATAAGCACGAGCAACGGCCTCTCTAGGTTCGACCCCTCGCGCACACGCGGCCGGCAGTTCCGGAATTTTTCCGTGGCCGACGGCTTGCAGGGCAAGCCGTTCCATCTCGGCGCATGTTATAAGAGCAGAAACGGCGAAATGTTTTTCGGCGGCAGCAATGGCTTCAACCGCTTTTTTCCGCAAGAGGTGAAAGCTCGCGAGTATGCGCGCCCGTGCTTTTGACGCAATTCAAAATCTTCGATCAAACGAAACGTTTCACCAAGCCTTTGGCAAGTTTGAATCGAATTGCTTTGGACTACGACCGGAATTTTTTCTCTTTTGAGTTCGTGGCGCCGGATTATGAAAATGCCGCGAGCATTCAGAATGCCTATAAATTGGAGGGCTTGAACGAAGACTGGATCGCGTGTGGTGCGCGGCGCTATGCCGGTTTTACCAACGTCGATCCGGGAGAGTACGTTTTTCGTGTGAAGGCAGCCAACGGCGACGGCGTTTGGAGCAAGGACGAAGCCTCGCTTCGAATTTCCATCGCGCCGCCGTTTTGGCGCACGTGGTGGTTCTATGCGGCAAGCCTCGGCACAGTTTTTCTCGCGGCTTATTTGCTGCACACCTATCGCGTACACGCGGCAGTGAAGGCCTCATTGGAGCTGGAGCGCATCAAGCTTTTGGAGCGCGAACACGTGCGCGGGCAAATCGCCCGCGACTATCACGACGAGATGGGCCACAAGATTACGAAGATCGGCTTGTTCAGCGAGCTGTTCAAAAGAAATGCGCACGGTATTGCAACGGAGCAAAAGGACCATCTCGACAAAGTATTGGAAGCCTCACAAAGCCTCTCGCTCGATGCGCGCGATTTCATTTGGGCGCTGAACCCCGAAAAAGATTCCTTGTATGAAGTGTGTTTGCACCTGCAAGAGTTTGGCAACAGCCTTTTTGAAGAGGCCGAGGTGAATTTTCAAGCGCTGGGTTTGTCCGAAGAACTCCTGCGCCTCGAACTCGACATGGAATGGAAACCCCATCTCACGCTGCTCTTCAAGGAAGCCATGAACAACGCGCTCAAGCACGCGCGTTGGGCTTTTTAATGGCAACGGGCGTCATCGCAACGGCAGCGGCGCCGGTTTGGAAAACATGAAACGCCGCGCGCAACTCTTGCACGGGCAATTGGAGATTCAATCGCCGGAAGGCCAAGGGACGACCATTCAGTTTTCGGGCGCATTACCCACAAATGGGTATTGAGATATTGACTCAAATCATCTATACATAGCTTGGACGAGCCAAAACCAATAAGACAAAACGATTACTGGCAAAACTATTCTTTTAATCGTTTTGCCAGAAATAGTTTTGCCTTTTGTTTTAAAAACAAAGATTCGACTCTTAACAAGCATGACCTCGATCTCCGTTTCTCTCATCGAAGACGACACCGACATCCGGCGCGGCTTGGCGCTTTTGCTGGACAACGCGCCGGGCTTCAGTTGCGCTGCTGCCTATGGCGATTGCGAAGCGGCTCTGCGCGAGATCGCAGACGATCCGCCGGACGTGTTGCTGATGGACATTCAATTGCCGGGCATGTCCGGCATCGAGGGCGTGCGCCGCCTCAAAAAGATTCTGCCCGATCTCGATGTGATCATGCTCACGATTCATGACGACGATAAGCGCGTGTTCGACTCGCTCTGCGCCGGTGCGTGCGGCTATCTCGTCAAAACCACGCCGCCCGCAAAAATTTTGGAAGCGATCAGAGAAGTGTACAATGGCGGCGCGCCCATGAGCGCGAACATCGCGCGTTTGGTGATTCATTCCTTCCAAAAATCTTCCGACCCCAATCTCACGCCGCGCGAACAGGAGATTCTTGCTCTGCTCTGTCAAGGCAAGAGCTACAAAATGATCGCCGACGCGCTTCATCTCAGCAAAGGCTTAGAAATACCCACATTTGGGTATATGCACCCGCCGAAAAATTTCGTCTATTTTCATAATCGGAAATACGGCTTTCATTGAGCCGCAGAAAATCTTTGCGACAAATCGAGGTCGTCATCGTTGAATCATATTTTTCGCAAAGATTTGGCTGCGGCAAACGGAAACTTTCGAACACGGATTAAAGAGAGCGCTCTATGCGATTAACCACCTCGCGAATTTTTGTCATTGCCGCCGTTTTCATGCTGCTCGCTGTCATTGGTTTCATGTTGTTGAACGGCAGAAGGGATTTGGCGTTGCCGGAGCGCGTTGCCGCAAGCCGCAGTGAAGAGAAGGAACGCTCTCCGCTGGGACTTGAGGAGCTGTCTCAAACCTTCATTGATCCCGCCACCGGCGCCATTCTGCCGGGCATTCGCAGCCGCGAATTGGAATTTGCGCGCGCGTTGCCGAAACGCGCGCAGGCTTCATCGAAGAGCAGCAATGCTTCGTTGTTCAATTGGGCCTCGGCCGGGCCGAACAATCGCGCCGGGCGCACGCGCGGTTTGGTGGTGGATATCGACAATCCCGACAACATCATCGCCGGTGGCGTGAGCAGCGGCGTGTGGAAATCAACGGATGCCGGCGCGAGTTGGTCGCTCAAAACCACGCCGGGCGTGTCGTTCGCCGTGACTACGATTGCGCAAGATCAGCGAAGCGGGCAAACAAATACGTGGTGCTTTGCCGGCGGCGAGTTTCGCGGCGGTCTCACTTCGAGCGATCGCGACTTTTGGGCGCCATATATGGGGACCGGCATTTTCAAATCAACCGACAACGCTGAAACGTGGCAGCTTTTGCCGAGCACAAAAGATTCCGACCCTACGGTCTTTAATTCAGCTTTCGATTACGTGCATCGTCTTGCGATCAGCCCGACCACAGGCACGGTGTTCGTCGCGAATAATGCGAGCGGGATTCATCGTTCGGCAGATGGCGGCGCTTCGTTTCCGCTCGTGTTGGGCGGAGTGGCGCAACATGCGTGGAGCGACGTGGCCTGGGATCGACCGGCGTGGTGGTCGCAACGCTGTCGCAGCAAACGCAGGGCGCGACACAGCAAACGAATCCGCCGGGGGTTTACAAATCCAACAACGATGGCTTGACATGGACGCGCATCACGCCGGCGACGTTTCCGAGCACGCATCACCGCAGTTTGCTCGCGATTGCGCCTTCAAATCCCGACATCGTTTACGCGCTCACATTCACCGGCCAAAATTTGAACGACGGCCGCGAAGACATGCGTTTTCACAAAATGAATTTGAGCACGGGCGCCGCGGAAGATCGCAGCGCGAATTTGCCGCGTTACAGCGGCAACCCCATATTCGGCGCGTCGATTCAAGGCTTTTTTAATTTTTGCACGGTGCTCGCGGTCAAACCGGACGACGAGAATTTTGTGATCGCCGGCGGCTCGACGTTGTTCCGCTCGCGCAACGGTTTCGTCTCGCCGCCCACCGGCAATCGCAATGAAACGCACATCGGCGGTTATGCCGATCCCAACAGCGGCGGCGCTTATGCCAATCATCATGCCGATCAACAAAACGTGACGTTCCATCCCGCGCGGCCAAATGAAATGTGGTCTGCGAATGACGGCGGCGTTTATCTCACGCGCGACGTGGCCGCCGCGCCCCTGATTTGGGAAAATAAAAATCGCGGCTATATTAGTGCGCAATTTTATGCGGTTGCGATTTCAGCGCGGCCAGGCGACGAGCACATTCTCGGCGGCGCGCAGGATGACGGCATTCTCTACGCCTTGTCGGCAAAAACTTCTGCGGGCGCGCCAACGCCGGACGCACAAAACGTCATCGTCGGCGACGGCTCGTATCGCTACCTCGGCGAGCGGTTCGCTTACTCTTCGCTCAATTTCGGCGACGTGTTTCGTCACAGCTACACCTCGGCCAATCGCACCGGCGTTGGCAGCGCGAGGTTTATCGGCGTGCCGCCGCGCAACAGCACGCAAGGCCGGCGCTTCATTCATTACTACGCGATTGATCCGGCGGGCGAGCGCGTCATACTGTTTCCCGTCGGCAATGTGATTTATCGCAACACCAACATTGAAACCACGAACCCCACCAACACGTCGACGGCGCTCACGCAAATCGCTGCGCCGAGCAATTATTTCGTCACGGCGATGGCGATGTCGCAGCAGAATCCGGCGCACGTGTTATACTTCGGCGCGTCGAATTTCAATAGCGTGCCGCGCGTTTATCGTTGGGAAAATGCGCATACCGCGACTTCGGGCTTGCAGGAAATCTCCGTGCGCAATCAAACCGCGAACACTTATACGCATAGCATCGCTGTCAATCCGCTGAACGCGAATGAGATTCTCGTGGTGTTTTCCAACTACAACGTCGTCGGGCTTTATCATTCACTCGACGGCGGGCAAACTTACACGGCCATCGAAGGCAACCTCACCGGCACGAGCGCGAATCCGGGGCCCTCGCTGCGCGCGGCGAGCATTCTGCCTCTGGCAAATGTGGGCGAGTCGCGCACGGTTTATTTCGTTGCCACCAGCGCAGGTTTGTTTTCAACCACAACGTTGAACGGCGCGAATACGATTTGGGAGCAGGAAGCGGCGGATATCATTGGGCCTGTTGTAGCGGAGCACATTGTCGCGCGCGCATCCGATGGCCGCGTGGCTGTCGGCACGCTCGGCCGCGGCATGCTCGTCGGCGATTACAACACGCCGACAAGTGTTGATGACAAGCCCTCAACCGCACTCCCCATGACTTTTCACTTGTCGCAAAATTATCCGAACCCTTTCAATCCCTCGACCACCATCGCATTCGACTTGCCCGTGGCGAGCCGCGTCACGTTGAAAGTTTATGATGTGAATGGTCGCGAGATCGTCGCGTTGGTGAATCAGCAGCAAATAGCTTCAGGAAATCATCGCGTCAATTTTTCCGGACGCGGCTTGGCGAGCGGGCTTTATTACGATCGTCTCGAAGCCGCACCGCTGCAAGGCTCGACACCGGTATTTGTGGAGAAGAAAGCCATGTCGTTCATCAAATGAGGCCCTTGCCAAATATTACTCAGAGCGAAATATAGGTTACACTTCTCCCTCCTTGCATGTCATTCAGAAGGAAACTTTTTACGTGCTGGAGATGCTGCCCAGTGCTTAAAAAGATTCCTCCTGAATGACAGTAATAGAGGTGCGGAGTGTAACCTATTTTGTGCTCGGAGTAGTAACTGCTTGCAATAGTCAAATTCACATTCAAAACGAGGAACATGATATGCCCACCTGCCAAGCATTTCGAGCTTTCAGCGAAAGTCTTCTCTGCGCCGCCATCATTCTGTTTGCGAGCACCGCAATGCTAAACGCCCAGCCCTTCACCAAAATCACCACCGGCCAAATCGCCACCGACGTGCGGGATGCTTCGGGCGCGAGTTGGATCGATTATGACAACGACGGCGATCTCGATTTGTTCATCGCCAGCGGGCCGGCAAACGGCACGCGCGCCCGCGATTATTTGTATCGCAATCAGCTCAAGCAAACCGGCGCAGCCACGTTTGAGCGCATCAACGATGCGCCCCTCGGCACCGATCTCGCCGACGGGCAAGTGTGGAATTGGATCGATTACGATAACGACGGCGATCTCGATGCGTATCTCACCAACTACATCGGCAATGTGGCCGCCGGGTTGCGCAATTTTCTTTATCGTAATGACGGCGATTTGGATCTGTTCGTCCCCAATGTTTTTCGTCCGGCCATTCAAGCGCCGCCGCATTTTTATCGCAACGATTTGAGCAATAACAATCATTGGGTGAAGCTCAAGCCGGTGGGAACGAGCAGCAATCGCGACGGCATTGGAGCGAAACTCCGGGCGAAGGCTGCAATTAACGGCAATGTTTATTGGCAACTGCGCGAGGCTTCGAGTCAAAATACGTTTTGCGGGCAGAACAGTCCGGAGATTCATTTTGGTTTTGGAGACGCGGCTAGCATCGATTCGCTACGCATCGAATGGCCCTTGGGCCAGGTTGATGTTCATGCCAACGTTCAAACCAATACAGTTTATGAAGCCGTAGAAGGCGCGGGCTTGAATCCGATCACGACTGCGGTTGAAGATAACGCTCCAGCTATTCCGTTGGGCTTTGCGCTCGAACAGAATTATCCCAATCCTTTCAATCCTACCACGCGCATTGCGTTTGCGTTGCCGGTGGCGAGCCGCGTGACGCTGACGGTTTTCGATGTGAACGGCCGCGTCGTGACCGAGTTGATTCGAAACCAGCTTCAAACGGCTGGCCGTCACGAAGTGAGCTTCAGTACAAATGATCTTGTCAGCGGAATATATTTCTGCAAGCTCGAAGCGCGATCAAGTAATGGCTCGTTGCTTCAATTTGCTGAGACCAAAACCATGACCTAATTTAAAATAACCAAGAAAGGTTGTTTCCATGAGCGCACGAAAAATTTTGAACTGTGTTGTGTTGGTCGGTGTCATCTTTACGCTAGCCTCGTGCAAGGATAAATCACCAACTCCACCCGATGATGATGCTCCCAAAACAAATTTTTCTTTGGGGCACGAGCCAGGGCGCATGGGTGGCGCCGTTGGTGGCGACGCAAACCGACAAGGTTGCTTTCATCATCGGCGTCAGCGGCGGCGGCAGCTCGGTGGGCATCGAGATTTATTACGGTGATCTCGCCGATAATGCTTCGCTATCCATCGCACAACTTACGGCCATGTTGGCGAACTATACCGGCGCGCACGGTTATGACCCCTCCGCTGCTTTGCAAGCGCTCAACGGGCCCTCGCTTTGGGTTTATGGCGGTATGGATCGCAGCGATCCGACGTTTTATGATATCGCGCAGCTTGAGAAAATCAAGCAAGAGCGGAATAAGGATTTCACCATTTTCTTGTTCCCGAACATGAATCACGATTTGATCGATGTGACCACCGGACAGTTCGATCCCGAGTTTTTTCCCAAAATAAGCGTGTGGTCGAAAAGCAAGCTGGGCCGGTAAAACGCTGCTTTACGGAGAGGCAAGGCAGAAGACCATCGTTTGATGATGAATCATCAAACTAAAAGTTGCAAGCCAACTAAAGTTGGCTACCACCCAACGGGCGATCAGTCGTCTTTAGACGACTTGCACCTCTTAGCCTGCGGTTTCAACCGCAGAGGAGGTTTGCACGCTGGTTGCTTTCCGGTCGAAATCAATGGCGCGTCACACACAACTCCGCTAGGAGTGAAATGTTTATAGAACGAGCGGCTCTTGAATGTCCATGAACTCCAAAGGAGTGGCATGTCGATTTTGTTGAATTGGCACGGGCTTCATGGTGAAAATCAAACATGTCACTCCTAGCGGAGTTTTGGAGATCGGTGGGAGGCTTTACTAGAAACATTGCACTCCTAGCGGAGTTGAAAGCGTGCCTCTTGGACAAAATTTTTTGGCGCCACCCAATGGATGGATTGGCATCGCGATCAAACCCGCGCCCGCCGCGGATTCGATCAACTTTTACGACAAGCCGATTGCGATATTGATCGGCCCCGGCTCGATCAGCGCGGGCGAACTGGAAGCGCGACGACTCTCGTTTCATCCGCGCGCGAATATTCGGCAAGGCGGCTGCGGGAGGAAACACCGGCTCCGACAATATCAATCTCGGCAACGGCGATTGGAGCTCGATGCTCGCCACCGGCTCGCAGTATGTGGTGAGCACGCACGAGTACCTCACGCACAAGGGGCTCGAGCCGCATGAGAAAGTCTGGTTCGCGCGCGATGACGTTGCGAATGGAATTGATACGGTGGTGAAAGCGGCGTTGGATTGGATTGCAAAACAAACGACGAATGTTGCAGATGAATTTGGCCGCGGGTTGCCGGAGCAATTTGCTTTGCGGCAAAATTATCCGAATCCCTTCAATCCGAGCACGGTCATCGCATATCAATTGCCGCTAAACAGTGAGGGGGAGGCTGACCGTCTACAATATTGCCGGGCAGTTGGTGCGCACTCTGGTTGATCGCAAGCGACAAAACGCCGGCGCTTACACGATAGCGTGGGACGGTAACGACGAAATCGGCAATTCGTTGGCAAGCGGAGTTTATGTGTATCGCCTCGAAGCCGGCGGTTTCCTGGATTCCAAGAAGATGATTCTCCTGCGGTGAATTTCGTAATCGGCTCGGTGCAACACCTGCCTTGTTGAAATGGTCTTCTTTCATAATCTTTATAGTATAGAAGCGCCGTCACATCCTGAGCAGGCCGTCTCTGCGCGATTGACAATCGGAGGAAAAGTATGTATGTTCTCCGCCGCAATTGGGTTCGTCGCATTTACTGATCAAACCTCAATAAGGAGAACCGTAGGATGAATTTCAAACGCAGTAATGGAGTGCTCGGTTTGCTTGTGGCGGGCGTGTGGATTACGAGTGCGTGCGCGCAGCATGAACATCATGCGCAAGCGCAGTCCATGCCCAAATCGGAGATGGCCGTCAACAAAGCTGTGGCCGTGCTGGTTCCGACGCAGGGTAACACGGCAAGCGGCGTGGTGACTTTTACAAAAGTGGATGGCGGTGTGCATGTGGTGGCGAATCTCGTGAACGTGCCGGCCGGCGATCACGGTTTTCACATTCACGAGTTCGGCGATTGCAGCTCGGCTGACGGCACCGCAGCGGGAGGTCATTTCAATCCCACCAAAATGGATCACGCGGGGCCGATGGCCGAGAAGCGTCACGTCGGCGATCTCGGGAACGTCACGGCGAGCGCAGAAGGCAAAGTACAGCTCGATTACGTGGACAAGCACCTCGCGTTCATGGGTCCGACTTCCATCCTCGGCCGCGGCTTGATTCTGCACGCGCAGCCTGATGATCTCAAAACGCAACCCACAGGCGCAGCCGGCGGACGCATCGCTTGCGGCGTCATCGGCGTTGCAAAAGAATAAATTCTTTCGATACTGGCCGGTCGTGATCCAACGATCGGTCAGTTTCATTTTGCGTGAATCTGTAACGAGTTGATACTCGCTTACTCTCTTCGCGGCTTCCTCCCTCGGCTTGACATCTCCCAACAACGTTCTTCTATTCGGCATAGGTGCATCAACAAGGCTTCGCGAGAGACGATTTCATCGCGAAACCTCTGGGCAAATTGTAAATTCGATTGACAATCTGGCCAGAAGCTCGTGAAATTTCCCAAGCTTTATTTTTATGACATCGATCTCTAAAGCGTCGGCCTTGAAGCCGAGCAGCCTCGGGTTTTCATCGTTCTCCAATCTCTTTGGGGCGAGCGACCCCACCTTTTCGCTTGAGATGAAACCCGCGCAGATAAAGATCTCCGACGTCCACTCGGCCATTCGGCCGATTAGTGGAGATACCCAGCTCCACAAGATAATCCAAGAGTGCATCGGGTTCCGTATCGGGCGGGCGATCTTGTAAGGTCGCCCAATTGATATCGAGTGCTTTTATAAATGCCTTGCGCTCACCGGGGACGGGAAGGTTTTTACCTTCGAAGCTCTTGCGAATGATCTCGATCCAGGGAAATTCTTCCTGGGTTAATTCTTGGACTCTAAATTCTGACACCCGATCAAGTGCGCCTCTAAGAGCAGTATGATGGATCAGTTGTGCCCGGCTTTTGGCTTTTCTATCGCGCAATTCAATTTCGGTGGCATCTTCCATGAGCCGAAGCAAAGGGCGAGGATAAATTCGGCCATGTCCATCTTTCAAATGGTTGGGAATCCAGCGCAGCGTGAGCCCTTTTGTCGGTTCTTTTCCCATATATTCACCGAACAAACGAATCACCGGCGAACGATAATCCTCCTCCCGTCTAGCATCAGGCATTTTGCCAAGAAGAGGATTATCATGAAAAGCTATTTTAGATTGCTCGAGGTAATTATAGAAATCGTCATCATTGAGCAGGCGCTTGAAAAGCACGCCATAGAACTCATGAATTTGCCACAAAAGCTCGGCTCGGTTTGAGGCAATTTTGGCAATATCCGGCCCGAATAAAGCGGCGCGTTGATAGAGGTCGCGCCGCAAGAACAGCTTGGGCCGGATGCGCCGCCAACGTCTGCCGTAAGCGGCCCAAAACTGTATCAAACCACGCAGAATAGTTTTGAGCGTGTCCCAATCGCCCGGGCTGAGGCGATCGAGCTCATCATAGGAAACGAAAATAAACTGTTCTTGCGTTTGCAATGAAGTTTCGAGGGCATCCAGCACGGCAAAAAGGTCGCCCTGATTCGCTGTAGTTTGCTGATTTAAGGCATGCAGATCCCAGGCTTGTGAAGTAACCGCTTCACGCAGGGCCGAAGCCAGCGCGGTTTCCTGAATCTTTCCAGCGTGCAAAAGAATACGTAGCAAAAGCGCGAGCCAAAAATTCTGCAACACGGATGATTCTTTGCCGCGAGCAAAATTGGCAATCACTCCGCTAGGTGGAAAATCCATACCGTAGGTTTGATAGCCCACCAACCACGTGGTTTTGTCCAAGGGAGGAATCGGCAGATGTTTTCCTTCAGCAAGTTTGATCAGCGCTTCACGGCCTTGTGCAAGATCTAGCGCACGGAAAAGATGGCTCTTCCCGGCGCCTTTATCGCCAATGATGATGCGAACCTCTGGGTCGAGCACACGGAAATGCGCCTGAATGGGAAGGAAATGTTTCAGAAACCGGCCTTCTTCCTCCGGTTCATTCTCGGCCTGCCCCTGACGACAAATATCTTTGAATTTGGCAAGCAAACGCTCTTGCTGCTCGATTTGGCTTTTCTTGCTCATAAGAGGGTTCTCCCAACGCGTTCGAGAAGAAGAGTTGCGAAAGTTTGGAAATCGCCGGTAGTAAGGCGATCCGCAATATCCGCGGCCCGTTGATATCGTTGCACGATCGGATCGAACCCCAGCACCAAAGGATAATGCGGTTGTGTTGTATCGTCCATTGCCGGCAGAGGCATGGCTTCATCCGGATCCGCTTCCGGTTCATCATAATAATGACCGGAAAAAAGCTGATAGGCGCGTTCCAAATAGCGCTGAAACGCTTCTTCTCGCTTCTCCCCGGGCTCGGGAGCCAAAGCAAAGATTATGGCGCTCAACAACTGCTTTTGATTTTGTTTGACGCGATCTTGCCCTAGAAAACGCGTAACGACTTCTACGCCACGCCAACTTTGCTCGCTATCCAAACCTAATATGACATCGAGATGCGCAATGCCAGACAGCGCCAGCCCTCCCAAGTCATGCAGTCCGGCACGCGCGTCGAGGAGCAAATAATCGATGTCTCTTTGCCTTCTAACCTCGTTGAGCAACTCGCGGAAAGGCGACACCGGTTTTGTATCTGGATCAAACTGCTGATATAGCGTTTCATAATCCAGCCGGGCCAGCTTTTCCAAATAATTTTCGTCGAGGCGACCGGCGGGGATAACGAGGATTGGCGGGCCATTTCCTATAAGCGCACGATCATCAACGAGATAATAGTAATCGGCGAGGTCCATGTCGCGTGGTTCAAGCAAGGCTCTTTCAAGAAGAAAATCAACCACACCATAATCTGCGCTTCGCCCATCCGCTCCGCTCAATATGGAAGACAGGCCGGGTGCTTCAAGGTCGAGATCAACGGTCGCGACCCTTTTACCACTGCGCGCTAGTTGCACGGCCAATGAAACTAGTGCTGTTGTACGGCCCACTCCACCTTTGAAGGAAAAGAAAGAGAATATTGGAGGTGCGTGCTCAATGAGAGGCCAAGGGGGAGAAAGTGGAGGCTTAAACCAAACGGTTTTTGAAAAATGCCGATCCAAAATCCGAAGTTCGGGGATACTGGCGTCGGGCATCGCTTCCGCCCAAGCAGCAGTGTATACAGCTTTTTCTGCGGGCGTGCTGTCTTTGGACCATATCCATATTTGCTCACTCCAAAACGCTCCCGCCGTTTCTTTGAGCAGAGCGGAGGCCTTTTCCTTTAGATCTTTTAAATTCTCACCCTCTTTCGCCTCATACAAAAACCGCAGTTTTCCTTTGATGTCCCAGATCAAGCAGGCACGATTTATTCGCGGACGAAAACTTACATCCACACGAAGTGCATCCATCGTGTCCGAGCGCGCGTCAGTAAAATGCTTCATTGAGGCACCTCCTCCCAACCATCAAGCACGAGCGGAATCAAAATTTCTTTGAGTGCCTTCTCTGCGGTCGCAACAAGGTCATTAGCCTTTTGCCGTGACAACCCGCCGGTCGTTGAGTACCTCCATTCGGGATTCCAATCTCCAAACACTGTAAGAATTTCAGTGATGGATTTAGGTCGATACCGACGCGACAATGGTGAGAGTAGCAGCGCTAGATCAAGTGCGGGGCCGCCCAATGTTGACAACTCATGGCCAAAGGTTTTTGGATTACGCTCGACGCCATGAAGGATGATCGCTTTCAAGCTGCATTCCACCGTATAGCCAGCAAGGTAACCGGCATTATCTAAGCGCTTGCCCTCGAGCAGAAGGCTGGAATCCACATAATGACGAACTGCTGCGGAGGCAAAATTGTCTTTCATAAAAAGATACTCCATTAAAATTTGGAATAATACCGCATCATCGCTTGCATCCCCTCAAAATAATCTTGACTCTTCACAACGAATTTATCATGACCATTCTTTGCAAGTAAGACTAGCGACAACCTAATACATTTTAATCGAAACGCAAGCGTCAATCTAATACTCGCACAACCTCCTCGCCGCTTCCTCAATCTGCCTCTCACTCACCAAGAACGCTTCCTCCAACGTCGGACTATACGGCACGGGCGCATCGAGCGCGCCGAGCACGCGCACGGGCGCATCGAGATATTCGAACGCTTCTTCAGCGATGATCGAGGCAATAGATTGCCCAATGCCGCCAGTCTTGGAATCTTCATGCACAATGAGCACACGATTAGTTTGGCGCACGCAATCGAGTATTGCGGCTTTATCCAAAGGCAATAGCGAACGCAGATCGAGCACTTGACAAGAGAGGTCAATCTCTTCTTCGAGTTTTTGCGCGACAGACAAACAGCGATGCACATATGCGCCGTAAGTGATCATCGTCAAATCACTGCCTTCGCGTTTGAGATGCGCGTTGCCGATCGGAATGAGAAAATCTTCTTCCACGATTGGCAAAATTTGTTTGATTGCCGCGAGGCGATACAACGCGATGTGCTCGTAATAGAGCACGGGATTGTCGTCGCGAATCGCGGCTTTCAACAGGCCTTTCGCCTCGCGCGGCGTCGAGGGGCAAACGATCTTCAAGCCCGGCGTGCGATAAAACCACGGCTCGGTGTTTTGTGAATGATACGGTCCGGCATTGCGCAAGCCGCCCCACGGCAAACGCACGGTCATGGGCACGCGATGTCCCCAACGATAAAAAATCTTCGCGCTGTTGTTCACGAGTTGATTGAAGCCGCTGGCGATGAAGTCGTTGAATTGAATCTCGGCAATCGGCCGTTTGCCCGCGAGCGCCGCGCCGGTCGCGCAACCGATGATCGCGGCCTCGGCCAGCGGCGTGTTGATCATGCGCTCGCCGAATTCCTCCAACATGGATTTGAGAATCACAAACGCATTGCCGTATTGCCCGCCGATGTCTTCACCGAGCATGAACGTGTTCGGATCGCGGCGCATTTCTTCGACGAGCGCTTCGACAATCGCCTGCCAAAACGTTTTGCCGTTGCTATCGAACTGCACGCCCACAGGCTCTCGCGGCTGCCACGTTGAAATCGCAGGATAGCGAAACGCACGTTGCGGCAAAGGCTCTTCATGCACAAGTGTCGGACCATCAGTCACAACGGGATGTCCGGCTAGCGAGGCCTCGGGCCACGGCGCGGCAATCACTGCCTGTGCGGCTTGCTCGATTTCAGCTTCAACCCCTTGCACCATCGCGCGCAACTCTTCGACCGTAATGATGCCCTCATCTAAAAGCTTTTCTTGGTAGATTTGAAGCGGATCTTTTAGCGACCAATACGCATACTTTTGTTTATCGACATAACCCGCTTGCGGATTCTCGACGTACTTGAGAAACTGCTGCGGCTCTGCGCCGAAATAAAGCATGTCATCATGATGCGCATGGCCGCACATGCGCATGGCGATCATTTCTATCAACACCGGGCCGTTGCCGGTGCGACAAGTTTCCGCGGCTTCAGTGGCCGCCGCAAAAATTTCTTCCGCGTCCGTGCTGTCGATCGTGATCGCACGCAAACCGTAGCCAATGGCTTTCTGCGCGAAGTTGAATGCCGCGCATTGCTCGCGCACCGGCGTCGAAAGCGCGGTTTGATTGTTCTGCACAATGAACACGATGGGCATGCGCTGCACTGCAGCGAAGTTGATGACTTCATGCCACTCGCCCGAGGAAGCGCCGCCTTCACCAATGCAACTGATCATCACGCATCCCGTGCCTTTCAGGCCGAAGCCGATGCCGCACGCAGAACCGGCGCTCAATGTAATCGGCGCAGCGGGTGGAAGAATGCCGCATTCGAAATCACCGAGGTGGAGGTCTTTGCCGTTCGTAGGTATTCCAACTTTGCCCATTTGCGCGGCCATCACGTCGTAAGGCTGCTGCCCCATCGCGAGCGCGAGGCCGAGATCGCGAATCATCGGCGCAACGTAATCGCCTTCATACTGATCGTTGCGTATGAACGCTGCGCCGCGCCGCAAACGAATGGCGGCCGCATAAATCGCCTCTTGCCCCATCGAGCGAAAGCCTTTGCCTTGGAATGCTGCGCCGTCCGGTTGTTTCACTTCACTACTGCTGAAAAACTTCTTGAGGCGCGCATCAAGATAACGCGTGCGCAATATGCCGCGCAAGATTTCGCGCTTCTCATTCACAGAGAGAGAGGCTTTGAGTCGCGCGCGCGCAAACGCAGCGGCAATGTCGGCCTGTAAACGTGCGCCAAAGTATTTGGCCATGTCGCGTGCCGGCATCATCGGATAGGCTTCAAAATCGTGCTCGGGCTGCCGCAGCGGCGCGAGCAGCTTTTCCGCTTCAGCGAGAAACGCGGTTTCGCATTGCTGCGCTTCTTGTGGAGAGAGCGTTGCTCCAAAGATGCTCGCCAGCTCTTCGAACGCACGCAGCAATCGTTCTTGCAACAACGGCACGCACTGCACAAGCGTGGTTTTCAGAGTGTGCTGCAATTCGGTTTTGTGAATGGAGAGGGCTTGCAGCGTTTGGTTGGATTGAGGAGTGGTCATGTTTGGCCGTGGCTTGTATTAACATATTACTCAGAGCGAAATACAGGTTACACTTCTCCCTCCTTGCATGTCATTCAGGAGGAAACTTTTTACGTGCTGGAGATGCTGCCCAGTGCTTAAAAAGATTCCTCCTGAATGACGGTAATAGAGGTGCGGGGTGTAACCTATTTTGTGCTCGGAGTAGTAACTGTTCGACCACGGCTTGGCCGTGGTTTTGTTTTGATCAAATTTATCGTGCCGTGCTCCAAGCAATCGCCGGAGCATTTCGATTTAAAAATCCCGTCACGATCAACATTTGCCCGGCATAATACAGCGGCCAAATGAGATGCGCGCTCATGCCCAATGGGCGCACGAAAGTATCGAGCGCGATCAGCGAATCCGAAATCACATACAAAATTGCGCCGACGATGATCCACGGGTTGCGATAGTTCGCGCTCGTGGCCGCGAGCGTCATCATCAGAATCACGCACATGTAGAGCGCGACTGCTGCGAAGAGATTTTTAGGCAAATGCGGAATGATGATCGCTGCCATGGCAAGGCCGTAGAGCAGGATGGCGCCAAACAGCAATTTTTTAGAAGAAGGCAACGCGTTCAACGCGAGCATGTTCGGCCAAAACGTGATGAGATAAAACACATGCCCGAGCATAAACGTTCCGACTGCCGGCAAAAACAACTTCGTGCGGTCCCAATCGAGCAGCACGTCGCCCACGCTATGAAAGCACAACGCGACGACGAGCAACATTTCCTGCCACGAATGGCGCTGTTGCCACGCGAGCACGGCCAAGCATGCAATCGAGAGCCCTTTGAGGAAGATGCTGAAGGGCGTTGCAATCTGCGCGCGCATGGCCCAATAGACCAGCGCTGCGAGGATCGACACGACGAGTAGGTAGTTTTTCATTTTCGCGCTTTGATGAGTTGAGATTTTCCGTGCCAATATTGAGTGGAGAATACCCCTGCCAATATTGTCATTCAGGAGGAATCCTTTTACGCACTGGCAGCAAAGGGTGGGCTGAAAAAGATTCCTCCTGAATGACAGGTGAGGGGTGATGATTAGTTTCTTCCTGCGCGGTCAGCTCCGCTGCGATTTGCTGCAATTGTTCGAGCTTGCCGACATCGCGCCAGTAATATTCGTCCGTGCGGAACGCTAAAATTTTTTGTCCCTCGCTCGCGAGGCGCAGATAGGTTTTGAGAATCGAAAACACGCCTGCTTCTTTCATCATGCCGAGTAATTGTGGCGAGATGACATGAATGCCGTCGAAGGCGAGGTCGAGGTGTGTGCTTGATAATGAACGATTGATTTCATCAGCCGCATTGACACCCCCCTGGCCCCCCTCAAGGGGGGAATTATCCTCGCGCCTCCCGCAAAGCCGGCCCTCTTTATCAAACACAAGATACCGCTTTGTGGTTCTCGGCTTTACAGCCAGCGTCGCGAGCGCGCGCTGTTCAAGATGAAAATGATACATGCGCATGAGATCGAGGCTTGAAATCACGTCCGCGTTGTGGACAAAAAACGGCTGCTCGTCGTCGAAAAACCACGTGGCCTTTTTCAAGCCGCCGCCGGTATCGAGCAAAACTTCTTCGAATGAAATCTCCACGCGCATGCCGAAATTGTCTTTCGCACGCACGAAGGCGGCGATTTGATCCGCGAAGTGGTGCGCATTGACAATGATTTCATTCACGCCCGCGCTGCGCAAATGCTGAAACGCGCGCTCCAACAACGTGACGCCGTTGATTTCCACCAGCGCTTTGGGGCGAGTATCAGTGAGCGGCCGCAGCCGCGTTCCGAGGCCGGCGGCGAAGATCATAGCTTTCATTTGACCTCGACGATTCTGCCTTCCGCAACCGGCGCGATGGATTTGCCTTTCGCATACGCGTCCGAGATGGCTTCGAACGCGAGCAGCCGCAATTCCGGTCCGGGCGGAATGCTCATCACGGCTTTGTTTTTGAAATTGTAGCCGTCGCCGCCCTCGTACAAATAATCGGGCACGGCCACGATATAAATTTGATTGTCATTCAACTCCGCCCAACCCGCGCCGCTTGCGACTTGCACATTGCGCACGCGCTTACTCGCGGGTTGCCGCCAATCAAATTCGAACTTGAGACCGGAAACTTGCAAGAAGCGACCGTTACCGGGTTCCGCGGCTACGCTGTGTTCGAGCAAGTCCTGTTTCAAATCTTTGCCTTTCAACCAAACGTAACCCACGCGCGTCGCGAACCCGAACGTGCGCCACAAATGCTCGAAACGAATCTCGCCGGAAAAATTGTCGTCGATGCGAATCGCGCCGCCATTGAGCACGGCCACGTCCGCGCGCATGTTGCCGAAGGCATTGCGCATCAAATCCGCCAGAAAATTTCCCCACGTGCTCTCGCCCGTGCGCACCGCTTCTTCGGCGGCATAGAGCATGGTTTCGCAGTTGCCGATTTTATCATTGAGAAAAGGCAGCTTCCTCTCCAACTCGGCGCGATAACGTTCGGCGATTTCTTTTTGATAGAGCTTGTCGGTTGCAATCTTCGCATCGACTTTGATCTTCTCCGCGAACAACGCGGGCCGGCCGCGCTCCTTTCCGAATTGCACGCGCCACACCGTGCGCGCATTCGAATCGCCTTTGGTGATGAGCGCGGAGGCATCGCTCAGTTCGTGTTGCATGGCGTAGTGCTCGTGCCCGCCGGCGATCCACATGAATTTGGGATGGGTGCGCCGCAGCTTGGCGATCTCGCGATCCTGCCCGATGTTCAAATGCGTCAACCCGATGATGATCTCCGCGCCGCCGACTTCGAGCGCTTGAATTTCGCGCTCGGCAATGGCGACGTAATTGGAATCGACTTGGGCGTAATCGCGATCCGCGCCGTTCTGCGCGCCGTGCAGCGTCAGCCCGAAGAGGCCGACTTTCATTTTGCCCATCGTGGCGATCGTATGGCCCGCGATCTTTCCATCGACTTGTTGATCGGTCGTGGCGAGTTTCAAATTCGCTGCGAGCCACGTGAACCGCGAGGCTTTATATGCAGCCGCGAACATGTCCGGTTTCTTTTCATCAAACTCATGATTGCCGGGCACGACGTACATGGACGCTAGCTGATGCAAAAAATTCATGGCTTCGATCATCTGCAAGCCTGCGAAGTATTTGCTCTCCAACGAAGGCGCGATGAAATCGCCGGCATGCACAATGAATACGGGCTTTTTCGTTTGCTTGATCAAAGTGACAATGCGGCCCATGCCGCCCGCGTTGCCATTCTCCACGGCGTCGATGCGATATACGTCGTTGAGCAGGATGAGGCTAAATTCGGAACGGAAGTCCGTGGGTTGTGTAAACGCCGGGGCAATCGTCATTAAAAAAAGCATTGCAAGTGCGATGAAGGCACGATAAGCTTTGCGCACAAAAGCATCACGGTTTCGCATAACTTCGACCTTTTCTAAAATGGATTTCACCACAAATAAAAAAACCCCGTCTTCAATCTGAAAGACGGGGTTACGTTCTTGCCGGCTGGGATTAGAGCGGCGTTACTTTCGTGGCTTGCAAACCTTTGGGGCCTTGCTCGACTTCGAATTGCACTTTCTGGCCCTCTTTCAAAGTTTTGAAACCTTCCGCGAGAATGGATTTGAAATGCACGAACACGTCTTCGCCGCTCTCGCGTTTGACGAAACCATAACCTTTGGCCTCGTTGAACCACTTGACAGTACCGGTTTCCATAATCTGGACAGTCCTCATTCGTTTGATTAGTTGTTACTCGGAACTTGAAGCCGCCGAGACTCGGTTGACCTGTACAACCAGCTTTTGCAGCCGTTGTGACTCCCACAACTCCAGTAGCTGAAATTCGCCTATCCTACTGATCCTTGCAAGAGGTAGAACCGGATGAATCGCTGGTTGAAGACGACAACCGTTACAACCAAAGTCGCTACTCCGACAGCTTTGGAGAAGGACCCGAATGCGGAACTCAATCCAGACTAAACCTCACCCACCGTTGGGCAACTTCTAAAGCGCAAAGTGGTGTACAATAATGGGCAAATAGTATAAATTATTTCACAGAAATGCAAGCGTTGATTTCGCTGTCGCAATAATCGCCGGCTCCACTTTTCATTTTGAGGTCATGCATCGCGCCGCCATATTTAATTGTCCCGCTTCAGGCGCTGCTCTTGTTCCACTTCGTACAGGTCGATTTTTGACAAACCGATTGGCTGAATGGGTCAACTCCAAATTTAATCTAGGTTAAGGCGCGCCGTTATCCGTTCTTGTGCGACGCCTTCGACAAATGCACGAGCTTTGCGTTAATAAAAGACAAAATCGACGTGGACACCTACGGCTATCGTTATGGCCGCTACGGGCGTCGCGTGGGGACGTACACGACCGTGCAAAAATATCAACAGGGCACATTAGTCGTTGATCTCGTCGATGCCAAAGAGAAAGAGCTCGTTTGGCGCGGTTGGGCCAAGGGCGAGGTGAATGATTCCGTCGGCAAGGAAAAGATTGACGACACGACCGCGAAGATTTTGGCAGAGTACCCGCCGCAGTGAAACGGCAAAAAGCAAAAAGAAAACAGCAAGCTGAAAAGTAAAGCCGGGCTAATACCACAAGTCCGGCTTTGCAAAAAGCTGGCAAACCAAACAGCAGGCGATTTACATGAGTGGATCATTTTCAGGAGGATGGCGGCCGATTTCCAGATCAGCTTTGCGGATCGTGATCACCCGATTACGATTCAGTTCTAAAGTATTGACAGTAACTCTTCCAATCGGAGTCAACCCGATGATGGTCAGCCTGTTTCGAGACCAAATAAAATGCTCATGCCATTTACGGATTCTAGGATTGAAAAGATGAACGATCTTGTTGGTTCGTGGATCAAGTCCCTCAATCAGGTTGGATTTACTTCGATTACAGGCAAAGCAGCAAAGAGCCAGGTTGTCGATACGATCTTTTCCACCCAAAGACATTGTTGCGAATGATGCGATTGGCGAAACTCAGGTAATCGTCCAATTCTTCATAAAGAGACAGCTCATGGTTTTCCTTTTTGGTCAGAGTCACTTCCTTTTGTTTGAATAACAATTCTTCAATCCGGCCTTGAATGGCGGCAGTGGCTTTGAAAACAGGAACACCTTCTTTAAGCTCGATACGAATCGCGCTTTCCAACGGCAATGATTTTGGCAAAGCCTTGAGTTTCGGCATCTGGCTCAACATATTCTTTCGCTCCAATTTCAATTGAAAGTCTGCACTCGAGTAACGCTACAAGATCACCATTTTTTCCAAATTTACCAAGCATGAAATAGTATATTTTCAAAACAGCACACTTAACAACATTTCAAGGAGAACCCATGAAACTCAAAGCCAGCATTCTCGCAGCGCTCTTCTGTGCTATCAGTCTGGTGAGCAGCTCCGTTTTTTCGCAAGACGTCACCGTCGTCGCACCGAGTTCGGAAGCGGCGGAGGGTTTGGACTTGCAAGCGGTGGCCGAGCTTTTCAAAGACGCCAAAGATTTGGAGGAGTTTGAAAAGTCGCTCAACGACACGACGGTCGGCGTGAACAATCTCGATCTCGACGACAACGGCGACGTCGATTTCATTCGCGTGATGGAAGAAGCTTCCGAGGACGCGCGCGTGATCGTTCTGCAAGTGCCGCTCGCTGAAAACGAATTTCAGGATGTCGCCACCATTGAGGTGGAGAAAAACGGCGAGAAAGATTACAACATGCAAGTCCGCGGCAACGAGGTCATCTACGGCGTCGATTACTACATCGCGCCGGTGCAGATGCACGTTCACGCCTGGCCGATCGTTCCGTGGATTTTCCGGCCGGTTTATCACCCTTATCGCTCGGCCTTCTATTTCGGGTTCTACCCGCGTTGGTGGCATCCGTGGCGTCCGGTGGCCGTGCATGTTTATCACACTCGCACGGTTAGATTTACGACTCGCGCGACGTTTCATGTCACGCACACCACTCGCGTCACGCGTGTGACGAAAGTCAATTATCACGCTTCTTCTTCAACGCTGGTGAAAAAGCAGACGCGCGTCTCGCGCGGCGGCCACGATAGAACCACCACGGTCAAAGCCGGCAAAGTCGAAGTAAAAAATCCCAAGACCGGCAAGGAAACGACGGTGAAAGGCGTGAAGAAAACCACGAAGACGGAGCATGGCAAGAAGACGACGGTGAAAGCGAAGAAGACGACGAAAGACAAGCCGAAGAATTAGGCGTAAATCGTAATTCATAAAAAGCCGGGCTTGCAAGTCAAATCATTCTCATGCAAGTCCGGCTTTTTTTAAGAATCCAATTAATAAACTTGCTCAAACTTCACTGCGGAGGATTTATGAAACGTTCAACATTATTCTTTGGACTGTGGCTCTTGCTAATGAGTTCCGCAGCGTTCGCCCAAACCAACGTGCGCGGCTGGCATGCTGATGGTCAGGTGTGGATTCTCTGGGATCTCGATAACAGCCAGCCGGAAACTTACGGAATTTACAGCAGCACCTCGCCGTTCACGAACACGAATCAAGCGCAGTTGACGGGACGCCTCTTCGAAGCCGAATGGACGCCGTTTGCGCTGCGCACGCAAATCAATGCCGCCGCAAATTATGTGATTCCTGATGGGCGGAGTGGCCGCTTCACGGTGCCACGGAACACGGGCTTGTTCGTTGAGACCGTGCATGAAAACGGCGCGAAGTATTATGCCGTGGTGAAATGGGGCAACACTGCCGTCACCGCGAACAATCTTTCGTCGCGCATTGAATATCGCTTCAATTTGAATGAGCCGGTGCAAGCGCAATCGCAAGGCACGACGACGCTGGCTTCGGGGCACAAATCGACGGCGTATTACGTGTGGGCTGATGGCCGTGACAATCATTGGGAAGGTCGTCCGGATTTTCCGATTATGGCCAATCGCCACAAGAACGGCATGCCTTCTTTTTTTATTCTCTCCGAAGCGCTTAGCATGCCGACGGTCAATCGTTCGTTGGTCGTATGGCTGCATGGCGGCGGCGGAATCGCCTTTCAATCTCTCCCCGCTTTTCGCGAGAGCATCAACATCGAGCCGCAGGACGGCTTTTTGTTGGCGATGAACGATGATTTCATCCGTTTAGTTCAGGATAGTCTGGTAACGGAAGGATCAGTCTCCTGGCACTTCGGTTGGACCAAGAAACACGATCCCTTTCAGCCCAATTATGTCGTGGCGGATGACGATACGATCGTCAATTACACGCAGCGCCGCTACCTGTGGATCGTGGATTGGGTGATCAAGAACAAAAATGTCGACCCCACGCGCGTCGCCGTGCAAGGGCATAGCTTGGGCGCTGCCGGCACGACGGCCTTGGCCAAAGCTTTTCCGCATCATTTTGCAACCGCGTCGATTTTCAATAACGGTTTCAAGGGCCTCAATGAGCTATTTGGTTGGTGGTCCATATTCGGCGGCCCAACCACGAACCTGCCCACCACGCTCAAAACCGCCGGCGGCAGCGCTGTTCGCATTCTTGATTGCTTCGATCTGACCTCGCCGATTTCCGGGTCGCGCGATCTGCCGCTCATGCGCGTCTGGGATGGAAAAAATGACGATGACGGCGTCATGCGATGGGACAGCGACGTCGTGGCGCAATACCGCGCCGCGGATTCGCTTGCTCACGGCATGCAACTGTACTGGGATGAGCGTGCGCATGGCGTGGGCGAACGTCCCGCCCACTGGACGATGGGAAACACTGCGGCCACGCAAACTTATCGCGACAATGCCGCCAATCAAGAGCGCTATCGTGCGGATCAAAGTTATCCGGCTTTCTTCAATCATCGTCGCTATCCTGGCGTTGGCAAGGATCCCGGCGACGGCACGCGCGGCACCGGCGGCGCGGGTGTCGGCGATGATTGGGGCAGTTTCGGCGGGTATCACGAATGGGAATTGAACTCTATTGTGGATACGCGCTCCGTGTGGGAAGTCACGGCCTGGCTCATTAACAACGCGCCCTTTCCCAACGACAATTGCCCGAATGCAAGCTTGATGTCCGACTTGGCGATTCGCAAGCCGCAGCAATTCAAGCCGCCAACCGGCAGACAATTGCAATGGTCGGTGACACGCATTTCGAACGGGCAAGTTTTGCAAAGCGGCACGACCACGATCGGCGCAGAGGATTTGGTGACGCTCATCGGCATCACGGTTTTTAAAGACCCCGACCGCGTACGAATCCGGGTGAGTGATCCGACGGTGGCGGTGAAGTCGCGAGACGCAGAAATTTTGCCAACGAAATTTAATTTGGCGCAAAATTATCCGAATCCATTCAATCCCAACACCGTCATCAGTTTTCAGTTGCCGGTGAACAGTCACGTGACGCTGAAAGTATTCGATGTGCTCGGCAGAGAAGTGGCGACGCTGGTGGAGGGTGAATTGGCGGCGGGAGAACATCATGTGACGTTCGCGCCGCGCGATTTGGCCGGCGGAATTTATTTCTACAAACTCACCGCGGGCAAATTTTCGCAAACGCGCAAGGCGGTGTTGATGAAATAAGATCGTAGCGCAGACTTCCAGTCTGCAACGCCGCGTAATAATACAAAAAATTCAAAAAAATTCTGCGAGCGCAATCCAGCAGGCAGGATGCCTGCGCTACGCAATATATCGCAAACCAAACGTAGCGCAGACTTCCAGTCTGCAGCTTTGCACGATATTGCAAAATCGTTTTCGCAAATCCAACCCAGCAGGCAAGAGGCCGGCGCTACTTCACAGCTTTTACAGCCGCATCTTCTCACCGGTCATCATACGCGCGGTTATCTGCCGCATTTAAAAGTCGAAGGCGGGACTTATTGGGTCACTCTGCGCTTGTACGA
>Ga0247727_10000881_pt1 | contig 72974 bp, 61 predicted proteins | sample WisWelCaveWW1625_FD_202498 | JGI IMG/M metagenome (GOLD analysis project Ga0247727, IMG submission 202498) | Biofilm microbial communities from Wishing Well Cave, Virginia, United States - WW16-25 | ecosystem: Environmental > Aquatic > Deep subsurface > Groundwater > Cave microbial mat | place...
TGCAGGAAAACATTGTCGCGCCTTTGCTCACCGAGTTGACGAGCAGCGTGGACGAGAACGCACCGATTATCTATGCGCCGGAGCGCGGATGGGACAAGTTCAAGCAACGCCTCGCTAGCGATCTGAGCCAGCAAGGCGCGGTGCTACCTGCCCAAATGAAAATTGCTTTTCAAGGCTTGGCACGATTGAAGACTCTGACCCTCAGCGATTACCAACGCCTCGGCGGCCTGTCTGGTTTGGAAGCCAGACACATCGAAGGCCACATCGCTGAAGCCGAAAGACATTTTGCTCACACGAAGCAAGGCGCGCAATTGACGCAAAAGCAAATCCGCAGCGTGCTCCTATCTTTGGTCAATCGCGAAACGCTCAAAACCGTGCCGCGATCGCATGAGGATTTGGAACAGGTCATTATCGCCGACTATGTTGGTGATGCCGAACCGCTGCAACAGGCGGTGCAGGACTGCCTCGATTATTTGCAGCAGCGCGAGATCATTCGCAAAAGAATCGATCCGGATACTCGTGACCAACTCTGGCTATTGGATCATGATTATCTGTGCGCCGGCGTGCTGGAAGCCGAACGCCGGGCCAATCGTTGGCTCGCTCTGGCCGAAGCCGGAAGCCGAGCTTTTAATGAAGCGGAAAGCCATCTCTTGAAAAAGTGGCGCGCGTTATTGAACCCGTGGCAGCAAATGGTTATAGTGATACAACGCCTGCTGGGTCGTTTTCGTTATGGCACGCTGCGGGCTTACACGCTGTGGAGTCTGTTACGTTTCACGCCGTACGTGTTAGTACTTGCGGCCGTGAGTTATGGTTGGCATCAATGGTCAGCGCGGGAGCAAGCCAACAAAATTTTATCGAAGATCGGCGTGAGTGAAAGACAAGAAATGCTCACCCCATCTGAAATAGAAGCCCTTTGGACTTTAGCAACCAGCAATGAAGCTCTGCGCTTCAGTTTTCTTCAGCAAGCATTGGCCATTCCAGAGAATGCCGAGCGCTTAGGCCGTCGTGCAGATTTCGCCGTGCATGCACTCGTAGGGCTTGATTCGACGCGACGCGAGAAAGTTTTCAAAAATGTTTTGCTGCCCCATCTTCAAGCCGCGAATGCAGACGCGAAAATAAAGATGGCGTGTGTCAAAATTGGGATAGCCCTTGCGATAAAGGATTCAGCCTTTAGCTCTCTTGCCGTTCAATTCCTTGTTGAGGTCATGCCACTCATATCCGCCGAAGATACACTTAAAGTGCTGACTCATACTTTAATAGCAGCTTCGGAGAAGCTTTCTCCTGAGGGCGCTAACCGCGTATTTGACCAGCTCCTATCACAAATGGAAGCCACTCCCTTTTGGCTGGAATTGCTGACTGAAGCTTTGACAGCGGTGGCGAGAAAACTTGCGCCCGAGGATGCAGATCAGGCAATTGTACGAATTCTATTGCAGATGGAAACCATTAGCGATCCCGATTCACTTCGATGTTTGGCCGGGGCTTTAGTTGCAGTGACGAGAAGTCCTGGACACGAACGTGTCGAGCGAGCATTTACACAAATCGTAACTCAGATGGAGATGACCACTGATTCTTACGCGCTTCAATCGCTGGCTAAAACTCTGGCGGCGCTGCCAGGAGAGCTTGCACCTAAAGATGCCGACCGAGCATTCGCACAAATTTTGTCGCAGATTAAAAAGACCACTCACTATGATACTCTTCAATCTCTATCTCAAGCTTTGGCGGCTGTTCCGGGACAGCTTGCACCAAGGCATGCCGAGCGGGTATTTGCCCAAATTCTAGCACAGATGGAGAAGCCCGTCGATGTATTCGCCCCAGGACCTCTGGCTAAAGCTTTAGCGGCGGTGACAGAAAAGCTTGCGCCGGAGAATAACGACCGGGCTTTTACACAAATCTTGGTACAGATGAAAAACACCGGCAATCCCTTCACGCTTGATTCGCAGGCCGAGGCTTTGGTCACGGTAGCGGGGAAGCTTACAACTGAAAATGCCGACCGGGTATTTGCACAAATCCTGGCTCAGTTGCAAAAGGCTAGATCTTGGGACGAGTTTCAGTCTTTATGCAAAGCCTTAGCGATAGTAGCAGAACGGCTTAAACCGGAAGATGCCAATCGGGCATTTATCCAAATTCTAGCGCAGCTTGATAAAGCCGCTGATCTCGACTCGCTTCGTCGTTTGGCCGAAGCATGCGCAGCACTAGCGGAAACGCATACACCTCAACATGCCGATAGAGCATTTGTACAAATTTTGGCACTTTTCGAGGAGGCAAGATATCCCTGGATGCGTCAATCTTTGTCCAAAGCATTGGCTGCGGTCGCGGGAAAGGTTACACCTGAAGATGTCGAGCAAACTTTCACACAAATTTTGGCATTGATAGAGAAGACCGCCAATCTTAACACACTTCAATTTTTGGCGACGGCTTTAGCCGCAGTTCCAGGAAACCGAAATCCTCAACAACTGATCGACCTCATGAAATGGCCAACATGCGTCGGAGAAGTGCGCGCTCCTCTTTTGGCGAAACTGGAGCAGCAAACCGGCCAAAAGTTTGAGGGCAATGTTTGGAAAATGGTCGAGTGGGCGCAAGAGAACGGCTACGACGTGACAAGCCCGCCGCGTCGCCCAGGAGGAGAGTGAAGCCGGACTTGCGCAGAGAGGTTTCGGTAAAACCAGAGAAGTCTTTTGCGCAAGTCCGGCTTCGCCCGAGCAGCGGGATAAAAACGCTTGCACTTATTTCTAATTGTATCCATTTTTATCCCATGCACGACAAGCGAGCAAACACCTTGCAACAGGCGCAAGAAATTTTTCGCGAGCATGGCGGCGTGTTGAAAGCAACCCAAGCGTTTGGCTTGGGAATTCACCCACGGACGCTCTACACGCTGCGCGATCACGGCCAACTGCTTCAAATCAGCCGCGGTCTGTATCAGCTTGCGGAAAAGGAATTGACCGAGCATCATAACTTGGCGCTTGCCGGCAAGCGTCTTCCCTCGGGGATTGTCTGCCTGCTTTCGGCCCTGCGGTTTCATGATCTCACCACACAAGCGCCATTCGAAATATGGTTGGCGATTGATCGACTGACGCGCAAACCCACAGAAGCGAATCTCCCGCTCAGAATTTTTCGTTTTTCCGGACAAGCGCTGACCGCGGGCGTGGAAGAGCACGAAATCGAGGGCGTGAAAGTGCGCGTCTATAATCCGGCGAAAACGGTGGCGGACTGTTTTAAGTATCGCAACAAAATCGGGCTGGATGTTGCGCTGGAGGCTTTGCGCGAAGGTTGGCGCGAGCGGAGGTATACGATGGATGAGGTTTGGCGCTATGGCAAAATCTGCCGGGTTGCCAATGTCATGCGCCCTTATCTAGAGACGTTAGCTTCATGAAAGAAAAGCCGGCCTTAAAAAATGTCGCGGCCTCGGTGCGCCAGCGACTTTATGATCGCGCGCGTGAACAAGGAGACGATTTTGAACGGAAAAGTTTTGAGTCGCGCGATTGCGGCAACGTTTGACCGACGAAAAACAATCCTGCCCCATGAAACACCGCTAGCGCTGTCTTCGGATTTTGCCAACGATCCCATCAAGCAGAAGCAATGGCAGGCGTTCTTGAATAAGAATCGCTTACCAATAACCAAAACCACTCTCGCGACTGTTGTTCAAATGATCGGAGCATTTTTACTGCCCCCCACTTTTGCTATTATTCAGAATCACAAATTCAAACAAGTTTGGCCGCCGCGAGGTCCATGGCAAAAGCCCAAATGATCAATCTCTGGCCGGAGCTTCGCCCGCGCGTGGTTTAGTCTTGCCCAAAATCGTTTTGACTTTTGGAGGAACACTTGATGAGCCGAAAAAAAAGTGCGCGCAAAAGCGCAGAGCTGCGCGAAGGCGAAATCATTCTTTACACCACGCCGGAGGGCGCAGCGGGAGTGGAAGTGTTTTTTCAGGATGAATCGTTTTGGTTGACCATCAACCGCATGGCCGACCTATTCGGAACCACGAAACAGGTCGTCAACTACCATTTACAGCAAATCTATGAGTCAGAGGAATTGCGGCAGGAAGCAACTGTCAAAGAAATTTTGCCAGTTCAGCAGGAAGGCAATCGAGACGTTTCCCGAAAGCTCGATTTCTACAATCTGGACGCCATCATCGCCGTGGGCTATCGCGTCAACAGCCGACAGGCCACGCAATTCCGCATTTGGGCGACGCAAGTTTTGCGCGAGTTCATCATCAAAGGTTTTGTGTTGGATGATGAACGCCTCAAACAGGGCAAACGCTTTGGCAAAGATTACTTCGACGAGTTGCTCGAACGCATCCGCGAAATCCGCGCGAGCGAGCGACGGTTCTATTTGAATGAAAAGGAAATCAAGGCGCTCGAGCGTGTTGTCACCTTGTTTCTCGATTACGCCGAAAATCAGGCGGCACGCCAAATTCCGATGAAGATGAAAGACTGGGTAAGCAAGCTTGATGCATTCCTGAAGTTCAACGAATACGACATTCTGCAAAACGCGGGGAGGGTTTCTCACGAGGTTGCGAAGGCGCTGGCCGAAGAAGAGTACTCCAAATTTCGAGTTGTTCAAGATCGTGCTTATGAAAGCGATTTCGAGCAAGCGGCCAAGAGACTGAAAAGACCCGAATGAAACGCCAATGCGCGTCGGAGTATTGCAAGCCCCGTTCTGGAAGAAACCGGAGCAGCAAACCGGCCCAAAGTTTGGTGACAATGTTTGAAACACGTGCTTGCCTTTTTAAACGAAGAAAGGTACTTTGGAACAGAATAATGACATTCGAAAAAACTCTCGCAACTCCGGCTTATGCACAATAATCCTTCCCCGGTTTTTTACTCTCGTCAGTGGCTTCGTTGTTTCTCGTCGTTTCCGTATTGCACGTTTGCTTTCAAACAAAAATATTTGCACAAATCATGGACGCACTGTTTTGTTAATGGTAGTCCCCGCCCTCTTGTACCGTCCCGCATTCAGCCGATGCTATGGAGACGGGGCGAACAAGGGGGGCGAGGCTACGAGTTGCGCGAACAGTGTTGAGGTAGCTCATCACCCCGGCAAGCCTTAGCGCTTGGCGAACAACGGAGAGAGGAATATGGAGCGTTTGATTAGCGCATTCGGCGTCATCGCGATGATGGGCATTGCGTTTTTGTTTTGCCCGGCGGCGTTGCGGAAAAAAGTCAATTGGCGCACGGTCGGTTTGGGCATGGCCGTGCTGTTCGGCTTTGCGGTCATCGTTTTGCTCACGCCGATTAAGTATTTTTTTGTGTACGCGAACGACGCCATGGAAACGCTTTTCGGCTTCAGCAAGCAAGGCGCGAAATTCATTTTTGGTGATTTGGTCACCAACACGGAGAGCTTCGGAATCATCTTCGCTTTCCAGGTGTTGCCGACCATCATCTTTTTCGCCGCAATCATGGCCGTGCTCTATTATTTGCGCGTCATGCCGTTCATCATCAACATCATGGCGCGGTTCATTTCAAAGTTCCTCGGCGTCAGCGGCGCGGAGAGTTTCTCCACCGTGTCTGATATCTTCGTTGGCCAAAGCGAGGCGCCGCTGGTGATTCGTCCCTACATCGCCTCGCTCACCCAATCCGAGTTGATGGCGTGCATGACTGCCGGGTTTGCAACCACCTCCGGAGGCGTATTGGCTGCCTATGTTGTGATGTTGCAGGGCTACGTGCCTGGCCTTGCCGGACATCTCATCGCGTGCAGCGTGATGGCCGCGCCCGCCTCGCTCGTCATTGCGAAATTGATGATGCCCGAATCTGTTGAGCCGAAAACGCTCGGCGCAACGAACATCGAAATTCCACAAACTGACGTCAATTTAGTCGATGCTGCTGCGCGCGGCACCACCGATGGCATACGCCTCGCGGTCAACATCGCCGCCATGCTCATCTCCTTCCTTGCGATCACCGCGATGATCAATTTCGGATTGAACAAAATCGGCCTCAGCCTCGAGCAAATTTTCAGTTGGATTTTTTCTCCGCTGGCTTGGCTCATGGGCGTGCCCATGGAAGACGTGACCAAAGTCGGCACGTTGCTCGGCAAGAAAATGGTGCTCAATGAATTTGTCGCTTATGGCGATATGGGCAGACAACTACAGGAAACCAACGGCGCTTGGCTGACGGAGCGCGGCCGCTTGATTGCAAGCTACGCGCTTTGCGGCTTCGCGAATTTTGGCAGTATCGGCATTCAAATCGGCGGCTATGGCGGGCTCGTGCCAGAGCGCCGCGGCGATCTCTCGCGCTTGGGTTTCAGAGCGATGATCGGCGGCACGCTGGCGACGTGCATGGTCGCGGCGATTGCGGGGATACTTCTGTAAAAAGAAAAAAAGACTAACGATAAAAAGAAGGCAGCTCACCAAGATTTCTTCGGGAGAGGGTTATGGAAAAGATGGAGCCGATTTTTGATTTGCACGAGCGGACGTTTCGTTTTGCCGCGCAAATCACGAAGTATGTGCGCACGTTTCCGCGCGACGTGGTGGGGTTTGAATATGGCAAGCAGCTTATCCGCTGCGGTTCTTCGCCCGGTTCAAATTATGAAGAAGCCGACGAATGCGCGAGCCTGAAGGATTTCATTTATAAAATGCGAACCTGTTTGAAAGAAGCGAAGGAGACCCGCTATTGGTTGCGACTTTCCCAAGCGGCCTTTGGTGAAACGGATTTGAATACTTGGCTTCTGAATGAAGTCAGCGAGCTGATTAAAATTTTCAACTCGCGGCTCGCCAAAGCTATAAAGCGCAACAAACCTGAAGAGTCCAACGACGACGAATCCGCGCCTAGTGCATTGTTACCCTGATTTATTAGAGTCACCCTGAGCGAATTCGAAGGGCGTTATCATGGTTCGACTCCGCTCACCATGACTAAAAACTAAGGTAACAGTCTAAGGTAACGACATAAAACGACATAAGAATTCGTGCGGCGCGGTATGCCACGACAGAGTTCAGGGCCTTGCACGGCGTAAGCCGCCGCACAATTCGGCGTTGAACTAAGCGCGGGTGGGCGAGCGCTTCCTTCTTATTTGGAGTTTGTATCAGAAATGCGAAGCGCCGCAAATGGGGTGAGTTTCCCATGCTCTCAGCGAGGGCAAACCAGTCGTGATGCGGTTGTGCTCTTTGACAAAGGCGTTCGAGAATTTTTTCAGCATGAGGGTCGGGCCTTTCAACAAGAAATCCGTGCGACTCTTGCGTCGCAGGCGTACTTCTCCCTTCACGCTTCCGGAAAAAATCGCGCGGGCATTAAATTCCCCTCGGGTTTGCGGCTTCAACTTTCTCTTCACGGCGGCAGGCGCGCTTTGCGCGGAAGATCGCCGAGGAGCCGCATCACGTTGCCGCATTTCGGGCAACGCATGACAGGCGGTTCATGTGGCGCGTCTGCGTCTTCTAAAACTTCAGTTTGAGGCGCAGCCGGCGCGGGTGAAACGTGAAGCAGCATCCTAATTTTTTCCAAACGCTCGCGCCGGCGCGAAGACAAAAAGCCGTAGTAGCGCACTTTGATGAAGTCTTTGGGCAACACGTGCTGTAAGAAGCGCCGAATAAATTCCTCTGCGGGCAGCGTCTTGGTCTTCCAGTGCTTGCTGCCGGACGCCTGATAACGAAACGTGACGCGGCCGGCTTCCGATTTTATCAAACGCTTGTTGCTGAGGGCCACGCGAAAAATGTACGGCGCGAGATACTTGAGCGCGGCTTCGCCGGTACCGACAGGCTCGCAATGCACCACCCAATCTTTTTGCCAAACTGCTGGCGGAACGAGTTTGAACAAATCCGCCTGCTTGAGCGCGTCGCGAAACTTTCCGCGGAAAATTTTCGAGAGCGCTTTGACCGGCACGAAAAAAATCTTGGCGCGAAGACAACCACTGCTTCCCGTCTTGTGAAAGCCCGCCGCCGGCAACGAGGTAGTGAATGTGCGGATGATAACGCAGATCACGCGTCCACGTTTGTAGCACGCCGAAGAACCCGAGCTCGCCGCCTACAAATTTCGGATCGCGTCCGAGCTTCCGGAGCGCCGCGGCTGAAGCTTGAAAGAAGAGACCATATAAAATTTTCTGTTGCCGCCGCGCCAGCTCGCGCAACTCCTCGGGCAACGCAAAGGTAACCATGAAATAATTCACCGGCAACAGCAGCGCGTTTTGCCTCGCCAGCCACTCGCTCGCGTGGTCGTTGCCGCACGTGGGGCAATGGCGATTCTGGCACGAGTGATAACTGTAACGATGATCTTGGCAGTGCGCGCAGAAATATACTTGCCCGCCGAGCGCTTCGGTGCGGCAGTTCGTGATATCCGCGAGCGCGCGTTTGTGGCTCGGCGGCATGCGCGCGCCGAACTTCGCCAAATATGCCGGCGCGTGTTCGCGAAAGATGTCGGCCAACGTGATGCGCTCATAAACCCTCCATGAGTTGGTTGAGCACCTCTTTGGTGTGTTGAAACGCTTGCTCGGTGAGATGCGTGTAGAGCGCCGTGGTCTTGGGCGAATTGTGCCCGAGGTTCTCTTGAATCTGGCGCAGGTTCACGCCGGCCTCGAGCAGATGCGTCGCATATGAATGCCTGAGCGTGTGCATGGTCGCGTGTTTGTTGATGCCGCTTTCTTTGAGCGCCGCGCGAAACGCATCCTGCACATTACAGTAGGGCATAGGCCGGTCGGCCACGGCCGCTTTGTTGTTGCCGCGACTGGGCGCGGGAAAAATCCAGATGGGATTGCGATGCGTCTTCCAATACGCGCGCAGCCGTTCGAGGGTGACCAGAGGCAGCGGCACGTAACGATCCTTGCCGCCTTTGCCGTGATGAACGTGAAGCAGCATGCGACTGCTATCGACATCGCGCACTTGCAAGTGCGTGCCTTCGGTGAGGCGCAGGCCGCAAGAGTAAATCGTCGCAAGACACGTGCGATAGCGCAAGAACCGAACCTTGCTGAGAATGAGCCGCACTTCTTCACGGCTGAGGATGGTTGGCAGGCGCTTGTCGGGCGCCGGACGCACGAGGTTGAAGGTCGCCCAGTTCTGTTTGAGAGTGTGCTCGTAGAAAAACTTGAGCCCGCAGATCGCAATGGTCATACTGGCGCGCGCCCAGTGCTTGACGTTTTTGAGGTGGAGAAAATATTGGCGCAGCTCTTCCTCAGTGATTTTGTCCGGCGCTTTGTGATAATGATAGGCGAGCTGGCGCACCGCGCGCATGTACGATTCTTGCGTGCGCTCGGCAAAACCGTGGAGCTGCAGGTCTTCGAGAAAGCGGCGCGCGATGGCGGTTTGGGGGCGGAGTTCATTGGGGTGAGACATGACAGGCCTCCTTTGAGGGAAGTGCGTTGTGAAGTACAAAGTAGAAGGGGATTGTACTTTCTAAACGCTGCTTCCAGGAGGCCGGATGCTGGTAGGGGAAAAATATCTCTGGCGCGCTAGCGCCTTAGTTCAACAGTGTACTAGTTCTCTCCGAAGCCAACCAGGCTTCATCTTTTCTTTTGTCTTTTTATTTTTTTTAAAATGTGAGGAGCGAGGAATGACATCACAAGTTGCAGCGAAAGGCGCCACGTCCGGAAGGTACCAGTGGTTCGTGGCCGGCGACATCAACGGCTTCTTCGGCTTGATGTTCGACAACGTGACCGTGCTCTCTTTTTTGGCGGGCATTTTAATTTTCGGCTTTCAATTTCCGGCAGAGATCGTTTACAAAAAAATGTTTCCCGGCACGGCCTTCGGCGTGCTCTTCGGCGATTTGGTTTATACGTGGATGGCGTTTCGGCTCGCGAAGCGCACCAACAATCAGCGCGTCACGGCCATGCCGCTCGGCCTCGACACGCCCTCGACCATCGGCATCGCGCTCACCGTGCTCGGCCCGGCATTCCTCGCCATGAAAGGCCGCGGCCTTTCCGAATACGATGCCGCGATGATGACCTGGTACATCGGCATGGCCACGATGGTCATGATCGGCATCGTGAAACTGATCTTCTCTTTCATCGGCGGCTGGATTCAAAAGATCGTTCCGCAAGCCGGATTGTTAGGCTCGCTCGCGGGCATCGGCTTGGCGCTCATCGGCTTCATTCCCATGGTCGATATCTTCGGCATGCCGCTGGTGGGAATGATCTCATTGGGCCTCATTCTCTACACGGTGGTCGCGCAGATAAAATTGCCCTTCAATATTCCGAGCGTGTTTGCCGCAGTGTTCATCGGCACGGCGCTCTATTATCTGCTCGCGCCCAGCGGTTTCGTAGGCGGCGTTTATAAACCTCCTGCCGGCGAGTTGCACTTCGGTTTGCCGCTGCCCACTTTGGGATTCGTGAATGGCTTCACGGAGGCGCTCAAGTATCTCCCCATCGCGATTCCCTTTGGAATTTTGACCATCGTCGGCGGCATCAACGTAACGGAAAGCGCGCGCGTGGCCGGTGATGATTTCAAGACGCGCGACATTCTGCTGACCGAGGCCGTAGCCACGCTCGTTGCCGGCGTGTGCGGCGGCGTTGCGCAATCCACACCCTACATCGGCCAACCGGCTTACAAGCAAATGGGGAGTCGCGCGGGCTACACGCTTCTCACCGGTTTGTTTATCGGCTTGGGCGGCGTGCTGGGATACATCGGCTTCATTGTGGAGTTCATTCCCCGCGCGGTGCTCGCGCCCATTTTGGTTTTCGTCGCGCTCGACATCATGTGTCAGGCGTTTCACGCTTCGCCCGCGAGGCACGCACCGGCAGTGGCGTTCGCGTACTTTCCCACGGTCGCGCGCTTGGTGCAAATCAAACTCTCCAATCCGGAGGTTGTGCCCTCGGCGCACTTCAATGCGTTGCTCGCGGTGAAAGACAAAGGCCTGCCCGAGTTGTTGGTGACGATTGCTCTAGGCAATGGCTTCATTTTGACCGCGATGCTGTGGGGCGCATTTCTCGCCAAGATGATTGATCGTGAATTGAAAACGGCTTCGGTTTATCTTTTCATTCTTGCCGGCTTCACGTTCTTCGGCGTGATTCATTCGGCTTCGCCGGACGGCAACATGTATTTGCCGTGGAACTTGTCCGCGCCGGGCAATCAAATTCCGTATCAATTCACCGCGGCGTATGCGCTCATCGCGGTGGTCGTGCTCGCTTTGTCATTCACCAAACAGAGCCGGAAAAGATAAGGAGCCAAAGAAGAGAAGGAGCCAAAGAAGAGAAGGAGCCAAAGAAGAGAAGGAGCCAAAGAAGAGAAGGAGCCAAAGAAGAGAAGGAACCAAAGAAGAGAAGGAGCCAAAGAAGAGAAGGAACCAAAGAAGAGAAGGAGCCAAAGAGCCAAGGAGTTGAGGATCAAAAGAGGTAAGAGATCGTTGTGAGGAAGGCCATTAAATAAAAAGAGGCGAGGGCATCATGGAAAAGATGGAGCCGATTTTTAATCTGCGCGAAAGGACGTTGCGTTTTGCGGTGCAGATCGTTACATATGTGCGCACGTTTCCACGCGACGTGGCGGGGTTTGAGATTGGCAAGCAGCTTGTGCGCGCGGGCTGTTCTCCCGGATCGAATTACGAAGAAGCGGACGCGGCGGGAGGTACGAAGGATTTTATTTTTAAACTTCGAACCTGCCTGAAGGAATCGCAAGAAACGCGCTATTGGCTTTCCGTCTCCAAAGCCGCCTTCGGCGAATCCGAATTGAACGCCTGGCTCCTCCAAGAAGTCCATGAACTGATTCTGATTTTCAATTCCATGATTGCCAAGACCATCACCCGCAGTAAATCCCCAAAGGCGCAAGATGGCCAAACGTAATTTAAAGCGATATACTTGCTTTCGCCGCTCCCGTTGTTTTCGCTCCTTTTCACACTTGGCTGGCCGCCTCTCTTTTTTAGCATCTTGGCTCGTTGGCTCCTTTTCTTTTTTGGCTCCTTGACATGAGTTGGAAGTCCGACATCGCGCCGCAGGTCATTCAAAAAAATCTGGCGAAAGGCCTGGCCCTCGCGACGCTTTTGCATCTGCTCATTCTTTTGTTGTTGCGTGTGGATAAAGCCTGGCTTCCACAAACCAATCTCAAAACGCTGCCGGAAACCACATCGCAATTTAATGTGCGTCTCATGACTTTGCCGGATGAAACCGGCGGCGGTCAAGGTGGCGGCGAGGGCGGCGGATCGCTCACGGCGCCGATTCCCGAAAAAATTCCTGCGAGACCCATTCCCGTGCCGGATGAGATTGCGCCGCAAGAGACTTTAGCAGTCACGCCGCAAGTCAGCCCAGCATTGGATAGCGCGAACGCGGACGGCACCGGTTTGCCCGGCAGTTCATGGGGCACAGGCGGAACCGGTTGGGGCATCGGCAAGGGCGACGGCGTCGGGCTTGCGCCGGTGGTGGTCGTGCAGCCGCGCCCGCTTTTCGAAACCGTGCCGGAGTATCCGCAATCCGCGCGCAAGAAGGAGATACAAGGCACGATCGAGTTGAACGTCAAAGTTGACGAAACCGGCAAAGTAGTGAAAGTCCTCGTGCTCGAAAACACCACAAAAGATGAAGCCTGCGCGCAATCCGCGATTGCGGCCGCGTTTCGCACGCGCTTCCGTCCCGCGCAAACACAGGTCGGCCCGGACACCGCGTGGGTCCTGCGCCGCTATCGCTTCGCGCTGAACAAGTAATGCCGCAATGGAACCCTTGCGAAGATTCGCAACCTTCGCAAGGGTTTTCTATTTCCCCCCATTAGAATAGTTCAGCTTGACTTTATCGTTCCGCGTCTTATCTTCTATCCAATTTTCAATTTTGTTTTATCACGACCCTTCGTTATACTGATTTCAGAAACAGCATACTGCACGATTCTCATCCGACTTATTTTGATTTGATGATGGTCATGGATACCATGATAACTATAAACTTCCCGAAACCGGTCTATCGGCGGTTGCAGAAAGAGGCCAAGGTGATGAGAATGCAGATCACCGAAATCGTCATAGAAACGGTCAAACGGAATCCACCTTTATGGCTCGATATGTTCCCGCCACAACTCGAGGCGGAACTGGCGCAACTTGACCGGTTGGGTATTTCTCAATTGCAGAAGATTGCAAAAAGCCGAGTGCCCGCCGCAAAGCAACGTAAATTGGCCAGGCTTTTGGCTAAGAATAGCGAAGGTACTTTGACCTCGAAGGAGTCGACGGAACTGGACGAGGCACACCTCGAGGCAAACTCTTTGATGCTGAAGAAAGCGAAAGCCCTGGCGCTGCTAAAAGAGAAAGGGTGCACCTTGCCGATCACCGATACTCGGGAGATGAAACCATAGCTCCGGCTAGAATCGGAAAGGCCTTGCGCACTCGTCTCGAACAGCGGGCAAAGCCTCGTTGCGGTTATTGTCTTGCTCGCGAAGCGTTAATGGGAATTCGCCTGGAAATTGATCATATCATTCCTCTCAAAGCCAATGGAACGAATGAAGAAGAGAATCTGTGCCTTGCTTGTTCCTCCTGCAATCGCGCTAAAAGCGATCAATCCCTCGCCTCGGATCCTTTATCAAAAGCTCTTATTCCTCTTTTCAATCCAAATAAGCAAGATTGGTTCGAGCATTTTCGTTGGACTGATGATGGCACGAAAATTATCGGCATAACTCCCTGTGGTCGTGCTACTGTTGCGGCATTAAAACTAAACAACCGATATATGGTTGTGGCGCGAGAATTTTGGGTGAGAGCAAAAGAACATCCGCCACACGAATAGAAGCACATTTGGCAATAAACACCCAACCTTTTTTCACCAACCAACGGAGGAGGTACCCGCATGAGTGATCACAGCGGCGGTCGCGAAGCTTGGGCTTCACGCATCGGTTTGATTCTCGCCATGGCCGGCAATGCCATCGGTCTCGGCAATTTTCTCCGCTTTCCCGTTCAAGCCGCGCAAAACGGCGGCGGCGCGTTTATGATTCCTTACTTCATCGCCCTGCTCCTGCTCGGCATTCCGCTCATGTGGGTGGAATGGGCCATCGGCCGCCGCGGCGGACAATTCGGCTATGGCTCCGCGGCCGGCGCGTTCGGCGCGTTGATGAAAACCAAGAGCAGCGCGAAGTTCGCGAACTATTTGGGCGCGCTCGGCATCTCGATTCCGCTCGCCTTCGCGATCTACTACAACTACATCGAGTCGTGGACTCTGGCTTATAGCGCCTTCTCCGTGACCGGCAGTTACTTCGGCATTTCCGACACGGCGAGCATGACCAGCTTCCTGCGCAGCTTTCAAGGTCTCGAAATAAGCGAGCACTTTTCGGGTTTGGGCACGGCGTTCGTTTTCTTCTTCATCACGCTGGCGCTCAACGTTTGGATTCTCTCGCAAAGCGTGGCCCAAGGCATCGAACGTTTGGCCAAGATCGCGATGCCCACGCTGTTCATCTTTGCGTTGATTCTCGTCGCGCGCGTGTTCACGCTCGGCACGCCCGATCCCAACGTGCCGGAGAATAGCGTGTACAACGGCGTCGGTTATCTTTGGAATCCCGACTTCAGCCAAATCACGCACGCGAAATCATGGCTCGCCGCAGCCGGGCAAATCTTTTTCACGCTCAGCATTGGCACCGGCTCGATTCTCACCTATGCGAGCTATATGAAACGCAAAGATGATCTCGCGCTCACCGGCTTGACTACTTCCATTACCAACGAGTTTGCCGAGGTGATCTGCGGCGGGTCCATTGCCATTCCGGTTGCGGTCGCGTTCTTCGGCATCGCTGGTACGACCGAGATCGCGCAAGGCGGCGCGTACAATCTCGGGTTCATGGCCATGCCCATCATCTTTCAAAAATTGTCGAGCATGCAAGTGTTGGGACAGATCTTCGGCATGATGTGGTTCGTGCTGCTTTTCTTTGCGGGCATCACTTCCTCGGTCGCGCTGTGCTCCCCGGCGATGTCCTTCTTGCAAGATCAAATGAAGATGACGCGCAAACAAGCGGCATTGGTCGTGGGCGCGATTCTGCTCATCTGCGGTTTGCCGGTGGTGCTCTTTCTCGGCCACGGCTTTCTTGATGAAATGGATTTCTGGGCCGGCACGTTCGGCCTCGTCGTGTTTGCGATGATCGAAGTCATACTCTTCGGGTGGGTCTTCGGCATCAAACGCGCGTGGGCGGAAATCAACGAGGGCGCGGATATCAAAATTCCGAAAGTGTTCCGCTTCATCATCCAATACGTCACGCCGGTTTATCTTATCGGTTTGCTCTTCGCGTGGGGCTGGCAGCAGGGAGTCCCGACTTTGTTGATGGCGGGCAAACCCGAGGCGGATATTCCGTATCTCTGGGGCGCGCGTTTGATGATGGTCGGCTTGACCGTCGTCGCCGTCATTCTCGTTGCGCGCGCGTACAAACGCGGCATGATTCGCGATGAAGTGGTAGCGGATTTGAAGTGAGCAATTTCATGGCCCGCGAAACACACAAAATACGCTAAAAAGCCTTTCGTGTTTTTAGCGTATTTCGTGGGCAAAAGTTTTGAAGTGACGACTTCGAACTATTCACGGAGTACAGTATGAACGAACTCGGCCTCAATCTCGGCGGCTGGATTTTTATTTCCGCCGCGTGGATCGGCATCATCTACATCACGATTTTCTGCTTCAAGCGCGTATTGGGTACGCAAGAAAAAAAGTAGAATGAAGCAGACCGCGTAAAACCAAACGGCCTGCCCGTGCGCAGTTTTTGTGCTTGCGGCAGGCCGTTTGGTTTATTCCCGTACGTGCCGCACGCCAACCGGTTCATGAGCCCGCGCGGCCCAATGAGTGTTTGTCTCGAATCTTTTGCCTCGAGGAGTTTTATGCTGGGTTTCCTTCGCCGCATCACCCTCACCCAGTGGATCATCATCGCCATGATCATCGGCGTTTTTGTCGGCTGGTTGTTCCCCGAAATCTCGCAACACGTGCGTATCGTCTCGAATATCTTCCTGCGCATGATCAAATCCATCATCGTGCCGCTGCTCTTCGGCACGTTGGTGGTCGGCATTGCCGGGCACAGCGATGATTTGAAAGTCGTCGGGCGCTTGGCGTTGCGCTCGATCATTTACTTCGAGATCGTCACGACGTTGGCGCTCGTGATCGGCTTGGTTGCGGTCAACCTCACCAAGCCCGGCGTGGGCATAGCATTACCTGCTTCAACCACGCAAGGGCAGGAATATGCCGCGAAGAAAACCACGCTACAAGGCGTGATCGAGCACATCGTGCCGCAGAGCCTCATCGAAGCCGCGGCCACCAACGACGTGCTGCAAGTGGTTTTCTTCGCGATTCTATTTGCCGTGGCGCTCACGCAAGTGAAAGGCAAACCCAAAGAAACGATGCTTAGTTTCTTTGAAGGCCTGTCCGAAGTCATGTTCAAATTCACCGGCTTCGTCATGAAATTCGCGCCTATCGGCATCGGCGCGGCCATGGCCTATACCGTGGGCCACAGCGGATTGAGTGTTTTGATCAACCTGGGCAAGCTGGTGTTAACGCTTTACGGCGCGCTGATCGTCTTCGTGCTGCTCGTGTTCGTGCCGGTGATGATCATCGCAAAAATCCCCATCAAAAAATTTTTCCAAGCCGTGCGCGAGCCCGCGTTGATCGCGTTCTCCACCACCTCCTCGGATGCCGCGTTGCCCGATGCGCTCAAGCAAATGCGCCTCTTCGGCGTGCCCAATCGCATCGTCTCTTTCGTTTTGCCCACCGGCTATTCGTTCAATCTCGACGGCTCGACGCTTTATCTCGCGTTAGCCTCAGTCTTTGTGGCGCAAGCCGCCGGCATTGAACTAACCGTCACGCAGCAAGTGTTGATGATGCTCACGCTCATGCTCACGAGCAAAGGCGTGGCCGGCGTGCCGCGCGCCGCGTTGGTGATTCTCTCCGGCACGCTCGCCAGCTTCGGCCTGCCGCTCGAAGGCGTGGCGATCATTCTCGGCGTCGACGAGTTAATGGACATGGGACGGACCATGATCAACGTCGTTGGCAATTGTTTGGCCTCGGCAGTGATGGCGCGGTGGGAAGGCGAGTTGAATATTGATGGGGTTCAGCCGGAAAGTGTCGAAGCAGGTGTGGCGTGAAAACCAATCCGAAATTTTCTGGCTGCAGTTCAAGGGTCTTTTGGCGCTGGATGGAAGATTTCCACCAAACGGTCGAGTTCAGGATGACGGACCGGCTTATTATTTTTTAATTCATTGCGAATGTTCATTAACTCACGGAGGTCTCACACATGCCCAGTCAACTCTTCGCGAGGAAACCCCTGAGCTTGTTGTATGAGGAAATGAAAGGCGAGAACCGGCTGCGCCGAATACTCGGTCCGGTCACTCTCACCAGTCTCGGCGTCGGCGCCATCATCGGCACCGGCATTTTCGTTCTCACCGGCGTGGCCGCGCACGACAAGACCGGGCCCGCGCTCATGCTCTCGTTCGTCGTGGCCGGTATCGCGTGCATCTTTGCCGCGCTCTGCTACGCGGAGTTCGCCTCGATGGTGCCGGTCGCCGGTTCCGCTTATACCTACGCGTACGCCACGCTCGGCGAGTTGTTCGCGTGGATCATCGGCTGGGATTTGGTGCTCGAATACGCGGTCGGCTCGGCCACGGTCGCGCACGGCTGGTCGCACTACTTTCAAGATTTCATCGGCATTTTCGGCTTCGAGATTCCCCACGTCTTCTCCAACGCGCCTTTTGATTTCGATCCCACGAGCGGGCTGTTATCGAGCACGGGCACGGTGTTCGATTTGCCTGCGATCATCATCACCGCGATCGTCACCGTCGTGCTCGTGAAAGGCATTCAAGAGAGCGCGCGCTTCAACACGACCATGGTCATCGTCAAGCTTGCGGTGGTCTTCCTGGTGATCGGCGTCGGCGTTTTTTACATCGATCCGAATAACTGGAAGCCCTTCGCGCCGTTCGGTTTGACGGGCGTGAGCTTCTTCGGCAATACGTTGTTCGGCCAAACCGGCCCGGCGGGCGAGCCTTTGGGAATGCTGGCCGGCGCGGCAACGATCTTCTTTGCGTACATCGGCTTTGATTCCATCTCCACGCACGCGGAAGAGGCCAAACGGCCGTAACGCGACGTGCCCATCGCCATCATTTCCTCGCTAGTGCTTTGCACGATCCTCTACATCCTCGTTTCCGGCGTGCTCACCGGCATGGTCAAATACGATCAAATCGACATCGATGCGCCGGTGTCGAACGCGTTCGCGCAAAAAGGCCTGGGCTGGGCGCAATTCTTTGTCTCGCTCGGCGCGCTCACCGGCATCACTTCCGTTCTGCTCGTGATGATGTTGAGCCAGCCCCGCGTGTTGCTTGCGATGGCGCGCGATGGTCTCGTGCCCCAGAGTTTCTTTAGCGCGGTGCACGAGCGTTTTCGCACGCCGTGGAAATCCACCATTCTCACCGGCATTTTTGTCGGCACACTCGCCGCGTTTTTGCCGCTGCGCATTCTCGCGGAGCTGGTCAACATTGGAACGCTGCTCGCCTTCGTCATCGTTTGCGCTGCGGTGCTGATCATGCGCTACAAGCACCCGGAAGCCGAGCGCCCCTTCCGCGCGCCGCTGTTTCCTTTGGTTCCGATTCTCGGCATTGGAATGTGCTTGTTGCTCATGTTCTCGCTGCCCGCGGAGAATTGGTGGCGCTTGCTCATTTGGCTTGGCCTCGGTTTTGTCATCTCCTTCGCCTATAGCCGCAAGCACAGCGTCCTGGCCAAGATGAACGCGCGGAAGTGATCGCGCCTTTCCAAAAATAAAGAAACTCAGCCGGACACAAATGAGCCTGCTCACAGCTTTTAGCTCGTGGCAGGCTTTTGATTTTGTCTACAGAATGATTTGAGTGCAGAGGATTCGCCTTGGTCGCCGAGTGCGACCTCCCGCCAGAACGATGTCATTCAGAAGGAATCTTTTTGAGCATTGGGAATAAAGTCTATTGGGGCCTTGTACCAAGCACTGAAAAGGATTCCTTCTGAATGACAATTTCAAGGGGCGTCGTTTTAATACCGTAGCGCTCGGCGCCACGGTTTCGTAAAAGCTCTTCCAAGCAGAATCATCTGCACGCGAATGAGTTCGGGGATTTTTCCATTTGATTTTATCGCGACCCTTCGCTATACTGATTTCATGAAGCTTCACCTCAAAATTGACAACAAAGAAACCGGCAAACAATGCGCAGCGATTTCTACGGGCCTGGTGCTGGGCGCGTTGGCGCAGTTGCTCCTTGAGCCACAAAAGATTCGGCCCGTGTTTTTGACAATGACTGTTCTCGGTGCGCTGGGGTGGTATGCAGTCGCTCAATTCTTTTTCACGCGCCAGGCAAAGAACGGCAAGAAAGATGGAGACCTTCAGAATGACTCCGATTGAAATCTTCTATTTGATTATGACGGTGATTCCTTTGATCATTCTCACCGTCGGTTATCTCGTCGACCATCGCAAGAAACGGCCAAAGCCTTAGGCTTGATATGTTCCCACCACATTTCGAGGCAGAGCTGGCGCAACTCGACCGGTTGAGCCTTTCTCAGTTGCAGAAGATTGCGAAAGGCAAATTACCCGCCGTAAAACAACGCAAATTGGATAGGCTCTTGCTTAAAAATAGCGAAGCATCCTTAACCGCGAAGGAGTTGACGGAATTGGATGAGGTGCATCTCGAAGCGAATTTTTTGATGCTCAAGAAAGCAGAAGCTCTTGCCCTGCTAAAAAGTAAAGGGCATGACCTGCCAATTTCTGAGATAGCTGATTAGCATGAACAAAATTTTTGACAAACTCAAACAAGCCCGGCTCCCGTACGTGATCACCAACTCGCACGCCTCTTATCAATATCATCGCTGGTTGCTCCCCGTTGCAAATATTCTCGAGTTGCGAATCCGCCCCGAAGATTTAGACTTCTGGCAGCAATTCTTCCACGCTGAAGTAGTTTATGTTTCTGAAACCCCTCCGCCCTCTGAGATGATGAAACGTCTCGATCTTGCTGTCGTGTTGGCCAAAAATCTCACCAACCCAATCTACGATCACAAACGCACGATCGCCGGCTTGCACTATGAATCCCCCGAAGATCTCTGTCTCGATTTTCTCGAGGCGGCCGTGACGGAAACAACTTTAATGGAAGCTCTGGCCCTGCTCTTGGTACAACGGCAAACTTTGCGCTGGGAATATTTTTGTGAACGCGTGACTGAGATGAATCATAGCCTTGAGGCAGGAATCCTTCTTGAAATTATCAACGAGCACACCCATCAAAGTTTGATGCCGAGTGCGATCACCGGTTTGCTTTTTGAGCATGCCAACCGTCACGAGGAATTAAAGAGCGAGTATTTCCCTTTTACCTGGCGAGTGAAACAGGCATTGCGACAACACCGCGAAAACGACCTGGCAATCACCTATGCCCAAACCAGCCGAAAATGGGGGCACAAAGTAGTCCTGCCACGTTATCTCATGGACAAGCTGGTTTTGGATTTGAATCATGTTTTGTGAGGACCTGTCGAGTGTTAGCCTCCGAATCCGCCGCTTGCTTTCTGCACAATCAAACTGAACAATCATGGAAGAAGCACTTCTTCTCACAGAATTAAAAACGATCATCGAAGAGAGCAAAAGGCGCGGGATCAAAGTGTTTGTGATTGGGGCCTTCTGCGTCAAGGCTTATGATTGTCTTGTTCGTGAATCCTATGATCTCGATCTGGCAATACATGGTGAGTCTTATGCGCCGCTTGCAGAGCTTTTAATAGAGTTGGGATACTCTGTTCGCCCGAGAGATATTTGGGTGACAGCCGAAAAACAAAGCGGCGATGAACAGATTGCCGTTCACATTGCCATAGACGAAATCTTAGATTTGAATTCACAAAATCGGTATCCGGTTCACGACGAAGAAGCCGTCATCCGCAACCTTGGCCCACCGAATTTTGAGATTCCTGCGCTATCGTTGAGCGGGCTTTTGACTACCAAGCTCATCTCTTTCCGAGAAAACGACATTGTGGATGTTGTTTCGATCTTAATGGAAAAATTTAATGATTTGAACCCCGAAGAGTTCTATGAGAAAATCGTGCGTTCACAAAACCTGGCAGCAATCCATCGCCGCTTGACCGACTTGCTTGATCTTTTTGAAAGAAATGAGATCGATGGCATTTGGTATGTGCGCTTGAGGCAAGCCTTGTCAAACGAGATGAAAGCAACGGTGACCAGCAACATCAAAAAACTTCTGGGTCTTTTTTAGGCTGCTTACCCTTTACGGAGACGCTATGGCAAAACACGCCGCTACTTCGAGTGCTCATGCAACGACGGAATCCACGCCCCCGGAAGCCGGCTTCGTGCGCGGCCTGGGCTTGCTCGATTCCACGATGATTGTCGCCGGCTCTATGATCGGCTCCGGCATCTTCATCGTCTCCGCGGATATTGCGCGGCAAGTCGGCTCACCCGGCTGGCTTTTGATGACGTGGATCATCACCGGCTTGCTCACCATCGTGGGCGCGTTGAGTTACGGCGAGCTTGCCGCGATGATGCCGAAAGCCGGCGGGCAATATGTTTATCTCCGCGAAGCTTGTTCGCCGCTGCCCGCGTTTCTTTTCGGCTGGACGCAATTTTTGGTGATTCAAACCGGCACGATCGCCGCGGTCGCAGTCGGCTTCGCACGTTTCCTCGGCGTGCTCGCGCCCGGCATTTCGCCGACGGCATGGATCATCCCACCGATCAATCTCTCGGATAGTTATGCGATTAGTTTGTCGTGGCAGCAACTCGTCGGCATTCTCATGATCCTCGCGCTCACATTCATCAACACGCGCGGTTTGCAATTCGGCAGGCTGATTCAGAACACGTTCACGAGCGCCAAAACACTTTCGCTGCTCCTGCTCATCGTGTTGGGAATTTTCGTGGGCCGCAATGCCGAAGCCCTCACCGCAAACTTCTCGGATTTCTGGACGCCGCACAACGCCGCCGTCATCCGGCCGGATTTCTCTTTCGTTCCGGAAGTCGTGGCCGGCAGCGGAATCTTCGCGCTCTTCGTGGCCATGTGCGTGGCGCAAGTCGGCTCGCTCTTCTCCTCAGACGCCTGGAACAACATCACCTTCACCGCAGGTGAGGTCAAGAATCCGCGCCGCAATATTCCGCTTTCCTTGGCCGCAGGAACCATTCTCGTGATCACGCTCTATGTGCTCGCCAATGTCGCTTATCTCAACACCCTGCCGCTTGCGAGCATTCAACACGCGCCCGATGATCGCGTCGCAACCGCGGCCCTGCAATTCATCTTCGGCCCGGCCGGCGCAACCATCATGGCGATTGCGATCATCATCTCCACGTTTGGCTGCAACAACGGCTTGATTCTCACGGGCGCGCGCGTGTATTATGCGATGGCGCAAGACAAGCTTTTCTTCCGCGCAACGGGACAATTGAATGAGAAACACGTCCCGGCTTTCGGGCTGATCCTGCAAGGCATTTGGGCGGCAATGCTCGTTCTCCCGCGCACACGATTGCGCGACGCTTCCGGCGCGCCACTCCTAGATCCGGCAACCGGCGCGGCGTTGTACGGAAATCTTTATAGCAATCTTTTAGATTACGTCGTGTTCGCCGTGCTCATCTTCTATGTGTTGACCATTGCCGGCATTTTCATTTTGCGGCGCAAGCGGCCCGAGGCCGAACGGCCGTATCGCGCCTTTGGTTATCCCATCGTGCCCGGCCTTTATATTGTGACCGCAACGGCCATCATGCTCGTGTTGCTGCTCTATAAAACGCAAACCACTTGGCCCGGCCTGCTCATCGTGCTCACCGGCATTCCGGTGTATTTTATTTGGCGGAAGCGTTGACGCTAGATCGTCGCAAAAAAAAGCAAAAAGATTCGCTCACGAAAGTGAAGCCCCACAGAAGTGAAACTTCAGAAATCGTTTCTGTGGGAGTTCATTTCAGTGGGCAAGGCTTTTCCTTTTGGATTGCGGCTCGGCCGTGTTGGAGGAAAGCAGACATCAAAATTTCGAGAATCTTCAAAGCGCGGCTCACTAAGGATCGTCGTTTAAATAACTTTCCCGCATCTCAAACCGCGAATCAACGCGAATTTTAAATTAGCGGGTATTCGCGTTCATTCGCGGTTTCGGAGAAATGAGTAGGTTATTTAAATGGCATTCCTAAACACGCGAAATTCACTAAAAAGGCTTTTTGCGTTTGATGAACTCCGTCCTTGTCGTCTCCCATCTAAAAAAACGTTACGGCGATCTCATTGCCGTTGACGGCGTGAGCTTCGACGTCATGCGCGGCGAAGTGTTCGGAATTCTTGGGCCGAACGGCGCCGGCAAAACCACCACGCTCGAAATGATCGAAACGTTGCGCCCGATCGACTCCGGCCAGGTTTTGCTTGACGGGCTCAACGTGCAGCGCGAGCCGCAAAAAGTGAAGCAACGCATCGGCGTGCAATTGCAATCTTCCTCTTTCTTTGATAAACTCACGCTCACGGAATTGTTGCTGCTCTTCGGCGAAATGTACGAACGCCAAGTTGACGCGCCGGCATTGCTCGAAGAAGCCGAACTGCGCGATAAAGCGAAGTCATACGTCACGCAACTTTCGGGCGGGCAGAAGCAGCGATTCTCCATCGCCGCCGCGCTTGTGAACGATCCCGTCATCCTCTTTCTTGATGAGCCGACCACCGGCTTGGATCCGCAAGCGCGCCGCCATTTGTGGGGCGTTATCCGCCGCATTCGTTCCGAAGGCAAAACCATCGTGCTCACCACGCATTACATGGAAGAAGCCGAGGAGTTGTGCGACCGCGTGGCGATCATGGACTCCGGCAAGATCATAGCTAACGCACCGCCGCAGGAATTGATCCGACAACTGCTCGCCAAAGGCTTCACAAAAGAGCGCATTGAGCGCTTGGCTAATCTCGAAGACGTGTTTTTGGATTTGACCGGACATTCATTGCGGGAAGAATAGATGCGACTCAAACTCAAATTGATGTGGGCGGCGCTCAAAATGTTCATGCGGCAGCGCGAGGCCATCATCTGGACAATTCTCCTGCCGCTGTTTATGGTGTTCCTGTTCAGCTTCGTGAAGTTCGACGGGCTGGGACACGTCGCAATCGGCGTCGTCAATCATTCGCAAGACACGACGCTGGTCGCCGCACTGCGGACGATTCAAGCGTTAAAAATTTCGGAAGGCAAAACGGAGCAAGAACTTTTGCACTTGCAAAAGGGCGAGCGCGCGCTGGTGCTCGTCATCCCCGTTGCGTTTCAACAGATTGGCAACGACTCGCTCACGCTGTATCTCAACGCCGAGAAGCCGCAAGAAACCCAAACCGGGAAGCTCATCATCCAGCGCGCATTGGATGAATTGGCGCTTCGGCAAAGTCATCTCCCGCGCCACATGCTTCGCGCCGAGCTGGTCAACAGCCGCAATCTCACCTACATTGATTTTTTGCTCCCCGGAATTTTAGCCATGTCCATCATGCAAAGCGGCGTTTTCGGCGTGGCCTTCGGCTTTGTCATACTCAAAAAGCGCGGCATTCTGCGCCGGCTGCTCGCGACGCCCATGAAGATCGGCGATTTTATCTTTGCGCAAGTGTGTACGCGCTTGCTCATTCTCATGCTGCAAGTGCTCGTCATGGTGGGCGCGGGCGTTCTGTTTTTCAACCTGCATTTTATCGGAAGCATTTTTAATATGCTCCTCGTTGCGCTGCTCGGCGGCGTGGTTTTCTTGGCCATCGGGTTCGCGCTCTCGGGCGTTTCGAAGTCGGAAGATCAAGTCGCGCCGCTCGCCAACGTCATCACCTTGCCGATGCTGATGCTCTCCGGCGTTTTCTTCAGCCGCGAAAATCTTCCCGGCTTTGCGCACGTGATCACGGATTTCTTTCCGCTCACCTATCTTGCCGACGGTCTGCGCAGCATTGCCATTGAAGGCGCAACGCTAGTAGACGTGCTGCCGCAACTCTTTGGCCTCACCGTTTGGGCCGTGATCACTTTGTTCATTGCCATCAAAGCGTTTCGTTGGGAATAAGCCCTTAAAAGCTGAATCTTTGCTCTTAGGGCAGCCACATTGGACACAGATTTTCACCGACTATCACACATAGAATCGGTGTGAATCAGGTTTGATCCGTGTCCGAAGATTTTGGGTCCGGCTCACCCAGCGAATGTCATGCATCAATCAAAATTGTATTGAGGAGCGATTTTCATGAGCACAAAAACTATGACGCGCACACTTCCAAAAAATAAATCGCGCAACGGTGCATTGAAACCTCGCACGAAACATGCCGCGAAGGCTTTACAACTCGGTCCGGTGGGCGCTTTCATGAAACATCATTATCGGCACTTCAACGCCGCGGCCCTCGTCGATGCCGCGCAAGGCTATCACGATTTTTTGAAACACGGCGGCCAAATGATGGTCACGCTCGCGGGCGCGATGAGCACCGCGGAGTTGGGCTTGTCATTGGCCGAAATGATTCGCCGCGACAAAATTCATCTCATCGTCTGCACTGGCGCGAACTTGGAAGAGGATATTTTCAATTTAGTGGCGCACGACTTTTATGAGCGCTTGCCGCACTATCGCGACCTCACGCCGCAAGACGAAGCAGAACTTCTGAGCCGCCACATGAACCGCGTGACCGACACTTGTATTCCGGAAATGGAAGCGATGCGCCGCATCGAAAAGGCCATGCTCAAGGTTTGGACCGCGGCAGATCAAAAGGGCGAGCGCTACTTTCCGCACGAGTTCTTCCAACAAATTCTCGCGAGCGGCGCGTTGGAAAAATATTATCAGATCGACCCCAAGCACTCGTGGATGCTGGCCGCGCTGCAAAAGAAAGTGCCCATCGTCGTGCCCGGCTGGGAAGACGCGACGCTCGGCAACATGTATGCAGCGGCGGTGATTCGCGGTGACGTGAAAAACGTCCACACCGTGCGCACTGGCATCGAATACATGACGTGGCTGGCGCAACATTATCTCACGACGACAAAGAAATCGCCGCTGGGCATGTTTCAAATCGGCGGTGGCATCGCGGGCGATTTCCCCATTTGCGTGGTGCCCATGCTCCATCAAGATTTGGAAATGGAAGCGCCGCTCTGGGGCTACTTCTGCCAAATCAGCGACAGCACGACGAGCTTCGGTTCCTATTCCGGCGCAGTTCCGAATGAGAAGATCACGTGGGGCAAGCTCGGCGTCGATACGCCGAAGTACATCATCGAATCCGACGCCACGATTGTTGCGCCGCTGGTGTTCGCATATTTGTTGGGGTGGTGATGAAGCCGAATGTCATGAAAAAAACCTTTCTCAGCACGTGTCTCGCGGCGCTCTTTTTACCTTTTACAATTCAGGCCCAGCCCAATCTCTCGGCCATTGCCGACTTGCTGCACGACGGCGACCGCGCCTTTGCGCAATTCGACAATCAAGCGGCATTGGAAGCATACGGCAAAGTCGTGACGCTCGATTCTTCGGGCTATCAAGGCATATGGAAACTCGTGCGCGCGTACGTCGACGTCGGTTATGGCGCGAAGGGCGGCGAACAAGAACGCTATTATTTCACCGCAGCGCGATTGGCGCGGCGATGCGTGGCGTTGCACCCTGATTCCGCCGAGAGCCATTTCTTTCTCGCCGTTGCGCTCGGGCGCGCGGCGTTGAAAGTCGGCGGCAAGAAAAAGATCGCGCTTTCCAAAGAGATCAAAGCCGAAGCCGAGCGCACGCTCGCGCTCGACCCGCGTCACGACGGCGCGATGCACGTGCTCGGGCGTTGGAATTATGAGTTGGCGAATTTAAGCTGGGTGCTGCGCGCGTTCGCAAAAGTTTTATACGGCGGCGTTCCGCCCGGCGGGAATGAAGAAGCGCAAGCCTGGTTCGAGAAAGCGCTCGCAGTCAATGCCGATTCTCCGGTGCACCATCTCTGGCTGGGCGAAACGCTCATTCAGCTCAAACAATACGAAGCCGCGCGCGAGCATTTGCAAACCTGCGTGCGCCTGCCGGATTTGTTTTGGGATGACGGGATCAACAAAAAACAGGCGGAGCGAGTGTTGAAGGATATTGAGAGAAAGCATTAGTTGTGCGAGACGATCTAGTTTGTCGGGGAGTAAAGCATGCGTATCGAAGCCCTCAGTTATTATGAAGCAGCACAAGAACGGCTTGTAGAAGCGGATATTCTTTATCAAAGCCGGCGCTTCGGAAAAGCGCTTGCGTCGCCATTTCAAAAGGCTTAAATTGGATCGTGGTATTCGAGGCGATTTTTTGAAAGAAAACTGCCGCATCGCTCTGCAAGCCGCGCAGAGAATCGTGACGCTTGGCAGACAGCAGTGGCCCAAGCCGTCCTAATTCATCCGAGCATTTTTATTCAAAGGCAAAGCAACATGGCAACCAAATCTAAACGTAATAACGTTTCTTCGCGCGCGCACACAACAATAGCAACGCGGCCCTCAAAAACAAAAGACGCGCTGTCACTACTAACACAGCGCATCTACAACGCGCTCTCCCCGGAGTTTTCGAAATACGAAATTCTGCTCGAAACCACTCCGAAGAAAAAAATTGGCGGTTATGTCGTCTCGCCCTCATTTCAAGGCAACACGCAACTGGTCCGGCAGCAGCGCATTTGGCGCTTGCTGGAAAAAAAGCTCAAGCAGAATGAGCTTCATCGCATCGTGGGCATTTTGACCTTCACCCCGGAAGAAAGAAACTTTATTCTCACGGAATAACTCGCGCGAGATTTTATGTCCGAACAAAAAATCGGCTCCATCATCTGCCCGGATTGCGGCAAGCTCATCAGCGCGAACGCCGAAGCGTGCATCCATTGCGGGAGAAAGAATCCCGGCATGTGGGGCTTAGGCCCGGCTTTGCGCAACGCCCTCATGAACTACGGTTTCACCGAAATCGTGACTGCCGTGTGTGTCGCATTTTATATTGTCAGCCTGTTGCTCGATATCAGAGCAATCTTTGGAGGAGGCTTACTCTCTTTTCTTGGTCCTAGCTCGATGAGCCTCTACAAATTAGGCGCGACCGGCACGATTCCAATGGTGGAAGGACGGTGGTGGACGTTGGTAACGGCGATCTATCTCCACGGCGGGTTGCTGCACATTTTTTTTAACATGCTTTTTCTGCGTCAAATCGCGCCGCAAGTGGAAGAGCTTTTCGGCACGATGCGATTGATCTTCATCTACACCTTCGCGGGCGTGCTCGGTTTTATCGTTTCCAACTTCGTGGGCATTCCCTTCACGATCGGCGCTTCCGGCTCGTTGTTTGGATTGCTCGGCGCGCTCGTGGCCTATGGCCGCGTGCGCGGCGGCGTCTTCGGTGACGCGGTTTATCGCGCCGGAATACAAAACGCGCTCATCATGTTCATGTTCGGATTTTTGATGTCGGGCGTCAACAACTGGGCGCATGGCGGCGGTTTCATCGGCGGTTTCCTCGCCGCGCTCCTCGTCGGGTTCGCGGAACAGGGCCGCGAGAATTTTCGCGTGCAAGCTTTTACGCTCGCCTCGATCGGACTGACTCTGCTGTGTTTTGTGATGGTGGCGTGGCATCTCATAGTGGGATGAGAGCAGGGCACGAAAAGCGCGGAAATAAAATTTTGAAAAGCCGGGTTATTGCTGAATACAAAGTGCAACGAATAACCCTTTGATCTAGCTGCGAGTGTCAACCTTGAGGTTCATAGACGTACTCAGCCCTCTCTTTTAATCAACCTGGAGCGAACCATGAAAGTAAAGTGCAGAAAAGTGACGGCGGTGTTGCTGGGCTGCATTTGGGTCTTTCTCAGCGTCGCGGCCGAGTTTTCTCATCATCACAATCCGCCTGCGAACGGCGCCGTGAGCGTGCATGAAGCGCAGACCGGCAAAGACACCGGCACGGCCAACAATACGCACAGTTACGATTGCGTGGCCTGCCACTTCGCGATCACGCATTTCGCGGTGAGCACAACCTCTTCCGCAAATTTTGCGACTGCCCCCGCTTTACTCTTCCCTCTCACTCTTCCAGTCGTTGACGCGCAATTCTTGTTTCAGCTTTCCTCTTTACGCGCTCCTCCCGTAGCGCTTGCCTAGTTCTTCCCGTTTCCTTTTTCAAAAAAATTGTAGTGCGCTGCACGCGATAAACTCGCGGCGGCATTCGTGTCTCGCGCGCTGACGATTCTTCTGCATGCTCGAGGCTATTCTCGTCGTGGGTTGGTTTGTAACACCACCTCAATCTTGTCATTCCGTAGGAACCTTCCCTAGTGCTGGGAACAAAGCTAGTTTGGAGTTTGTGCCAGGCGCGAGGGAAGGTTCTTCCGGAATGACACTTCGATAGGCTGTTCACTCAAATGAAAAGCGCGTTAAATAAAAATCAAACATTTCGTGAAACGAGGCAACTATGATTTCTAAACTTTCAAAGCGCATTGGCTTTGCCGCTGTGGTGAGCTTGGTCGTATCGCTAGGCGTTGCGCATGTTGCAATCGCTCAAAGTGCAGGCAAAGTTCGCTTCTTCGGCAAAGTGTTGGAGGCCAAAACCAAAACACCTTTGCCCGGCGCGAATATTTATTTGCCCGCATTGCAAAAGGGCGCGATGACCGATGCTGACGGCAAATTCAAGTTAGCTGCATTGCCACCCGGCACATATAGGCTGCAGTGCACTTACATCGGCTACGAGAAGCTCGAAATCACCATCAATCTTACTGCCGACCGCGAGCAAGATTTACATCTCCAGCCGACAACGTTGGAGGGCGAACCCGTCACGGTCACGGGCAAGCGCGATCAACTCACCGAATCCAAACAAGCGCTCACCGTGCTCGATCCGAAAGCTTTGGAGAAAGCGCGCGGCCAAACGTTGGGGGAAAGCTTGAAAGAAATTCCCGGCGTGACCGCGTTGCAAACCGGTCCGTCGATTTCCAAGCCCGTGATTCGCGGCTTGCACAGCCAGCGTATTCTCGTGTTGAATGCGGGCGTGCCGCAAGAGGGACAACAATGGGGCGGCGAGCACGCGCCGGAGATCGATCCGTTTTCGCCTTCGCGCATTGAAGTGTTGAAAGGCGCGGGCGGCGTGCAATATGGCGCGATCGGCGGCGTGATTCGCGTTTCGCCGCGCGAGTTGCGCGTGACGCCCGGCTTCGGCGGCGAGTTGTCGTTGAACGGCTTCTCAAATAATTTGCAGGGCGCCGGTTCTTTATTGCTCGAAGGCGCGAGCAAACGTTTCGCGGGCTGGGGCTGGCGCGCGCAAGGCAGCATGCGCAAAGCCGGTGACGCGCAATCGCCGAATTTCAAAATTCAAAACTCCGGCTTTGCCGAGCGCGATTGGTCTTCCGCGCTCGGTTATCACAACGACCGCAGCGGGCTGGAGTTTTATTACAGCCACTTCGGCACCGAGCTGGGCATCTTTCGCGGCGCGCACATCGGCAACGTGACCGACCTCTTGCGCACCATCGAACGCGGGCAACCTGAGATGAACACGGCGTTCAGCTACGACGTCAAACCGCCGAAGCAAGACATCTCGCACAACTTGCTCTCCGTGAAAGCGCATCATCAATTCGCCGCGCTCGGCCGCGTGGAGGCGCAATATGGTTGGCAACAAAATCATCGCCAGGAATTTGACGCGCACAAACCGTTTTCCTCCGAAGCGCCGACCGAGCCGAGCTTCGATCTCACGCTCACAACGTATTCTGCGGATTTGGGCTTTCATCACAACCCGATCAAAAATTTCTATGGCCACATGGGCATTACAGGCATGCGCCAGGGCAACGCGCAAAGCGGCACGACGCTGCTCATTCCCAATTTTCGCGCATATAGCGGCGGCGCATTTCTTCATGAAAGTTGGACGAACGGCAAGCTCACGTTCGACGGCGGCGCGCGCTATGATTATCGCCGCGCGCAAGCATACTTGCGTGATCGTGACGGCGGCACCATCACCAACTTGCACGAGTACGGCAACTTTACCGCTGTGGGCGGATTGATTTTTCAATTTGCGCGGGAGTGGTCGCTCGGCGCGAATATCGGCAGCGCGTGGCGGCCGCCCAGCCTCAACGAGCTGTACAGCAACGGCGTGCATCACGGTACCGCGCAGTTCGAGATCGGCGATTTGCAACTCAAGAGCGAGCGGAGCTTCAACGTGGATGCCACGTTGCGGCACGTGAGCGAGCGCGCTCGCCTCGAAGTGAGCGCCTATCGCAATCGCATGAGCAATTTTATTTTTCTCTTTCCCGATCCCGAGCCCACGCTCACGGTGCGCGGCGCGTTTCCCACCTTTCCTTATCAACAAGCGAACGCTGTGCTGCGCGGCTTGGAAGGTTTGATCGAGCATCGCGTTGCGCCGTTTTTGCAAATCGGAGCTTCGGCTTCGTTCGTGTGCGGCGATAATCTCGACGCGGAGGCGCCGCTCATTCAAATGCCCGCCGATCGCGCACGCCTTGATATTGATTTCGGCTTGCCGGATTACGGCGCGTTTACGGCTTCGGAGTTTGAAATCATCGCTACCTTTGTGCGCAAACAAACGCGCTTTCCGAAAAATGCCGACTATGCTGATCCGCCGCCAGGCTACACACTGTTCGATCTCAACGCGAGCGCGCAAGTGAAGCTGAGCCGGCAAATCCTGCGCTTCAATCTCAGCGCGCGCAATCTCTTCAACGTTTCTTATCGTGATTACTTGAGCCGTTTCCGTTACTTCATCGACGACGCCGGCCGCGACATCGTGCTGCGCGCGCAGGTTCCGTTCGGAGACTATGACCGGCACACGGCGACACAGTGAGTTGCTTTAAACAAGCTACACACACATCCCTATGAATTGTCATTCAGAAGGAATCTTTTTCAGCGCTGGATATCGCGCTCGCTGCTTAAAAGGTTTCCTTCTGAATGACAACGTGATGGTTGGCTCACACAAACAAACGTTTTCAGCTTCATTCCTCAACTAACCCAGGAGGTTCATCATGAACCGCAGTTCCAAAAAATCTTTTAACCCGCTCACGCTGTTGAGCGCGATGATTATCTTGCTTGCCTTCGCGGCATGCAAAGAAGATAATCCCAGTAACCCCGGCGGCGGCAATGAGCAGGAGTTGATCACCAAAGTGATTTTGACGCTCACGGAAACCGGCGCGAGCAACGTCGTGACCGCGACCTTCAATGATCCCGACGGCGACGGCGGCATCGCAGCGACGATCACACCGATGAGTTTGAAAGCCGGCAGCGCTTATACTGGCAAGATCGAGTTGAAAGACGAATCGAAGAATCCGGTGGTAGACATCGCTGCTGAAGTGAAAGGCGAAGCTGAGGCGCACCAATTTTTCTACACGGCGCAAGGCGCGCTGGCTGGAAGAGTCACAGTCACGATCACAGATAAGGATAGCAATAATCTGCCGGTCGGCTTGGAATTCACCGTTGACGTTAACGCGGGCGTAGCCGTGACGGGCAGCGCGACGAACTCTTTGAACACGGCGTTGAGTCACTTCGATACCACGCCCAAGAACGGCGCCTCGCGCAGCTCCGAGACGGACGTGGAAATTAATTTTCCCGTGAATATCACAAACTGAGTTTATCGCGACAACGGGCTCCTGTTAAAGTTCATTCCAGTGGTTGCTCTCGCCGCGTTTCCATCCATTGATACACCACCGGCAAGATGAACAGCGTCAGCAGCGTTGAAGTCACCAAGCCGCCAATGACAACCGTCGCAAGCGGGCGTTGCACTTCCGCGCCGGTGCCGTGCGAGAGCGCCATGGGGCAAGCCAGTTCGTGCTGCGAAGAAGGTTTGGAGAGAAACAAAAACTTAGATGGGCAAACTGAGGAATGACGTAAGGAGATATGACGAGCGCGAGTGTGAGCAGGGCGACAAAGGGCCCGGCAGTTCAGACCATCGCTAGGCCATGAAGATAATGGCTTGCCTGCCGGACTTGCACATGAAGATCTTTTAAATTTCGCGATCTTTGTTGTGCAAGTCCGACTGCTTCGCCCGCTTTTACTTTTTTGCTGAGGCCACGACAATATCGTTTTTCGTACTTTCCACGATGGCAATCAGCTCGCCTTGTTCCTTCGCTGGGACCTTGAACTTGTCCAAGGTGACTTTGAAGTCGGCGGCCATCGCCTGCCATTCTTTTTCAGTGATGTTGAGATGCGCGTGCGAATCTTTCATCGTCCGGCCGGTGTATTTTTCCGGCCCGCCGGTTACCTGACAGACCAAAGCCGTGACACGATATTTTAACCCCGCCTTTGGTACCCGATCGCGAGCTTCATTGATCTTCGGGTTGGCATTCAAAATGTCGTTGACCAACAGTCGCTCGATGAAATCATCCACGACCGTCGCAATGGCGTAAACGCCGCCCAGCCTGTCGTAGAGCGATTTTTCTTGAAGCGGCTGCTGCGCGAGCACGGGAGTTGCATTCCACAGCACGAGAGCGGTGAGTGGAAAGAAAATCCATGCGAAGAAAAAGCGTTTTGTCAACATAGTGGTGCTCCTTTCAAGATGGTTCTGATATTGAAATTTAGTGAAGCCGATCTTTTCCGGCAATTGTTCAAGCGCAAGTCCGGCTGGCTTCAGAAACTTACCACCCGATCAGCCGCGACTGTAAGCTCAGCCAGGATTTTGGGATTGGCAAATTGTAAAGAATTTTAGCCATTGCTTACTTCCTTACGTTTTTACGCTTTACATTTTACGATTTACGCTTCACCCTCACACTGGCACAGCACAGCTTAACGCCGCCAACGCCTCTTGCCATTCGGCTTCATCACGAGCTTTGCGCGCGCGGAAATTGATGCCAACCGCGCCAAATTGGGCGGCGCTGCTTGATTGCGGCGCACCGCTAAAAACATCCGCCCGCCAGGTAATTTCAAAACCGGCAAAGCCGGCGGATATGACCGCAGTTTGCAACTCTGCTTCCAGCAGAGCACCGGCAATTCAGCCGGTCCACAAATCGATCTTGCGCTTGGCGCTCTGGGGCACGGGTTTCTGCACCAGAATGTCGCCGATCTGCAAGCGACCCGTTGGCTTGAGCACGCGCGCCATTTCTTGCAATGCTGCCGATTTATCCGGCACAAGATTCAGCACGCCATTCGAGATGACCACATCAGCCCAGCCGTCCGGAACCGGCAGTTCTTCGGCGAAGCCCTGACGAAACTCCACATTGCTCACGCCGAATTGGGCCGCTACACGCCGAACTTTCTCCAGCATGGCCGGCGTCATATCAACCCCGATCACATGACCGGTTGGCCCAACCATTTTGGCAGCGATCAGGCTGTCGATGCCGGCACCGCAGCCGACATCGACAATGTGCTCGCCCAAGCTCAGCTTGCCGAGACTAAAGGGATTTCCCGTGCCCGCAAAAGGTTCCACGGAACTTTCAGGAATGCCTTCCAACCACTCGTCCTCATAACCCACCATGCGGGCTAATCGCCGGCCGGTGTGAAAATGAAAGCCGCGATCGGGATCAAGCGCGACGGTAGCGTATTCTTCCTGAATGGCGTGTCGTAGTTGTTGAAGATCAAGGTTCATGTCGTTTTCAATGGTTATTATTTTGAATTGCTCGCCAGACAAGGCCGTCTGTGTTACTTCGCGCACTGATCGCATACCCACACGCCATCGACGACTCGGCCCTGGTTGAACATGGCTTTGTGGCCATGCGGATCGAAGAAGTATCCCGATTCATACACCAGTTTTTTCTCGCCGTCTTTCAGCAGATGAATTTGCTCCGGCTCGATGGCATCGTCATAAGGATGATAAATCTTTCCCGTAACGGAGAGCCTTTCGAGAAAGTATTGCGTCATGAAGCTCTGCGGAATATTCACCACAAAATAGAATTGCTTGTCAGCGGTGAAAATGCCGGTGGTAAAATCAGCGACGCGATGCGTGCTCGGGCAGAGCACTTCCACCACCGCGCAATCAAATCCCGAGGCTTCGCCCTCAACGGTTTTGACGCTGATCTTTTCATTGAGGCTGGTTGTCGCGGCCTGATTGTCTGCTTGCTTTTGCGAGCAGACAGGCGAAATAGCGGCAATCGCAATTAGCAAAACAGTGAGAGAACGGTAGCGGTTCATGACTTCTCCTTCCATCACTATTGTTTCTTCCTCGGGTCATCCGCCGGATTGACATAATTTATTCCCCACGGACCAATGCCATGGAGTTGGATGACTGTCTCGCCTTTTGTATAGGCGAAATGGTGTGTCTGTGCCGGCATCACCGCGAAACTGCCAACAGGCAACTCCTTGCCTTTGGTCAGCTCCAACTTGTCTCCCATGCCCATGTTGAATGTTCCGGCAATGACGGTCACGTGCTCATCGACCGGATGCCAATGCGCCGGAATTTTATATCCGTCAGGAAATTTGAGGCGCATAGTAAATGGGCCGGGATTCTTGGGATTTCCTTCCATGACGGCGAATTGCGCTCCGGTGGGCAGCGACGGTGGGCCATCCGCCCACTGGAGATCTCCGACGGTAAGCATGACGTGACCAGAGTGATCACCTTGAGCAGGCTTATTCGTTGCCTCTTGGGCGCGTGCAACGAGTGCGCTGCAAAGGCTCATCGCGAGTGTGATGACCAGTGTGATTTTGAGATTTGACGTTTTCATCTTGATTTCTCCTGTTATGGTTTAAAAATTTATCTCATCCTGTAGCTCAATCATCACCGGCACCGGATTGCGGATGATGTCCAGCACCGGTGAGATTTTTTGAACATGTTCCCACAGCTTCTCCAGCGCCTGGTTGGGGGCATCACATTTGACCTGGGCGGCGAGACGGACAATTTGATAGCCTGGGCGAACCTGAGGCGACAATCCCAAAAAGCCGCGCAGATCGATTTCCGCTTCGAGGCGCAAGCCAAGCTCATCCACATGGAAGCCTCGTTGCGTGGCGTGGTAGACGAAGCTCATAACCAGGCATGAGCCTAAACCGGCCAGAATGATCTCCATGACATTCGCAGCAGTCTTGTCGTCAAGCTGTGCAGAGCGCTCACCGTTTTCAAAAGAGATGAGCTGAGCGCGGTGTATGGCCTCGGCGTCGTGGCCAAAAGAACGAGGAATCTTTGTCCGAACCTGAGCACCGTTGCTCCATTCGGCCTCAGCGCGGAGAGTCACGCGCGCTAAAGCCGGATTGGCCTTGATGGCGTCGATGGTGTCGATGAATTGAGCGAAATCGACGCCATTGAAGAGGCTGGTTGTCACCGCTTGGGTGGTCATGCGCTTTCGAGTATCACCGAGGAAAAATCATCAGAACCGCGAAAATTTCGTACCCCGCCGCAGCAGGCTGGAAGCCTGCGCTACTTTTTATCTTTGTTTGTTGCGTTATAAGATAAGAATTTGACCTTCCCAAAATCTTCCGCAGGTCTTCCGGACAAAAGATTTTGGCCAAGCTGATTTGACGTTGTCAAGTGAATGAGAAAAGATAAAGTTAACCCATGAGGCAAAGTCCGGGAGGGCGATGGAATTGGCAAAAAAATTTTGGGCCGGGGTAAAAAAAATAGATCGTTTTGCCTTTTTAAAAAGCACCTTTCATGTAACGTAACATGTCATGCAGGAGGCATCTTTTTCAGCACAAGCACCGTGCTCAATATGAAAAAGATCCTTCCAGGATGACAGCGCAATGTTATTTGCCGAACTAACTCCGATCATCGGAGTCAATCGCCAAATAGTCACGATTGTGGTTTTACAGCGTTCGCATCTGTTTCAAGGCTGAGCGAGCTTGCGCGACCATGGTTTCCGCCCCAAGTTTAATGAAGGTAGGCAAAGCGCCAGCTACGAACCGGCTGGCAGTCAGGTAATCTTTGGGCTGGCCTCTCCGCATGAGGACAAAGGCGCGGAAGAGATCACTGCGCGCGATTTCATAATCTTGCCGAATGATCTCGAATTCTTTTTTCGCTTGTTTCAGCTTTTCAAAAGCCGGCGTCCACTCTTCAAGCAATCCGTGCAGCATGCCGTGGGCTTGGTAAGTTAGACCGAGGAATAAATGGCTGCCGAAAGCCTTGGCAGATTCCTCCGCCTTCGCCGCATAGAAGCGGGCTTTAGCCATGTCCCCATTGACCGCGAAGCCCATGGTCGAGATGGGATAAAGCATGACGTTGCAAGTGACGCATAAGCCGTGATTGGCCTCCACCGCCAGGCCTGCTTCTACCGCCTCACGCACGCCGGCATAATCGCCTGCTTCCATGCGATTGCGTCCCAGCGTCGCATACAAACGCACGAGACAATGCGGCTTCATCATGGCGCGTTCGGCAATGCGCAAGCCTTCGTGTAGATAGTCACGTGCTTCGTTTAAACGGCCAAGCGCCGTGGCTACCACACCCATCCGCTGCAGCGCACTCGCCTCGCCGGCAAAGGCCTCGAGCCGGGCATAAAGCTCGCGCGCCTTGCTCAAATTGGAGAGCGCGTCGAGAAAACGGCCCTGGAAGTATTCGGCCGTGCCGATGAAAAGCATGCACATGGCTAAAGCCCGACTGGCGCCGATGTCTTGCGCCTGCTTTTGCATGCGGCGCGCAAATTCCAACGCGTTTTGATAAGGCTCATCACCATACAGGTGATACTCGCACAGTCAAAGATGGACGTCGGAAACATCGGCGAGATAGCGATTCAAATCGACGCGGCTGAGGCGCTGCGCTTCATACTCGAGGCCGTGCCGCCATTCGCCGAGAGGCGCGCAGCAGAGCGCCATCATCTCATAAGCTTTTGCGGCGTCCCCCGACCCGTCGGGGCCGAGCGCCTCGGCAACACTCAAGCTCTCCCGCGCCATCGCCAGCGCTTCGGCAAATTCATTGCGCTGCCAATGATAATGCGCCTGCGTGTATTGCAAGCGCACCCATTCCAAATCGCGGGTCGCCGGCGCCAACGTGATTGCTTCCGACAAATGTCGCCACGCACTCTCCAAATTTCCCGCCAGCGTGTACCGATAAGCCGCTTTCCGCCGCAGCCGGCGAATGTCTGCCATCTCACTTCCGGAAATCGCCGCTTCAAAGTGCGCCGCGCTCTCTTGCTCTTTGCCCAGCATGCCAAGCTGATCACCCAAGTTTTCGTGCAACTTGACAGTGTGCTTGCCATCATCCAGCTTCAGCGCCTGTTCGTAATAATTAATCGCGATCTCGTGCGCATACAGAGCCGCGGCGCGATCACCAGCCATGAGAAGATATTTCACCGCCTGCTTGGGCGCGTCGCTGCGCAGGCAATGTTCGGCAAGCGCTTCGACCGGTAACGCGGGCATGCGCCCGTAGGGATCATCGTGATGCAAAGCCTCCAACGTCTTGGCCACTTGTCCATGTAAATAGCGTTGCCGGGTTTGCGACATCTGCTGGTAAACCGCTTCGTGAAACAACGGATGGACAAAGCTGAACGTCAATCCCAATTCTTTCAACAAGCGCACGCTTAGAATCTCGTCGAGCAAATCCAAAATCTCGGCGCTCGGAAGCTGCAGAATATTCTCGAGCAAATTCAGGTTGGTTTGCTGGCCGGCGACGGCTACCACCAGCAAAAGCGATTGCGCCTTGGGGGATAAACCGTTCCATTTTTGCGCCAATAAGACTTGCAAGGAAGGAGGAAGATAAGGCTTGGTGATCGTGCCTGCACGCCAGACGCCATCCTGCAGCGTGATCTCTCCGGCTTTTTTCAATTGGCCAACCATTTCAACGGCAAAGAGGGGATTGCCTTCTGTAAAAGAAAAAACTTCGTTGGCGAACGCCGCCTCCACTTCACCTTTTTCCAACGATTGCTGCAAGAGTTGCTGATGCTCGGCCTCCGAGAGCGGTTGCAAGAAAATGGCGTCGGCAAGGCGGCCACGATGCAGCGCCGCGAGAAGCGTCGTCAACTCGGCGGAAATCTCCGGCTCCGCCGGGCGGCAAGTGCCGACCAGCAAAAGCGGAAAATCAGCGGCGTTGCGCGCCAGATAATTAAAAAGTTTTATGGTGCCGTCATCGGCAAAGTGCAGGTCTTCTAAAATCATCACCACTGGCGTCGAGTCCGCAAGCACCTTGAGAAAACGCAGCACTCCGGCGAAGAGATAACCCTGCGTCGCTGCGTCTGTTCGAGCCGATGGCGCCGGGGCGGATGGCAATTCCGGAATGGCGGCGGCCAGTTCTGCCGGAATTAGATGCGCGTGCCGCGGAGAAGTGTTGATGGCCATGCGCAGGGCCTCGACGAACGGGCTGTAGGGTAATTCCTTTTCCTGCTCGTAGGCGCTGCCCAGCAGCGGCTGATAACCGCGCAACTCGGCCAGATAAAAAATTTCTTGCGCCAATCGCGTCTTGCCAATGCCGGCCATGCCCTGCAGCAACAACACCTCGCCTTTGCCCTGCGCCAAATGATCGAGAAGCGTTGCGGCCTGCTTCAGCTCATTTTGTCGTCCGACCAACGGGCCGCGTTTATGCAGCGTCGAAGCCGGTTTTGCCGCGCCAGCCCTTTTCGGTGCGGCTTGCGGCGCCGGTTGAATTTTGCCTTCGCGAATGGTTTTCAACAGCGCAGTGGTTTCCGCGGCAGGCTTGGTGTCGAGCTCCTTCGCGAGAATTTCCTCGCAGCGCTTATATTGATGCAAGGCCTGTGAGCGGTTGCCCTGCAGCGCAAAGGCGCGCATCAAGCCTTGATGTGCGGTTTCGTCGAGCGGGTCAATGCCGAGAACGCGACGAAAGGCCTCGGCGGCATCGGCAAAATCGCCGGCGTCGATATGCTCCTGCCCGAGGGCGATGAGCAATTCCAAAAACTGCACGCGTGCCGATTCGCGCCGCTCTTCGGTCCAGCTTTCATAAATATCGGCAGGCAGCAAATCTCCGGTGTAGCTTGCCACCGCGTGTTGATAAGAAGAGAGCGTTTTGTTCCGGCGTGCTTCCTGCGCCAGATGTTGGAAGGCGTCGAGATCGGTGTGTACCTCTGCCGGCGCGGTCAACTTGAGGGTTTCGTCTTTATAAACGAGCAGCTCAGCGGGAGCAAGATCAACCGTCGTGGCCTCAAAAGCTTTTCGAATGTAGTGAATGGACTTGTATATCTGCGCTGCCGCCGCGGTGGGATCCAGCTCCGGCCAAAGGGCATCAATCGCTTGATCGCGATGCAATTGCTGCTTGGGCTTGAGGGCGAGCAGCTTCAGCAGGCTCAGCGCTTTGCGACTCTTGAACGCGGCTTCGGGTATTTCCCGTTCTCCCAGATAAAGGCAAAATCTCCCGAGCAGAGCAAAGCAAATGCCGGGTGATGAATTCATCTGACTTCAGGCTTTTAAATGAGGCTGTTATCTTTTACTATTCCCATCAAAGGTTTGCTACTTTTCCTTATAAGAGGTCAAGCAACGGAAGAGTAGAAATCCGACTTTTGTGAGTTTGGGAAAAGGTGTTGGCGTGTGCCTCTCCTGCTCCCATCCCCTACAAAGATACACATATTCTTTCGAAAATCAAGTTCTGACCTTCTCTTACATTTTCCTTTCCCGTCTCGCTTCCACCCACTGATACACGACTGGCAGAATAAACAAAGTCAGTAGAGTCGAGGTCACCAATCCGCCGATGACCACAGTCGCCAACGGGCGTTGCACTTCCGTCCCGCCAAAAGCGGAATGCGAAAGCGTCCTTTGACAAGCCAGTTCGTGGTGAGAGGGAGGTTGGGTGAGAAATACTAATTCAGATCGGCAAATAAGGAATGATGTAGGGAAATAAGACGAGCGCGAGTGTGAGCAAAGCGGCAATCCACAACAAAATGCGCGTTATCTTTCTGCTCGTTGGTTTTGCGCAAGCTTTGTCATCGGCGCAGACTTCTTCTTGCGGACGATGGGAGAAATAAAAACCGAGGCCAATACATAGAAATGAGAAGATGATAAAATATGGCCGATGGGGCATGAGCTTGGCCGCAAAAGCCAACGTGCCGGCGCCCAAAAAAGCAAACGCGAGCGGCGCAAGGCAACAGACCAGCGGCAAAAACGAGAGCAGCGCGCTCATCAAAGAACCTGTTGCCAGCAGCGAGGCCTTTTGCGGTTTCATCGTCTCGTCGTCACTTTATTTGTTCGAGCAGCTCCCGCGCTTTGCGTTCAAACGTTGGCACATGCAGAAAAAGTTCTTGAAGATTTTCTTCATAGCTAAGTTGATGCATCCAAAAACTTGGAACCGTAGGTTGATCGGCCCAATGCGCCTCATGATCGTATAAGAAGTAGGTATCCCAAGACAAAGGCCCTTCAAGCCCAAGAATGGGAAGCCAGATTTTTCCCATCAGTTGGTCGCCGTCCCAGAAATGGCGGACACGATGATCCGAAAACTCGTTCATCCGTTTGACCGCCCAATTGCGATTATCCGTAGGCAACACCGGCAACCAAATGAGGTAAGCTTTCAGCCGTTCATCGGGGACGTTTTTCAAAATCGTTTGCATGTCGGAGAACCCCCGACGGCAGGCCGGTCAGGTCGGCGAGAGTTGCGTGATCAGGCGAACGTATCCGCTGTCACCTTCAAAAGTATTTTTCAAAAGAGCAAACTCCTCCAGATCGACAAGCCGCTGTTGCGCGTCGCGCGCGGTTGAAAAATCAATCAGGTTGGGATTGTACCAATAAAGAAATCCGGCGGCGAGAACCAGAAGCACCAGCAGTGGCGCGATTACCAGAAATCGTTTCATGTTCTTTGAAAACATCATGGGCCCTCCGCAGATTGGTTTGTTGCTCGTTGAGCAACCTTTTCATTTCTTTTGCGCTGAATCTTGCGCGGATCGACACAAGGCACGTGCTGCGCGTCGCGCCCGTGTCGCCGGCTGTTTGGCTGCGGCAACGTGCTCTCGCAACATGCGCTGCTGGCTGGGCGCGAGATGTTCCCATTTCGCCTTTGCCGCCGGTTCTTTCGCTATGAGGCGCGCCAGCTCCTTGGGCAGGTCAGTTGACGCGATTCGCAAAGTGAGCGTGACTAAATCGCCGGTGTCGATCTGCGCCCGCCGACAGAGCGGCTCCGGCAAATCGATGAACCAACGCTGAGCATCCCACCGTTTGAGCGCGCGCCGTCCGATATCGACGCCGTTCAGCGTGCCCTCAACGACCGTGGTTTCTGCGATTTCCCACGAAGCCACCTTGGCGCTCGGCACGACCAAAAAGCGCGGCATCTTCGGATGCTTGCGTTCGATGGTCACAGTAAGGCGCAAGGGAGCAGGCATGGGCAAGATTTTACCCTCTAATGTATTCATGCTCGTATCGAGGGAGAGCACAGCACCCATGCCTGCAGTCATTATCTATCCGCAATCTGAAATCTATAGCCTTCGGAATCCCAGCCATCGCAAATTCGAGTATGGTCACTTTGAATTATTTCCGTTATCTCCACTCCCATATCTTTGAGCTCTTTGCGTTTCTTTTCGATGTCGTCAACCTTAAAAACCATTTTAAAAGCGATGTCGGGTTTCTTGAGCTCGGGTGTTTCATTGGTCAACTTGTGAAAGGCGATCTCCGCACAATCTGTTTGAACTTGAATCCATTCTGTGGAGGGGTAATTTTGAGCAATGGGTGGACTCAATCGTTTTGCGCCAAAAGCCTTCTCATAAAACGAAGCCACTCGCTCCGGATCAGAAACAAAGTAAATTACTCTAAACATATAGATTCCTTTCTTCCACGACTACACCATAGCTCACAAACCGGCCAATTCACCAAAAGCCTGGTCAAGCACACCCTCGTCTTTGAAGCCCACAAACTTTTTCGTAACCCTGCCTTTGCGATCGATCAGAAAAGTTGAAGGCACCATCCGGCTGTCGTATGCTTGTGAATGGCTTACCGCATGCACCGCTCTCTGCAAGCTTTCAGCATTCAAAGAAATATAACAGACAGCTCCAATGCAACGATTGCTGCGAAGCCGATACGCTTGGTTTTTTTGCTCATGATAACATCTCCTTTGTTTCTTTGACAAATGTGTTGACCTCGCCCAAACAACATTCTCCCTTTGGGTTTTTAACATCGCATGCGCAGTTGCCGGCTTTGATCTCGCGCGCTATTTCCCACGAGGCTGTGGATTGGCCGTTCTCTTCGATCTGCCGCACGATGCGGTCGCGCGTCCAATCGAAGCAATAACAAACCGGAACCTCGTTACCTTGATCTTTGGCAAAAACTTTGACGGTAAGGTCGTCAACTGAAAAGACCGGTGCCTCCTCGTTTGAAAAATAGACGATCCGGCACGAAGGCTCATTGCAGAAATAGTATTGCGCGTTGCGAATGGCGCCGCGCTTCGCTGGCTTCACTAAATGCTCCAACGTGCGATGCTGTACCTTTCGTGAGAGCGCTCCTGAAACCGGGCACGCTGCTTTGGCAGGCGCAGGAGTTTTTTCAGTGACGAGACAGCAATCTTCTCCGCTCTTGTGCCGGTCGGCGGCAATAACTTCAACCGGTTGTGCGCAGCAGGAGTTCATTTTATTCTGTTTCATGGGTTACTTTGTTTTTGCACAACAGGAAGCGTTGCTAGAAGATGCATCACAATCTGCTTTTGCAAATTTGAGCTCAGGCGTGTTTCCTTTTCCCAGATACTTCTCGCCGGCGAGCCGGATCTCATTCTCCAAACGCTGGTACGTTTGGGCATCAAGGTCTCGATACGAGCGGATACTCAGAAAGCAGTTTTGGATGATGTTCTTGATGTCCTCGCGCAGTGCGAGCTTGTCTTTTTCACTGCGAAAAGAAACTGCCTTAGCGAGCGGCGTGATAATCTTGTCTGCGATGACGCCGGCTTCCTCGATGCTCAGCTTGTCAACCTCGGAACCTTTGTACCAATTTGTCCTCGTTGTAAACGACGCGGCGAGGTCGCTATGGACGGTCTTATCGGCGTGGACGATCGGCAAGCCATGTCGTGTGAAAACCGAATCGACCGCGGCGCGGCGCAGGTTCGGACTTACAGCCGGATTCCAAACAATAGCGATCATCGTGCCCGTTCGATTCAGCCAGGCTTCATTTACGGCATCATCTTGCATCAGGTCGTTCAGAATGAATTTCGCCTTGCTTCCACAGCCGAGGTTGGGAGCCGCATTGCAGACCAACGGCACTTCAAAGAAGGAAACCTCGGTGTTGAGATCGAGTGAAGAAGCATTCCGCTTTGCGGAATCATGATAAATTTGATCCGCTTGCGGATCATTGCTTCTCTGCGCATGGAGCACTGATGGAGCAATTCCGAGATATGGAAACGCGATGGCAAGCGCAGCGAGAAAGGTTGCACCCCACACGCCGATCTTGTTCCACTTGCCGGCGCTTTCAATCTTGCACGAGCCGTTGTCGCATTTCACTTCGCGTTTGCGGTAGGCAAAGTAAAATGCGAATCCCAGCAGGATGGCGGTCAGGCCGATGAGATACGGGCGATATTTTTCAAAGGTCGAGAAAACACCGAGACTGCCGGCGCCGACGATGGCGGCAGCGGCAGGTCCGATGCAACACAGTGAAGCCAGAATTGCGGTCGCCATGCTTCCGGCGGATAATGTGGTTTTTTGCATAGCTTATTTCCTTTCATTCAAAAGTAAAGGCTTTGCTCTTAGATTCGTTTGTTGCAGTGATTACGGCCATTACCAATTGCCTTGTTCATTCAAATATTCTAAGATTGGACAGCCGTCACGTGGTTCATTTTCGTTGCACGATGAAGCCAGTTTGCCGAGCGCGGCTTTCATTTTTTTCAGCAAAAGGATTTTTTCTTCGATGCCTGAAATTTTGGCTTCCGCCTGTTTTTTCACTCTGGCGCATTTGGTCTTGGAATCAACCCACAAAGCCAAAAGCTCGGAAATTTCCTTGAGCGTGAATCCCAGCTCTTGCGCGCGCTTGATGAATTTTATCCGAAACACATCTTCCGGCGAATATTCGCGATAACCGGATTCGCGGCGTCTCGGCTCGGGCAGCAGCTCTCTGCGCTCGTAATATCGGACCGTCTCAATATTGACGTTCGCCTCTTTGGCTAATTGGCCTACGCTTAGCGTTTTCATCGTTGCTGCAGCAGTTGGTTCGTACCGACATTTACAATATAATGCCCGTACCATAGTCCGGAGTCAAGACTTTTTTTAAAATTGCCCAAATTTTTTCGAGCAAGCTGAAGCACTCATCTCAAAAAGTTGGGCATAGTTCAATGTGATTCCCGCCGCGTCTCAATCCATTGATAAACGACCGGCAAAATAAACAGCGTCAACAGCGTCGAAGTCACCAAGCCGCCGATAACAACCGTTGCGAGCGGGCGTTGCACTTCCGCGCCGGTGCCGTGCGAGAGCGCCATCGGAATGAAGCCGAGCATGGCAACGAGCGCGGTCATCAACACCGGGCGCAATCTCTCTGATGCGCCGCGCACGACGGCGAGAGGCACGGAGATGCCTTGGCTGCGCAATTGATTCATGTACGTCACCAGCACGACGCCGTTGAGCACCGCGACGCCGAAGAGTGCAATGAAGCCGATGCTCGCAGAGACACTGATGTGCAGGCCGCGAATCAACAACGCGAAAATGCCGCCGCTGAGCGCGAAGGGCAAAATGGCGAGAATCAACAGTGAATGCCGGAAGTTGCCGAACGTGGTGTAGAGCAACGCGAAGATGATGAAGATTGAAAGCGGCAGCACGACCATGAGCCGTCGCGTGGCGGATTGTTGATTCTCGAATTGACCGCCCCAAGTGAGATAATAGCCGGAAGGCAGTTGTACTTCTTCTGCAATTCGACGCTGCGCTTCGCCGACAAAGCTGCCGATGTCGCGGCCGCGCACGTTGCACTCCACCGCGATGCGGCGCTGGCCAAACTCGCGGCTCACTTGCACCGGCCCTTCTTCGGCAACGACGCGCGCGATTTGCGAAAGCGGAATGGCGCCGCCGCTGGGCAAATGCACGAGCGAGCGTTCAATCGGCGCGATGTCGTTGCGCTTGTTTTCGGGATAGCGCACGACCACGGCGAAGCGTTTATTGCCTTCAAAAATTTCCGAGGCGACTTTGCCGCCGATGGCGATTTCGATGACTTCCTGCACGTCGGCGACGTTGAGGCCGTAACGCGCAATTGCGGCGCGGTCAATATAAATGTTGAGATAAGTTTGTCCGGCGATTTGTTCGACGGACACATCTTCGGCGCCGTTTATTTCGCGCACGACGTTGGCAATCTCATTAGCTTTCTTTTTGAGCATATTGAGATCATCGCCGAAAAGTTTGATGGCGAGATCGGACTTGACGCCGGAGACCAACTCATCGACGCGCATGGCAATCGGCTGCGTCATGTTGTAATTGACGCCAGGAATCTGTTGCAGCTCATGCACCATTTTCTCGACAAGCTCTTCTTTGGTTTCCGCGGTTTTCCATTCGCCGTGCGGCTTGAGCGTCACATAAATGTCGCTGAGATTCACGCCCATCGGATCGGTGGCAATGTCGGGACGGCCGAGACGACCAACGGCAAACTCGACCTCGGGAAATTGCATAATGATCTTCTGCACCTGCTTGTCGATCTCGATAGATTCGGTGAGGCTGATACTCGGCATGCGAATCGGCTGCACCAAAATTGCGCCTTCATCCAACTCGGGAATGAACTCCGTGCCGAGCATGGGCACGAGCGCGAAGGAGCCGAATAAAATGACGAGAGCAGCGACGAGCATCTTGCCTTTGTGGCGCAATGCTTTTTCCAATGCCGGTGTGTAGTATTTGTGCAGCCAACGCACAAGAAAGGCTTCGCGGTGTTTTATTTCTTTCGGAAGAATGAAACGCGCCGCAGCGGGCATGAACGTGAGCGCGAGAAACAGCGAGCCGAGCAGCGCGAAGCCGACGGTCATCGCCATCGGCGTGAACATTTTGCCTTCGATGCCTTGCAGCGTGAGAATGGGCATGTAAACCGCGATGATGATGAGCACGCCGAACAACACGGGCCGCGCGACTTCTTTCGCCGCGCTTTCGATGATGTGCCCGCGTTCCTCATCAGGATTGGCGTGGCTGAGCCGTCGCACGCAATTTTCGATCATCACCACCGCGCCGTCGACGATCATGCCGAAATCAATCGCGCCGAGGCTCATGAGATTGGCGGTGAGGCCGCGCCACTTCATGCCGATGAAGGCGAACAGCATCGACAGCGGAATCACCGAGGCCACGAGCAACGCCGCGCGCATGTTGCCGAGAAAAACAAAGAGCACGGCGATGACGAGCAAGCCACCTTCGAGGAGATTCGTGCGCACGGTTTTAATCGTCTTCTCGATCAATTCGGTCTGATCGTAATACGGATGAATCTTGACGTGGCGCGGCAGCGTTTTGTTGATCTCTTCGATTTTGGTTTTGACGCGAGCGATGACCTCGCGGCTGTTTTCGCCTTTGAGCATCATGACGATTGCGGCGGCGACTTCACCGCGCCCTTGCATCACCACCGCGCCTTGCCGCACTTCCGCGCCGGTGGCGACTTCGGCAACGTTCTTCACGTAAATCGGCGTGCCATTCATGGTTTTGACGACGATGTTTTCCAAATCGCTCATGGTTTGCGCGCGTCCGACGCCACGGATGATGTACTGCTCTGAAGCATGCTCGATGAAATTGCCGCCGACCACGCTGTTGTTGTTCTCAACCGCTGCGAAGACTTCGGCAAGCGAGAGGCCGTAACTCAACAGCTTTTCCGGCGAAACGAGAACTTGATATTGCTTCACGAGTCCGCCGAAACTATTGACTTCGGTGACGCCGGGCACGGTGCGCAGTTGTGGCTTGATCACCCAATCCTGAATACTGCGCAGCTCCATCAAATCGAGGCTGTCGCTTTCGAGAAAGTATTGATAGATTTCGCCCATGCCTGTGGTGACCGGCCCCATCTCCGGCTCCGGCATGTTGGGCGGCAACGATTCGCGCGCGCTTTGCAAACGTTCGAGCACAAGCTGGCGCGCAAAATAAATGTCCACGTCATCTTCAAACACGACGGTGATGACGCTCAAGCCGAATTTGGAAATCGAGCGCACTTCGGTGAGTTGCGGCAGGCCGTTCATCGCCACTTCAATTGGAAACGTGACGAGTTGCTCGACTTCCACCGGCGAAAGCCCGGGCGCTTCCGCGAGAATTTGCACCTGCACGTTGGTCACGTCAGGGAACGCGTCGATGGGAATGTGCGTGAGCGACCAATAGCCGAGCCCGGCCATGAGAATGACGAGGCAGAAGATGAGCAGCGGCTGTTTGAGGGAGAATGGAATGAGACGGTTTAGCATAAGAAGGCCTTTATTCTCTAACAAGTTCAATCGGCGCAAAAAAAAGGCAAAAACTTTCACGCAAAGACGCAGAGCCGCAAAGAAAAGCTTTGCGTCTTCGCGTCTTTGCGTGAGGCTTTTTCTTTTCGGTTTCGGCTTGTTCGGCTTATGTAAACTGCAGCGTAGACTTCCAGTCTGCAGTGCGGCAAGCTGGAAGCTTGCGCTACAAAATCATAACCAGCGACGAGTTTTTTGACAATACTTTTGATACTCTTCGCCATGTGTTTGGCGCAGATATTCTTCTTCAAGCCGAACTTGGATTTGCATCAGCGCGTCGCCCAATAGAAGCGTGGCGAATGTGACCGCATTCGGCAAGATGAGAAAGAAACCGAGCAGCGTCACGCGCATGCCCAGGAAGATTGGGTTGCGTGATATTCCAAAGATGCCTTGCGTGACCAGCGGCGTTCTGTTGTCGGCATCAATCCCGATGCGCCACGAGTTGCCCATTTGCGCTTGCGCGAGCAATGTCCAGATGAATGAGGCGGCCAGCAACAGTATGCCGGCGTACAGCAAGGCTTTCTGTTCGAGCCAGAAGATGGGCGTCAAATAACGATACGCTTGATTTGAAACGGCGTTGATAATGACGGCAGCAATGATTGCAGCCATCGTCAATCGAAAAAGCCTGCCGACATAATCATGCGCGTTATCGGTTTTGCCCAACACGTAAGGATTCACGCCGGTTCTTTTCCAAATTAAAAACGAACGCCAGAAAAACGCGAACGCGAGATACGCGAGCAGATAAACCGGAAGCAAATAGCGCAGCAAGGTTTCCATGTCAGTGGCCATGTTCTTCTCCAAACGTTTCTTTTGCCAACTCGGATTTCAAAAAGAACCCGCCGCGCGTGACGATGCGCTCGCCGGTGGCGAGGCCGTCGAGCACTTCAACGATCTCGCGCGTCTCTGCGCCGGTGCGCACTTCACGTTTTTCAAATGTCGAATCGTTGACCGCGACGAAGACAAAATGCTTTTCGGTCTCGCCGAGAATGGCGCTGGCCGGAACCTTAATCGTGCTGCCACCGAGTTCGGTAGTGAGATGCACGCTGGCAAACATTTCGGGCTTGAGCTTGCCGTTTGGATTTTGGACTTCGAGGCGCGCCTTCACCGTGCGCGTTTGCGCATCAATGACATCGAAAATCTCCGTCAACGTCGAGGGAAACATTTCGCGCGGATACGGCGCGACTTCGACTTGCGCTTTCATGCCCTTGTGAACGCGCGGCAAATCCTGCTCGTAAATATCGGCGAGCACCCACAGAGTTGAGAGATCGGCGATTTCAAACAAGTGCTCGCCAAGCTCAACGAATTGGCCTTGCACGACTTCCGTGTTGAGCACCGCGCCGGTGAAGGGCGCGCGCACCGGCAGAAATCCCATCGGCTCTTTGGCCGTTTCCAATTGGCGCAAATCGTTTTCATTCAAACCGAGGACTTCCAACTTTTTGCGCGCCGAAAGTAAAATGGTTTGCGCCGTTGTTAGATCGCTGCTTTCACCGCCGGATCGTTGCGCGCGTTGCGCGGCCTGCAGATATTCCATTTGCATGGTCAGAAATTCCTGGCTGAAAATCTGCGCCAACGCTTGTCCGGCGACGACGCGATCACCGGCGAACGCCGACACTTTTTCCACGCGTCCGGCAAGCCACGCGGTGATTTCAGCGCGACGCCGCTCATTGAGCATCACTTTGCCGGTCAATGTCAATGGAATCGGCGCCGAGCTTTCATTGACCTCGGCGGTTTCAAGGCGAATGTGAAAAAGCTGGTGCTTGGTCAAGGTTACGGCAGCGGCATTTTCATCGTGATTTTCAGCGGCTTCGTGAGGATGCTCTTCGGTTTCCGGTTTGTTGCAAGCCGCAAGCGCGAAGGCAAAAAAGGCAAAAACAAATTTGAGAATTCGGTTCATGGTTTATTCCTAAATGAATGGGCGAAGTCCGGCTTGCGCCGCGAGATTTTTGCTAACTTAGAAAAAGCGTTGAGCGCAAGCCGGACTTCACTCGTTCTGATTGAGTTCAAACTTTTCGCCGACCGTTTCCAAATCAGCGCGGGCAGTGAGATAATTGAAAACCGCGCGGCTTTTTTCCAGGCGGGCTTGCCGCGCGGTGCGATAAATATCGAGCAAGTCCGTAAGCGAAAGCCGGCCGGACTGGTATGCTGCCACTGCGGCATTCACCGCGTTTAATGATTCCGGCAACACGACGTTGTGAAATTCCGAAACTTGTTTTTCAGTAGCAGCGACGGCGGCGAAAGCGACTTCAAAATTGCGCCGCAATTGTTGTTCAAAGTAAGCCTGTCGTGTTTCCGCCGCAACCAGTTCAGCCCGCGCGATTTGTGCTTCGCCTTTTGGCGCAGCGCGATTGAACAACGGCAAACTGATGCTGGCCTCCACACCAAAAGCATTCACGGTTTGCCCCTGCGGTTGCGCGGCCGTGAACGGCGGATTTTCCGCGACGCGCTGAAACGCAGCCCCCAATGAAAAATCCGGACGGCCAACAAGCTGCGCCAAGCGCAGCGCACGGCGTTGACGCTCAACCGCAGTGATAAAAATTTGACTCAGGTTGGATTGCTGCGCGGCAAATGCAAACACCGCATCGCGCGGCAGCGTCAACGGCGCATAAGCCAATGAATCACTCAATTGCAGCAGAAGATTGCTGTCACGGCCGAGCACGAGATTGAGTTTAGCCCGCGCCGCGACTTGCTCTTGCTGCGCGCCGGCCAATTCGCTTCGGCTGCGGCCAAGCTCGATGCGGCTGCGCACGATCTCGAGGTAACTTGCGGCGCCGCTTTGATAGCGCTCGGAGAGCAACTGCTGCAAGTCCGCGAGAATTTGCGCGGAGAATTTCTGCGTGGCAAAATTCTCCGCCACCCAAAGGTTCTCGTAATAGCGCTTTTTGACTTCCGCCGCGAGCACAACGCGCAACCGCGACAGTTGCAATTCAGCGATGCGATGATTCGCTTGCGCCAATGTCTTGCGGCCGCCACGCTTGCCAGGAAATTCAAAACTTTGGCTGAGGCCGATTTCGATTTCACTCAGTTCGGCAAAATCAAAACTGATTTCATTGACACGCGAAAAGATTTCGGCGGGCGGCAGCGCGCCGGCTTGCGCGCTCTTTCCCTGCGCAACAGCAATGTCTTGTTGCGCGAGAACAAGCTGCGGATTCTGCCGCAACGCCAAATCGACGGCTTGTTGCAAAGAAAGCTTCTCCTGCGCGCCGGTGTTTTCAATCAACAGCAGAAATGAAAACAGCAGGGCAACACAGGAACGCAAAAATAGAGGCACGTTCCGGTTCCTTTCTGAAAACAGAACAGAATTATTCGAGTTGGTGAATTAGGAGAAAAACCGAGACGGGATTAAACTGCTGCGGGGGGATGATAAACGAGACGATTGGGAATGGAATGAACAGACAGGCCGGCAACGAGGGTGTGATCGTGTATCGTCGGATGATAGGCAAAAATAAAAGCCGGCGTCATAACCGCAGGCAAGTGGCAAACACACGAACAATCTTGGTCCGCGCCGCTCGCGGCGTTTTGTGATGAGGTAGTGTGTTTGTTCAGCAACGAGCACAACAACGAGGCGCAATTTTCATCGTTGTTGCCGTTCAAGCAGTCCGCGTCGCCGCACATGAACATGGAAACGGCGAAGCAAACCAGGACGAACAAGCCGACGGCGCAAAGGCAAAAATTGTATAATTTGGTGGTCATCGTGGAGTCACTATACAAAACTGAGGAGCTAGATCAAAATGAATTTTTGTGAACTGTCAATGCTCTGCGCTAACAACGATGAGTCGCGCAGGTGAAATAAAAAACTTGAAGAGATTAGGTAAGTTCGCGCTTGCCAATCTCGCAGCCCCTCGTTATAATAGTTCGAGATAAAAATCGCCCGACACCTTTATCCTCACCGTTCGTGCTTGGAAGGAGGTCAGATTGAAAAGAAGTCGATCCTTCGTGGTTGCGCTGTTGCTGCTCGTGGCGCAATCACATTTATCCGCGCAAACTGCAGACTCCGCCCTTCTCACCCTCGATCGCATCTTCAACTCACGTGACTTCTCGAGCGAATTTTTCGGTCCGGCGCGTTGGCTGGAAAATGGCTCCGGCTATACGGCTTTGGAGAGGTCCGCAGAGGTTCAGCGCGGGCGCGACATCGTTCGTTATGATCCGCAATCCGGCCGCCGCGATATTCTCGTGTCGGCGCAAAAACTCGTGCTGGCTGACAGTGACACGGCCATGGCTATCACAGATTATCATTGGTCGAACGACGGGCAGCGGCTTTTGATTTTCACCAACACGCAAAGAGTGTGGCGGCAAAACACGCGCGGCGATTATCGGGTGTTGTACTTGGCGACCGGCGAATTGCAAAAGCTCGGCGGCGAGGCCAAGCCTTCGACTTTGATGTTCGCAAAATTTTCGCCGAACGGCGGCAGAGTGGCCTACGTGCGTGAGAACAACATTTATGTTGAAAATCTTGTTGATCAAAAAATTTTGCAGCTTACTCACGACGGCTCGCGCACCATCATCAACGGCACGTTCGATTGGGTGTATGAAGAGGAATTCGGCCTGCGCGACGGCTTTCGCTGGAGCCCCGACGGCAATCGCATCGCCTATTGGCAGCTCGATGCTGCGGGCGTGCGCGATTTTTTGATGATCAACAATACCGACTCACTCTATTCATTCACGATACCGGTGCAATATCCCAAAGCCGGAACCACGAATTCGGCATGTCGCGTGGGCGTGGTAGGCGTGAATGGAGGAGAGACGCGCTGGATGGAAGTCGCCGGCGATTCGCGCAACAATTATATCGCGCGCATGGAGTGGGCCGCGAGTTCGGATGAAATCATTCTTCAACATCTCAATCGTTTGCAAAACACGCTGCAAATCATGCTGGGCGAAGCAACCACCGGCCGCGTGCGCGCGGTTTTCACCGATAAAGATGAAGCGTGGGTCGAGGTCGTCGATGATTTGCAATGGTTCGATAACGGCAAGCAATTCACCTGGGTGAGTGAGGCCGACGGCTGGCGGCACGTGTATTTGATTTCTCGCGACGGCAAAAGCGTGCGTCTGATCACGCCCGGCGCATTCGATGTCGAGAACATCGTTTGTATTGATGAAAAAGGCGGCTGGCTTTATTACACCGCTTCGCCGGAGAATCCCACGCAGCGTTATCTTTATCGCATGCGCATGGACGGCAAAGGCAAAGCCGAGCGTTTGACTCCGGCTGCGTTGAGCGGCACGAATGCTTATAATGTTTCGCCCGATGCGAGGTGGGCGTTTCATACGCATTCCACGATCAACACGCCGCCCGTGACCAAACTCGTGCGATTGCCGCAGCATGAGGCTGTGCGCGAATTGATGAGCAACAAAGTTTTGCATGCGCGCATCAGCGGCATCAAACAGCAGCCCGCAGAATTCTTTCGCGTGAATATCGGCAACGGCGTCGAGCTTGACGGTTGGATGATCAAGCCGCCGCATTTTGATCCGAGCCAACGCTATCCAGTTTTGTTTCATGTTTATGGCGAGCCTGCGGGACAAACCGTGCTCGATCGCTGGGGCGGTCGCAACCGGCTGTGGCATCTCATGCTCGCGCAGCAAGGTTATATCGTGATGAGCGTGGATAATCGCGGCACGCCCGCGCCGCGCGGCCGAGAGTGGCGCAAGTGCGTCTATGGACAGATCGGCATTCTCGCTTCGCAAGATCAAGCGGCAGCGTGTCGCGTCATTCGGCGCTGGCCGTTCGTGGATTCTACGCGCATCGCGATTTGGGGCTGGAGCGGCGGCGGCTCGATGACATTGAACATGCTCTTTCGCCATCCCGAAATCTATCACACCGGCATGAGCGTCGCGCCGGTGGCGGATCAACGTTATTACGACACGATCTACCAAGAACGCTACATGGGCTTGCCCAAAGACAATGCTCTCGGTTATAAGAACGGCTCGCCCATCACGTTCGCGGAAAATTTGAAAGGCAACTTGCTGCTCGTGCACGGCACCGGCGATGACAACGTGCATTATCAAAATGCCGAAGCCTTGATCAATACACTGGTGAAAGCGAACAAGCCGTTCACGATGATGTCGTACCCCAATCGCTCGCACGGCATCAATGAAGGCCGCAACACGAGTTTGCACTTGTATGAATTGCTCACGCGCTATTTGCGCGAAAAAACGCCGCCGGGACCGGCGAGCGGGCGGGCCTCGGCCACGAAAGAACCGTCGTCCTGAGTGAAGCGTTTTGCCTTCAACAATGAGCGAAGAATTGTGTATGAGTATAGTCGCCCAAAGCCACCATGTCATTTGGAAGAGCCATTTTAATACTACAACGTTAAGTTCGCGGTTTCCCCACAAAACTTAACCTGTCATTCAGAAGGAAACTTTTTACGCACTTGGCACAAAGCCTATATGAGGGTTGATTCCAGTGCTTAAAAAGATTCTTTCAGAATGACATGAGGAGGAGTCTGTGCTGACTTAACGTTGTAGTATTAAGCATGGATGTAAAAGGTAAAAGCGAAACGCATTCCCAGCGCTAAAAAAGGTTCTCACGGAATGACAATGCTGGTGTGATTCAACTTCAAAGAGCCGGGCTCTTACAAATGATGATGCACACCGTCGTTATCTGTTGCTGACCATTGCTGGAGGTAAGGAATGAAGTCACACGCGCTTTTAATGCTGCTCTGTTTGATCGCCGCACTTTCTCCGCTGCGCGCGCAGGAGGAAGCGCGCTTGCTGCGCTTTCCCGCGATTCATGACGATCAAATCGTGTTCACGTATGCCGGCGATTTGTACTCGGTTTCGGCGAACGGCGGCGTGGCGCGCAAGCTGACCAGCCACGACGGCTACGAGATGTTCGCGCGCTTCTCGCCCGACGGCAAGCGGCTCGCCTTCACCGGGCAATACGACGGCAACACCGAAGTTTTTCTCATGCCCGCCACGGGCGGCGCGCCGCAACGACTGACTTACACCGCCACGCTCGGCCGCGACGACGTCTCCGACCGCATGGGCCCGAACAACATCGTGATGGCGTGGCGCCGCGATAGCAAGAGCATCGTGTTTCGCTCGCGCATGCGTTCGTTCAACAGCTTCATCGGCGCGCTCTTTTCCGTCACCACCGAAGGCCTGCCGGCGGAGCAATTGCCCGTGCCGCGCGGCGGTTTTTGCTCGTTCTCGCCCGATGATAAAAAGATGGCTTACAATCGCGTGTTTCGCGAATTTCGCACGTGGAAAAAATATCGCGGCGGCATGGCCGACGATATTTGGGTTTATGATTTCACCTCCAAACAAACCGAGAACCTCACCAATCATCCCGCGCAAGACGTCTTTCCCATGTGGGCCGGTGACAAGATTTATTTTCTTTCCGATCGCGAAGCGCATCAACGCATGAATCTTTACAGCTACGATCTTGCCACGAAACAAACGCAGCGTTTGACGAACTACAGCGATTTCGATATCAAGTTTCCCTCGCTGGGCGCGAACGCCATCGTTTACGAGTATGCCGGTTACATTTACAAATTCGATCTCGCCGCGCAGCAGGCGCAAAAAGTTTCCATACAAATTGCGGATGACCTGCTCGCCGGCCGCGACGAGCTGCGCAGCGTGGGCGGCGAAGTGACGAACTACGAAATCGCGCCCGACGGCAAGCGCGCGTTGCTCGGCGCGCACGGCGAGGTGTTTACAGCGCCGGCGAAATACGGCGCGACGCGCAATCTCACCAACACTTCGGGCGCGCACGAGCGCCACTCCAAATGGTCGCCCGACGGCAAGTGGATCGCTTTCGTCTCCGATCAAAGCGGCGAAGACGAAATCTATCTCACGCCGCAAGCCGGCGGCGCGCTCGCGACCCTCACCCAAAATGAAACGACGTACAAATATCAAATCGAATGGTCGCCGGACAGCAAAAAGATTTTGTGGGCCGATCGCAAACAACGCCTGCGTTTCGTGGAGGCGCAAACCAAGATGATCACCGAGGTCGATCAATCGCCGGTGTGGGAGATTCGCGAATATGCGTGGTCGCCGGACGGCAAATGGATCGTGTATGCCAAGCCGGAAGAAGAAAGCCTGCCGCGCATTTATGTTTATGCGCTGGAGACCAAACGCGCGCAAGTCGTGACTGAAGGCTGGTATGCTTCGGGCGAGCCTTCGTTCAGCAGCGACGGCAAATTTTTGTTTTTCACTTCGAACCGCGATTTCAATCCGATTTACAGTTGGACGGAGTGGAATCACGCGTATCGCGACATGGAGCGCATTTATTTGCTCACGCTGTCGAAAGAAGTGGAGTCGCCGTTCAAGCCACGCAGCGACGAGGTGGAAATCAAATCCGAGCAGGCCAAGGCGGACTCGGCAGCGAAGCCGGCCGGAAAAAAAGATGAGAAAGAAGCGGCGAAGCCGCAGGCCGTTGTGGTCAAAATCGATTTCGACGGTTTGGCCGATCGCATTGCTGCGCTGCCGGTCAAGGCTTCAGATTATTCGCAGGTAGCTGCGGTGGGCGATCAGGTATATTATCAGCGCAAAGGCGCGGCAGATGAGAAAACCTTGTTGCTGATGTACGACTTCAAAGAGCAAAAAGAAACCGAGCTAGGCCAGATCGACGGTTATGAAATTTCCGCGGATCAAAAGAAAATGCTCGTGAGCCAGGAGAAAAGCTATGCGATCATCGATCTGCCCAAAGCCAAAATTGAAATAAAGGAGAAGCTCAATTTCGGCGCGATGGAGATGCGGCTGCAGCGGCAGGAGGAGTGGCGGCAGATTTATCACGAATGCTGGCGGCAAATGCGCGAGTTTTTTTATGATCCCAACTTGCACAGCGTGGATTGGAAAGCGCAGCGCGACAAATATGCGCCGCTGCTCGCGCACGTGAATCATCGCAACGATCTCACGTATCTCGTCGGCGAATTGATCGGCGAGCTGAACGTCGGCCATGCTTACGTGGGCGGCGGCGACCGTCCGAGCGTGCGCCGCATCAACACCGGCTTGTTGGGCGCGGAATTGGAGCGCGACCCGGCTTCGAAATATTATCGTCTCAAACGCATTTTGCGCGGGCAAAATTGGGACAAGGCCATGCGCTCGCCGCTCACGGACATCGGCGTCAAGGCGGCGGAGGGAAATTACATTCTCGCGGTCGATAACAAGCCCACCAACACAATGGCCAACCTCTTCGACGCGCTGCTCAACACGGTTGATCAGCAAGTCAAATTGCGTCTCAACACCAAGCCCGAGATGGCCGGCAGTTGGGAAACAACGGTGACGCCGATCGGCGACGAGGCGAATTTGTATTACTACAATTGGGTGCAGGGCAATATCAAGAAAGTGAGCGAGGCCACGAAAGACGAAGTGGGATATATGCACGTGCCGGACATGGGCCCCGGCGGCCTGAACGAGTTCGTGAAGCATTTCTATCCGCAACTGCGCAAGAAAGCTTTGATCATCGACGTGCGCGGCAACGGCGGCGGCAACGTTTCGCCGATGTTGATCGAAAGATTGCGGCGCGAGCAGGCGATGGTCGATATGGCGCGCAACACGCGGCCCGTGCCGGATCCGTTCGCCACGTTTCTCGGGCCCATGGTTTGTTTGATCGACGAGTATTCCGCCTCGGACGGCGATTTGTTTCCGTATCGCTTTCGCAAACACCAACTCGGCAAGCTCATCGGCAAGCGCACGTGGGGCGGCGTGGTCGGCATTCGCAATCCCTTGCCGCTGGTGGATGGCGGCCAGTTTTTCAAGCCGGAGTTCGCGAGCTATGACACCGAGGGCAAGGAATGGATCATCGAAGGCCGCGGCGTGGAGCCGGATATTTTTATCGATAATGATCCGGCAAAAGAATTTGCCGGCGTGGATGAACAATTGAATAAAGCCATTGCCGAAATTCTGGAGGAGCTGAAAACCCGACGCCAGGATTTGCCGCCGGCGCCGCCGTATCCGAAGAAGAACTGAGAAATTTTTGTGAAGCGTTGCTAGTGGATCGTAGATCGTGAATCAAACTTTTAAACTAAGGAGAGTGAAGTGAAGACCATCAAGATTACAGCGCTCGCCGGATTGTTGTTGCCGGTGTTCGCGTTCGCCGCCATCAAGCACGAAGAAGTTTCCTACACCGCCAACGGCGTAACGATGAAAGGCTATCTCGCTTATGATGACGCCGTTAAAGGCAAACGTCCGGGCGTGTTGGTGGTGCATGAATGGTGGGGGCACAATGCCTATGCGCGCAAGCGCGCCAACATGCTAGCGGAGTTGGGTTACACCGCGCTGGCGGTTGATATGTATGGCGACGGCAAGCAAGCCAATCACCCGAACGACGCGGGCAAATTTGCGGGCGAAGTGATGCAAAACGCGGAAGGCGCGAAAGCGCGTTTTGTCGCCGCGCTGGATTTGCTCAAGAAGCACAAGACGGTGGAGGCTTCACGTATTGCCGCGATCGGCTATTGCTTCGGCGGCGGAGTGGTGTTGCACATGGCGCGCGCCGGCGTGGATTTGAAAGGTGTGGCGAGTTTTCACGGCAGCTATGGCACGCAGACACCTGCGGAGAAAGGCAAGGTCAAAGCTGCGGTGCTGGTGTGTCACGGCGCGGCGGACCCGTTCATCACGGCGGAGCAAGTCGAAGGCTTGAAAAAGGAAATGCAAGATGCCGGCGTCGATTTTAAGTTCATCGCGTATGAAGATGCCAAGCACAGTTTCACCAATCCCGACGCGGATGAGTCTGGCAAGAAGTTCGAATTGCCGCTTGCCTATAACAAAGCTGCGGATGAAAAATCGTGGGCGGATTTGCGGCAGTTCTTGAAGAAGATTTTTGCAAAGTAGTTCTGCAGCGTCACATTCGAACGGAGGCCCACGAAACACACGGAATACGCGAAAAGCTTTTCGCGTGCTTCGCGTATTTCGTGGGCCATGTCAGTTCATCCGATTACTCGAAGGAGGAAGGATAGCATGACTCATCTTTTGCATCGTTTGAGATGCTGGGTCTTTGTTGGTTGTTGGCTGGCAGCAATGACAACCCATGCGCAGCGCACGCTCATTTACGCGGGCGCGTTGATCGATGGCGTAGCCGAGACGCCGCGCAGCAATGTCACGGTGATCATCGAGAAAGGAAAGATCGCCGCACTCGAAGCGGGTTTCACCAACGCTAAGCCGGGCGACAACGTGATCGATCTGAAAAAGAAATTCGTTTTGCCCGGCTTGATGGATATGCACACGCATCTCTCCGGCCAAACCGAGAAGGCCGGGTATCTCAAACGCTTCCAAATGTATCCGCCGGACGCGGCTTTGGCCGCGACGCCTTTTTTGAAAGCGACATTGTTGAGCGGCTTCACCACTGTGCGCGATCTCGGCGCGGGTGACTTCGTGGACTTCGCGTTGCGCAATGCCGTGCAGCGCGGCGACGGACTTTTGCGAAAGGTTATAAAACCGGCGTGCTCATCGCGTTCGGCACGGATGCCGGCGTGTTTCGTCACGGCCGCAATGCGATGGAGTTTCAATACATGGTCGAAGCCGGCATGCCGCCCATGGCCGCGATCAAAGCGGCAACGTATCACACCGCGAAGCTGCTCGGCAAGCTCGAACAACTCGGCACGCTCGAAGCCGGCAAGCTTGCGGACGTGATCGCGGTCGATGCCGATCCGCTCAAAGACATTCGCGCGCTGCAGAACGTGACGTTCGTGATGAAAGAAGGGGGGGTGTATAAGGATGAAGCGCGTAAGGATTGAGTTGGACGTTGATACTGAGGTGTCGTGGCGCGCCTCATTTCATGTCATTCAGAAGGAAACTTTTTGAGCACGGGTACAACCTCCACATGAGCCCGATCTCAAGCGAGTAAAAAGGTTCCTTCTGAATGACACCTCTGAGATGTTGCGAACCCAATCTTCCCTGCTATAAGAAGGAGCATGCAAGAATGATCAAATCCGATAATGGCGCACACAGCGCCGCGGCTTACGATGACGCCGCGCGCGTGTCGCAATACGATGCGAAAATGAATCTCATGCACCCGAACCGCGCGAAGATGGCGGAAGTCGTGTGCGCGATGCCGCCGTTCGATGCGCACGAAACCGTGACGGTACTCGATCTCGGAACGGGCACAGGATTTTTGACGGCATATGTGCTGCAAGCTTTTCCACGCGCGAGTATTATTGCCGTCGATGGCGCGGCGGCGATGGTGCAACAAGCGCAAGCGCGGTTGCACGAAAAAGTGCAAGTGCTGACGTGGAAGATTTGCGCGTTTCAAGAGCTCGCAAAAACCGCTTCTGCTCTGCCCGCTCTCAATGCCGTTGTTTCATGTTTTGCGCTGCACCATCTTTCTGCCGAACAAAAGCTCGAACTCTACCGCGCGTTGTTCGGAAAGATTCGAATCGGCGGCTGGTTCGTCAATGCTGATATTGTCGCGATGCCGAATTCGAAAATAGAGGAACGCTATCAACAACTACGCGGCTTGGGCATTCAACAACGCGCGCGCCAGCTACTCGGGGAGGAGAGAACGCTGGAAGCGATCGCGGCAGAGTTGGCTCAGCTCGAGCGCGAAGACGGTGATCAGCCTTTGAGGCTCGAACATGATTTGCAATTGCTGCGTGAAGCCGGTTTTCAAGAAGTCGATTGCTTCTGGAAGGAGACACGCGAAGCGGTGTGGGGCGGGGTGAAGTTGGATTGATGGATTGGGGAGCGATGGAGCTTTGTAGCAGCAGAAGGCCCGTGCTCCGCCACTTCAACGAGGAGCACCAATCCACCAATTCAATAATCCAATAACCCATAACTCTGTAGGATGCATGCCCCGCTTCACCATCAAATACTCTTCAACTTGGTCGCGCCCGCATGAAACTTGGCCGCTGGTGAAACGCTTTTGGCCGTTCATGCGGCCCTACAAAAACCTCGCGCTGCTCGTCGCTTTGCTCATGTTGCTCGGCACGCCGATCAGCATGGCCACCCCGTTATTGATCAAACATCTCATCGACGTCGTCGTGCCGAGCGGGAGCCGGCAACAATTGCTGCTCATCGGCGCAATCTTGCTCGGCTTGACGCTGCTCGGCCAAGCGTTGAGTTATATGCAAACGGTTCTCAATCAGCGCTTTCATTTGCTGGTATTGAATCGCCTGCGGCGCAACCTCTACGCGCACTTGTTGCGTTTGCCTTTTCATTTTTACACGCAACACGACACCGGCTACGTGATGAGCCGTCAGCGCGACGATCTCAAAAATCTCAGCGGCGTGATGGCCGACACGTTTTTGCGCGCGGCCATCAATCTCTTGCGCGCGATCATTTTCATCGGCCTGCTCTTTTATCTCGACGTCGGCCTTGCAACCACCGGGCTGTTGCTCACGATCACTTTCTTCGGCGCGAATTTGTTGTTCTCGCGTCCGCTGCGCAAGCGCAACGAAGCGGTGCAAGAAGCGGAAGCGAAAACTTCCACGGCGTTGCACGAAGGCGTGACCGGCATTCGTTTGATCAAAGCCACGGCGCGTGAAAAGTTCGAGTCGCGGCGCTACGTGGCCGCTTTGAGCGAATACGTGCGCGCCGCAATTCGCCGTGACCGGCTCGAGATTTTTTCGGAAGAGTTGATCGGCTTGGCCGGAACCCTCGGCGTTTACAGCGTCGTCCTCGTGGGCGCCTATCGCATCATGGACGGCGCGACCACTTTCGGCAATCTCTTCGCCTTCTTCATGTATCTTTCGAACGTGTTCGGCGCGACCGGCTCGCTCATGCGCATCAACTCCAACCTGCAGCGCGCGCTCAGCTCGTTGCAGCGCATCTATGAGATTTTCGATACGCCCGCAGAAACCGTGAGCACAACCGTGCGAGCGGCTGCCGCAGCACAATGCGAAATTGAATTTCAAAACGTGAGCTTTCAGTATATCCCGGAGCTGGCGGTTTTGAAAAATATCTCGGCGAAAATTCCGGCGGGCAAGCAAGTCGCACTGGTCGGCCCGAGCGGCGCGGGCAAAACCACTTTCGCGCAGCTCATTCCGCGTTTTTATGAGCCGGGCAGCGGCCGCATTCTTTTGAACGGCGCTGAACTTTCGCGCATGCCGTTATATGAACTGCGCCGTTTGATCGGCATCGTGCCGCAAGACGTGTTCTTGTTCGATCGCACCATTCGCGAGAACATTGCGTATGGCAATCACGTTGCCGAGCCGCGCGCAGTCGAACAAGCTGCGCACGCAGCGAACGCGCACGAATTCATCGCGGCCTTGCCCCAAGGCTATGACAGCAAAATCGGCGAGCGCGGCATTCGGCTTTCCACCGGGCAGAAACAACGCCTCGCCATCGCGCGCGAGATTCTGCGCAATCCGCCGATACTCATCCTCGACGAAGCCACCAGCTCACTCGACTCGGCCTCCGAAGCGTTGATACAAGACGCGCTGCAAAAATTCAAACGCAATCGCACGTCGATTGTGATCGCGCATCGGCTTTCAACAGTGATAGAAGCAGACTGGATTTTGGTTTTCAATCAAGGCGAGATTGTGGAAGAAGGACGGCACGAGCAATTGCTTTCAAAGGGCGGGTTCTATGCGTTTTTGTTTGAGACGCAGTTTAAGAAAGGCGTTTTGGGTTGATGAAAGAAAACCTTGCGGCTGTCATTCAGAAGGAATCTTTTTAAGCACTGGAGAAAACGCTTTGTGCCAAGCGCTAAAAAAGTTTCCTTCTGAATGGCATCTTCGAGAATGTTAGTATCCCTTCAATTCTCCCTCGTGATCCTCGCCCCCAAATTTCCCAACCGTGACACAATGTCCTCATAACCTCGATCAACCAAGTCCACGCGATCGATTGTGCTGCGACCGCGCGCGGTGAGCGCTGCAATCACGAGCGCAATTCCCGCGCGAATATCCGGGCTGCTCAACTCTTGCCCTCGTAATGCCGTCGGCCCGGAAACAAGCACACGATGCGGATCGCACAACGTAATCTGCGCGCCCATCGCGATGAGCTTATCGACGAAAAACATCCGCGACTCGTACATCCAATCATGACAGAGCGTGGTGCCGCGCGCTTGCGTGGCGAGCACGATCATGGGACTCATCAAATCCGTAGGAAAGCCGGGCCATATGCCGACTTGCATTTTCGCCGAAGGCGCGTGCAATTCCGAAGGCTGCACTTCCAAAGTTTGATCATCTCTGAAAATCAAATTCATGCCGAGCCGCTGCAAGAAAAGCGTGGTCATTTGCAAATGCTCCTGCCGCGCTTCGTGAATGATGACGTGGCCGCGTGTGCAAGCTGCCGCAATCGCGAACGTTCCGGCTTCGATGTGATCGGGCATGATCCGATGCACAAAGCCGCCGAGCTTTTTTCTGCCGGTGATGAGGAGATGATTTGAGCCTGCGCCCCGAATCGTCGCGCCCATCTTTGCAAGCACATGCGCCAGATCCGTCACGTGCGGCTCGCAAGCCGCATTCTCAATCATCGTTTCTCCGGCAATCGCCGCGGCGAGCAGCATTGCGTTTTCAGTCACGGTGACGGAAGGCTCGTGCAGAAAAATTTTTGCCGGTTGCGGCGCGAGCAGTTGCGCACGATAATCGTGCTCGCGGATTTCAATATGCGCGCCGAGCGCAACTAGCGCTTCGAAATGCCCTTCGACGCCGCGGCGGCCGATGACGCATCCGCCGGGCGGCACCAATTCGGCCACACCCGAGCGCGCGAGCAATGCGCCCATGTACAAAATCGACGCGCGCAGCTTGCGCACTAGTTCGGGCTTCGGCACGAATTTCGTGATCTCGCCGCGAATGCGAACCACGCCGGGCTGGATATGCTCAACCGTCTTGCCGAGGTCTTGCAGCAAGGCCAGCATCGCTTCAACGTCGCGAATCGCGGGCAGATTTTCGAGCACGCACTCTTCGTCCGTGAGCACGGTGGCGGCGATAATCGGCAGCGCGGCGTTTTTATTTCCGGCTACGCGGATTTCGCCCGTGAGGGGGTTCTTGCCTTCGATGAGGAATTTGGACATGGTTCGATTCTAGGTTTTTAAATTTTTTTCACCACCGGATAGATGAAGACCAACTGATGCTTTTTATCAATTGCGTTCGCTTCTCCGTTGAGTTGCAGCGTTTTTCATTGGAGTGAACCGCCACAAAATGTCATTCTGGAAGAACCTTCCCTAGTGCTTGAGGCACAGCCTGTTTTTGAGAGGTGTGCCCAGTACGAGGGAAGGTTCTTACAGAATGACATTGAAGAGCGCGGACGCCATGGAAAATCTGCACATTAGTTAAAAGCCGTTGCAATGCATGTGACGCTAAACGTTTCCGACCACCTCAACTTCGGGGATTAACTCAAGTCCGAGTTCGTCTTTGGCCTTCTTCCGAATCAGCTCGATCAGCTCCATCACCTCCGAAGCCTTGGCATTGCCCAAGTTTTCAATAAACGCGGCGTGCTGCGGCGAGATGATGGCGTCGCCTCTGCGTTCGCCTTTGAGTTTCAAAACATGCTCGATGAGGTAGCCGATCGAAGAAGTCGGCAGCTCGAGACGCGTTTGTTCTTCTTTGGAGAGATTGCGAAACACACAGCCCGCAGAGATTTGCGGCTGCAATGATTTACGCGCAGCCCACTCGCGCGCGATTTGGGTGGCACGCGCCACGTCCCCTCTTCTTAGTTTGAGATCAGCGCGCAAAATAATTTCTTTGGTGCGATGCAGAATGCTAGAATCATAATCAAACGCAAAGTAATTGCTCTCGACTTCGCGCGCGCCTTTGCCGTCGAACAGCAATGCGCGCGCAACGAGATCACCGAAGAAGTGCGGACCGCCGTGCATGTTCATATAAATCGCGCCGCCCACGGTCGCCGGAATGCCCGCGAACCATTGCAAGCCGGTGAGGCCTTCACGAAACAGCGCATTCATCAACGGCCCGATCTTCGCGCCGGAATCCACGCGTACGAGCACGGCCGGCGCCTCGGCATCGGAATACTCCAGGCCTTCGGTCGTGTAGTATTCGCCACCGACGACTTCGAAACGCTGCGCAGTGGCTGTGGATGAATACTTCGGCACAGCTTCTTCTTGCAACATGCTCCAGCTCTGCGCGCGATTTTGAATAACCAAACCGGGAAAGCCGTGATCGGAAACGACGAGGTTGCTGCCCCAACCGAGCACGAAATAGGGGATTTCAAATCGGCCGGAAATTTTTATGGCGTGCTCGATTTGCTCCGTGCTCGTCGCAGTAACGAAATATCGCGCCGGGCCGCCGACGTGCAAAGTGGTGTGGCGTGAGAGAGGCTCGTCACGCTTGAACGTGGAGAAAGTTTTCGTCAGCGTATTTTCTATCGCGGTGTTCATTAGCCTCTTACTACTTCGAGCGAAATGTAGGTTACACTTTCCCTCCTCGCCTGTGATTCAGTAGGAATCTTTTTCAGCATCCGGCACAACCTCCAGACGAGCTGTTTCTCCAGCGAGTATAAGGTTTCCTTCTGAATGACAGCCCCGAGAGATATTACAAACCAAACCTTTTCGGTATATATCCGCTAAATCCGCTTACAAAATTCTTTCCGGGCAGTGGCTCGTTCACGTTGCGATACTCAACTGAACAACCCGCGAATATCCTCGGCCGAGAGGTGCTTGAAGATGCCCGCGTCCGTGCTGATGAGCTGCGATACCAGCGTTTCCTTCCGCCGTTGCAATTCTAAAATTTTCTCTTCCACGGAATCGCGCGTGATCATTTTATAAACGAAAACGGTTTTGTCCTGGCCGATGCGGTGCGCGCGATCGATGGCCTGGCGCTCCGCGGCCGGGTTCCACCACGGATCGTAAACAATGACGTAATCCGCGGCCGTGAGATTCAACCCCAAGCCTCCGGCCTTCAAGCTGATGAGAAAAACTTTGACGCTCTCCTCTTCCTGAAATCTGCGCACGCACTCTTCGCGATTGCGCGTGGCGCCGGTGAGCATTTCGAAGAAAATGCCCTCGCGCTTCAAGGTTGCAGCGATGATCTTGAGCATGCTCACGAACTGCGAAAAGACCAAAACTTTGTGGCCCTCGGCCGCGATCTCGCGCAGCAACTCCATGAACGCCTCGAATTTTCCCGAGTCGTGCCTTTGGCCGTTCGTCACCAAAGCGGAATGACAGGCGATTTGCCGCAAGCGCGTCAGGCCTTGCAAAATTTTGAAGCGCGCGTCGTTCATGCCGGAAGTCGAAATCAAATTCATGATCTCGGCGCGGCATTGATCGCGCACTTGCTCGTAGAGTTTTTTCTGTTCCGGGTGCATCGGACAATAAAAAATCTGCTCGCTCTTGGCGGGCAGCTCGGGCGCGACTTCCTCTTTCGTGCGGCGCAGCAAAAACGGCGAGATCATTTTTTTGAGCAAAGCCGCGGACTCTTCGTCGCCGTATTTCTCGATGGGCAGCGCGAACGAGTTGCGAAATGAATTGAGCGAGCCGAGCATGCCCGGATTCAAAAACGCAAATTGCGACCACAACTCCAGGCTGTTGTTCTCCACCGGCGTGCCCGTGAGCACCAAGCGATGCCAGCCTTGCAAAATGTAAGCAGCCTTCGCGGTTTGCGAAACCGGATTCTTGATATTTTGCGATTCGTCGAGAATGATGTAATTGAACAAAAAATCTTTAAAGGCTTCGATGTCGTTGCGCATCGTGGCGTAGGTGGTGAGCACAAGGTCGTAATCCGCGAAGCGCTCGGTCGTGCGTTGGCGTTCGAGGCCGTGATGTGTGAGCAGCTTCAAATCCGGCGCGAAGCGCGCGCACTCATTTTCCCAATTGAAAACCACGGAGAGCGGGGCGACGATGAGGCTCGTGCGCGGCCGCGAGGCTTCCGGCGCAGCGAGCAGCACATTACGTTTTCTTTTGCCCATCTTGCGGCCGTTCTGCGCCGCGCCGTTTTGCAATTCTTTTTCACGGAGCAAACAGGCCAATGCTTGAATGGTTTTGCCTAGGCCCATGTCATCCGCGAGGCAGCCGCTGAAACCGTGCTCGCGCAGGAAGCCCATCCAATTCAAGCCGAATTGTTGATACGGCCGCAGCGTGCCGAGAAAATTTTGCGGCGCCGGCACTTCGGCAATGCCTTTGAAGCTGCTCAACTTGTCCAAACGCGTGCGGAACTCTTCATCATAGTGCTTGTTTTCCACCCCTTCAAACAGCGTGTCGATGAGCAGCGCGTGCGTGCTCGCGATTTGATGTTTGCCGTTGCGCTCTTGCGAGAAATTGAAGAAATGGCGGAAACGTTTTTCCCACTCTTCCGGCATGCGTGCAATGCTGCCGTCCGCAAGCTTGAGAAAGGCGCTCTGTTGCCGCACCGCGTTTTTCAATTCCCCCATCGAGAGCATCACGCCGTTGAAATCGATTTCGAGATTCATGTCGAACCAATCGATGCCGGAAGAGACCGCGAGCTTCACGTTGGGCGCGGCGCGATTGACGCGATAGCTTTTGAGCTTGTCCTCGCCGAAAATTTCAAAGCCCGCCGCGGCGAGTTTGGGCAGCTCGTCGAAAACCCAGGTCACGGCTTCGGCGGGAGGAGAATAAAATGCTCTACCGGCATCGAGCTGCAATCCCGCGGCGAGCAAAGCTTCATGCGCTGCGGTTTCTGCAAGTGGATCGCGCTCGACGCGCCAGAGCGTGTTCGCCGCGCCATCGCCCGCTAGGCTGACGGTATGCGCACTCATGCCGCTCACTTCTATCTCGCCATAAACAAATTTCAATTCAAGACGCAGGCTGCGCTCGTGTTCCTGCAAATAAAGCCGGCGCCCGGTCAGCTCGCGCGCCGTTTGGAAAGTCAGCGTGGGCGGCAACGTGAGCGCGAGATCGTGTTTCAAATGCGGGCTGAGGCCCAGCAAAAACGCGCTCACGTGTTCGCCGGGAATGCGCAATTGATAACCGGGCCGCGTGAACGGCAAAACGTAAGCAGCGGGCAGCGCGCTTTCCACGCGAATGATTTTATTTTCCTGCAGCAGCCAAAACGGCCGCGCCGCCAACAACGTGAAGCCTTCGCTCAAAGGCTCGACTTGCTCGTGCAAATGCAGTTGCGGGAAAAAGCGATAATGTTCTTGCGGCGGCTCGCCCTCTGCGAAAGGCCCATCGAGTTGAAAGGCCAGTTTGCCCCGGCCGGGCAGAACCCTCAGCCGCGCAAGCGTGTTGTTGGTTTCAAGATAAAGCTCGCTCTCCACCAACAATTCGAGAATATACCCCATCTCCTCGCCGTACTCGAAATCGAATTGCTCGACGGAGTCATAGGAATAGTAGGAATAAAACGGCCGGTCGCTTTTGTTTTTCGTACGGTGCAAAAAATGGTTGATCGCTTTGGCCTCCGCGACTGTGGCTTCCGGATTTGAAAACGTCGCAGAGTAACTCATGTTGACTTTGGAGCGTTGCCCGAACTCGCCGCTCTTCTTGATATAAATCCGCTGCGGCCGCAACGCCCACCCGCCGTCACTGACTTGCAGGATGAAAATCAGCTTGTAAGATTGGGCTTGCGGCACCACGACTTCTTCGCGCAACGCGGGCAGCTCTTTGAGATAATTCTCCCAGGTCGGAGGCGCGATGACGGCTTGCGGTTTTTGCTCCCGCTCTTCGATCGCCGCCAACAACAACGCAACGACGTGCGAGCACGGCACTTCATAAGAATAGCACGAGCAATTGCCGGTCAACTGGCCGCTGAAAGTTTGCTGCACCGAGACTTTGCGGTCCACATAATCCCGCACCGTGCCGCGCACCGTGCCGTCGAGATTCGATAAAATTTTTACCGCGCCTTCTTGCTGCAGTTTCGCGCCATAACTGAACACGGCGCTGCGCGCAGCCAGGCGCAGTTCGGTTTTCGTGATCTTCACGAAACGTCCTAAAAGTATTCGTAACGAATGGGAAGAGGCAAACTGGGAACTTTAGATGGTTTTTGCGGAAAAAGCAAGCAGGAATTGGGAAAATTTTTCCTTCTCGGCATTTTCTTGTTGAAATTTTCGCAACAGGCGGTTATATAGGTTACGCAATGACGGAAACAAGCTCGGGCGCCATCATCAAGAAGAATTATCTGTTTTTGAAACAAAGTAATCATTCACAACCAACAATTTTGCCGGAGTCGCAAAGCCATGACCAGACGCGGTTTTTTCGAAAAGCTGATCGGCACGTTGTTCGGCGCAAGCGGGCTGGCGTTTTTTGCGCCCGCGCTCGCTTACCTTTATCCCAATAAAAATTTCGTATCCGGCTCACGTGAATTTCTCGACGTGAACGGTCGCGCCCTCACGGCGGAAGAAGTGACGGAAGGCGCTTCGCGTATCGGCCTCATTCAAGGCTCGCCGGCGCTCGTGTTTCGGCGCAACGGGGAGCTCGTTGCGTTCTCCGCGGTGTGTACGCACTTCGGCTGCACGGTCGCATACGAGGCTGCGGATGAGGTTTTTGTTTGCCCCTGCCACGGCGGCGAATATGACATTGACGGCAACGTCATCGACGGCCCGCCGCCCAAACCGTTGCCCAAGCTCAAAGTTCATGTCGAAGGCGGAAAGATTCTCCTCTCCTAAAATTGGGATTGATGGATTGTTGGAGTTGTGGAAAAACACCGCTCCATAAATTCCACCATCCATGAATCCAACAATCCACTACTCCATCAATCCATCACCTCAAGGCGCCTATGCCCCTTCAATCTTGGCTCGCTGAAAGAATCCCGCTGGAATTTCTGCGCCGCTTCACTCGCCAACAATTAGATGAACCGCAACCACGCCACGTGAGTTGGCTGCACACGCTCGGCTTCACGGTGCTGGTACTGCTCGTTTTACAAACCGCCACCGGCGTGTTGCTCTTGTTCTATTACAAACCCGGCGCGTTGACCGCATACAGCAGCGTCAAGTTCATCACGGAACAAGTCACGCTCGGCCGGCTCTTTCGGCAATTGCACGTGTGGGGCGCGCACTTCATCGTCATCATGCTCTTTCTGCACATGCTGCGCGTCTTTTTTTATGGCGCGTATAAAAAGCCGCGCGAGTTGACGTGGATGGCCGGCGTGGGATTGTTTCTTACGATAATGGGCTTCGCATTGACGGGCTACTTATTGCCGTGGGATGAGCTGGCGTTTTGGGGCACGGTTGTCGCCACCGATGCAACGAAAGAACTACCGCTCATCGGCGGCTTCATGCTCAAATTTATGCGCGGGGGAGATACGGTTTCCGATCTCACCCTCTCGCGTTTCTTTGCGTTGCACGTTTCGCTTTTGCCGCTCGCGCTGCTCGGGTTGATTGCGCTGCACATGTTTTTGATTCGCTATCATCACATCTCGCCGCTCACGCGCACCGACGAACCGGAGCCGAAGCCTTCGCAAACAGGCGGCAATGGCTGGCGTCCGTATTTTCCGGATCATTTCAAAAAAGAAGTAGTGGTTGCTTACGGGGTATTGCTCATCGTACTCGCGCTCGCCATTTTCATGAAGCCGCACTTGGGCAAGCCCGCGAATCCCATGGTCACGCCCACCGGCATCAAACCGGAATGGTATTTTCTTCCCGTGTATCAAAGCTTGAAATATGTGCCGGGCTGGCTGGGTGTGATTGGCAATGGCGTGTTCGTGCTCTTTTTGCTCGCCTTGCCGCTCATTGATCGCAATCCCGAGCGGCATCCGCGCCGCAGAAAATTCGCGGCCTGGGCCGGTATTCTGCTCCTTGCCGGCGCTATTGGGCTCGGCGTGCTCGGCCATCTCTCCGACACCACGCGCACGATCTTCGGCAAGAAAATTTATTTCGACATCAAAGGCATCCCCAAAGTTGTAGAATAACGTGCAAGGATTATTTCGACGCCAGCCTTAAAATAAAAAGGCATTCGAGAAAATTCTCGAATGCCCATGAAACCCGATCCGGGTTGTTTGAAAGCCGAAAGGTTGGCGCAATCACTTCGTCAATATCATCTTCTTCAGCGCGCGGAAGCTATTCACCTTCAGCTCATAGAAGTACACGCCTGCGGCCCATTCCGAAGCATTGAGGTTGATCTTGTAACGCCCGGCGGCGAAGTATCGCACGATGGGCTTGCGTGCAGGCTGGCCGAGCGCATTATAAAATGCCAAGCGCACTTCGCCCGCTTCCGGCAAGCTGAATGTGATCACAGTCGCCGGATTGAACGGATTCGGATAATTCTGTTCGAGCGTATATTCTTCCGGCGCGAGTGCTTCCGCGAAGTTGTTCTCGCTCTCCTTTGCGAGCGACAAGCTGCCGGCAGTGCCGACTTCAATCGCGGCAACTGCGGGCGCGCGCTTCACATCATATGAACGCGCGAAGCTCATGTTGAGCTGGCCGTCGCTTACCACCACGCCCGTAATCAAACGTCGCAACGCGACGTATTTCCCGCCCGCGGCAACCCACACGTCCAAATCATTCACCACAAGATTACCTTCCATCGTCACATCCATCACACGGCGATTCGCTTCGTTGTCCGCGATCTCGACGAAATGGAGAATCACGTCATAGGTTCCGTTGGGCAAATCGAACTGATAAGCCAATTCGCCCTTTTCGTGCAAGTCTTGATACAAGGCCGGGTTCGCCGTGTTTGCAATCGCATTTGCCGTGGTTTTGATAACGCCCAAAGCGGGATAGCCCCAACTGCCGGGTGAATAAATTTGATCCGCAGCGAAAACGTCGCCGTTCGTCGCGGTGTATTGCCCGCCACCGGCATTCACGCGTATGACCGTTGCGGGCGCCGTCGGTGCGGCAACCGTGATCGTCACCTCGGCCGTGTCTTTTGCGTCGAGATTGTCCGTGACGATCAAACTCGCGAGGAACGTTCCAGTCGAATCGTAAGTGTGCGAAACGTTCGCTTGCGCCGCGTTGCTGCCGTCGCCGAAATTCCAGGCGTGGCTTGCAATCGTGCCGTCGCTGTCGATGGAGTTCGAGCCGATGAATTGCACATTGAGCGGCGCAATTCCATTTGTGGGGTTCGCGCTCGCCACGGCATTCGGCGGTTGATTGGCGCTCACCTGAATTTGCGCGAACGCCGTGTCCTTTGCGCCCGCGTTATCCGTCACGATCAAACGCGCGGAATAATTTCCCGCGGCATTATAGATGTGTTGCGGATTGCTCTGTGTTGAAGTTCCTCCGTCGCCGAAATTCCACGCATAGCTTGCGATCGTGCCGTCGCTGTCCGTCGAGCTCACGCCGGTGAATTGCGCATTGAGCGGCGCAAGGCCGTTCGCGGGATTCGCGCTCGCGACGGCATTCGGCGCGGCGTTGTTCGTGACCGTGATCTTCACGAATGCGGTGTCTTTCGCGCCGCTATTGTCCGTCACGATCAAGCGCACGTTATAAGCGCCCGCGTTGTTGAAAGTGTGCAGCGGATTCTTCGCCTGACCGGTCGTGCCGTCTTTGAAAGCCCATTTGTAGTTTGTGATCGTGCCGTCGCTATCCGTCGAGCTTGCGCCGTTGAATTGCACGGTGAGCGGCGCTTTGCCGGTAGTGGGATTCGCGTTCGCTACCGCATTCGGCGGTTGATTCGCCGTCAGCGGCGCCACGCTCACGCGGCGCACGCCCCAGAGCAAGCTTGAAGGCGGGTTTTTGAGATTATCAAACACCAGCGTGTTGGCCACGCTGTTATTGACGAGGGAATCCGGCAAGCTTATGAAACGGTCTCCGCTCCAAAGGTTATCACCGGTTGCGGGCACGTTTGAAATTCTTGTGCCGTTGAGCAGTAGTTCGGCCTCGAATGCGCCGTCGATATCAAAGGCTTGATAGCTCAATTTTATATTGCCCGGCATGCCGGGAAAACAATAACTGACTTTGTCCACGTGTGATTGATCGCCGCCCGGAATTTTTCCGTAAGCCGCCGTATCCGGCAAGGCGATACAGCTTGGCGCCGTCACTTGAATTTGCACGAACGCGGTATCTAGCGCGCCCGCGTTATCCGTCACGATCAAACGCGCGGAGTAGTTGCCGAACGTGTTGAACGTGTGCGGTGGATTTGTAATCGCCGCGCTATCGCCATCGCCGAAATCCCATGCGTAGCTAGCAATCGTGCCGTCGTTGTCGGTTGAGTTCGCGCCGGTGAATTGCGCATTGAGTGGCGCAATTCCGCTCATGGGATTCGCGCTCGCAATCGCATTCGGTGGTTGATTCGGCGCGCTCACTTGAATCGCAACAAATGCCGTGTCTTTCGCGCCGATATTGTCCGTCACGATCAAACGCACGGAGTAGTTGCCGAACGCGTTGAACGTGTGTGAGGGATTTGCAATCGTCGCAGAGTCGCCGTCGCCGAAATCCCACGCATGACTCGCAATCGTGCCGTCGCTGTCGATTGAGTTCGCGCCGGTGAATTGCGTATTGAGCGGCGCAATTCCACTCATGGGAT
>Ga0247727_10000882_pt1 | contig 72967 bp, 81 predicted proteins | sample WisWelCaveWW1625_FD_202498 | JGI IMG/M metagenome (GOLD analysis project Ga0247727, IMG submission 202498) | Biofilm microbial communities from Wishing Well Cave, Virginia, United States - WW16-25 | ecosystem: Environmental > Aquatic > Deep subsurface > Groundwater > Cave microbial mat | place...
AGCTCCTTCCCGGGGCGGAGGCGCTCGCGCGCGCGGGCCTCGCGCCGCTCCGGCTCGCGTCGAAAGAAGGTCTCTCGCTCATCAACGGCACGCAGTTCATGACCGCGATGGCAGCTCTCGTGCTCGTCCGGGCGCGCCGGCTCGCCCGCGCCGCGGATGCGGCCTGCGCGATGTCGCTGGAGGCTCTGCAGGGGTCGCGCACGAGCTTCCACGCGGCGATCCACGAGGCACGACCGCTTCGCGGCCAGGGCGCGAGCGCCGCCAACGTCCGTTCGCTCCTCGAAGGGTCGGCGATCATCGAGTCGCACCGCTGGTGCGACAAGGTGCAGGACGCGTACTCGTTGCGGTGCGCACCGCAGGTGCACGGTGCCAGCCGCGATCTGCTCGACTACGCCGAGGCGACCGTCGCAGTGGAGCTGAACGCAGCCACCGACAACCCTCTCGTCCTCGTCGACGAGGGGACGATCGTCTCGAACGGCAACTTCCACGGCCAGCCGATCGCCTTCAGCCTCGACGCCATCGCGATCGCCGTCGCCGAGTTCGCGAGCATCTCCGAGCGTCGCGTCGAGCGCATGGTCAACCCGTCGCTCTCCGACGGTCTACCCCCGTTTCTCGTCCCTCGAGAGGCGGGCCTCAACTCGGGGTTCATGATCCTGCAGTACGTTGCCGCCGCACTCGTCTCCGAGAACAAGGTGCTCGCCCACCCGGCCTCGGTCGACTCGATCCCGACGAGCGCGGGTCAGGAGGACCATGTGTCGATGGGGAACGCCGCAGGCTTGAAAGCGCTCCAAGTGGTCGCGAACGCCGAGCGTGCGCTCGCGATCGAGCTGCTCGCCGGGGCACAGGCTGTTGAGTTCCTCGCGCCGCTCGAGCCCGGCCGGGGTGTCGCCGCCGTGCGCGCGTTCGTCCGCACCCTGTCGCCGCGCCTGAAGGAAGACCGGTCGCTGGCGGCGGACATCGAGCACGTCGCCGACGCCGTTCGCGACGGGCGGCTCGATTCGGCAGTCACACGCGCGGTGGGTGTGCTCGCATGAACTCTCGGCGTCGGCGAGAGCGCAGCCCTCGGCGTGACCTGTCGCCGATCCCGAAGCGCCCGTACCGCGACACGGCAGTCCTCCATGCCGTGCTCGCGGTCCTGATCTGCGGCCTCGCGCTGATCACCGGAGGTGACCTAGGCACGGCCGCGATCGTCGCCGTGGGGTACTTCTTCGTCGCCACCGCGTGGAGCTGGTGGCGGTTCGCACACCGCATTCGCACCCGTGCCGAGGTCGACGGGCAGGCGGCGCCCGAACCAGACGGAGAGCAGTGACAATCGATCTCGACGCGCGAGTCGACGCTCTCTGCGGCGATCTGAGCGCGATCCGGGCGCCACGAGGCACGACGCTCAACGCAGGCTCGTGGCAAACGGAGGCGCCGCTGCGGATGCTCCTCAACAATCTCGACGCCGAGGTCGCGGAGCATCCGGAGGAGCTGATCGTGTACGGGGGCACCGGGAGGGCGGCGCGTTCGCACGACGCGCTCCGCGCCATCGTCCGGACGTTGCTGCGGCTTCGGGACGACGAGACGCTGCTCGTGCAGTCCGGGAAGCCGGTTGGCGTCTTCCGCACACATGAGGCAGCCCCGCGCGTCCTGATCGCGAACAGCCTGCTGGTTCCCCGCTGGGCGTCGTGGGAGGAGTTCCGTCGCCTCGAGGCCCGCGGCCTGACCATGTTCGGCCAGATGACCGCCGGCTCGTGGATCTACATAGGCACCCAGGGGATCCTGCAGGGGACGTACCAGACGTTCTGCGCCGCGGCAGAGACCCACTTCGGGTCGCCGGATCTCACCGGGCGCACGATCCTGACCGCAGGCCTAGGCGGCATGGGCGGTGCGCAACCGCTCGCGGCCACGATGGCGGGCGCCGCGATCCTCTGTATCGAGGTCGACCAGACTCGGATCGACCGGCGTCTCGAGACGCGATACCTGGACGAGCAGGCGGAATCCCTCGACGACGCGCTGACGCGCATCCGGGCCGCCGCCGCCGAGGGCCGGCCCACAAGCGTCGGACTGCTCGGTAATGCGGCTGTTGTCTTCCCGGAGCTCGCCCGACGCGGCGAGCGTTTCGACCTGGTCACCGATCAGACGGCCGCGCACGATCCGCTCGTCGGGTACGTACCGGCGGAGGTTCCGTTCGAAGAGGCGGCACAGCTTCGACGGCTCGACCCCGGCCGCTACCTCGAGCTGTCTGGGCGGTCGATCGTAGAGCACGTCGAGGCGATGCTCGAGTTCGTCCGTCTTGGATGCTACGTTTTCGATTATGGCAACAATCTGCGAGGGGAGGCCCATGACGGAGGCCTGACGGACGCCTTCACATACCCGGGCTTCGTCGCGGCCTATATACGGCCGCTCTTCTGTCGCGGGATCGGGCCTTTCCGGTGGGCTGCACTGTCGGGCGATCCAGCCGACATTGCCGCGATCGACGCGGAGTTCGCCGGACTCTTTCCGGACGACGTGCTCCTGCAGCGGTGGCTCTCGTTCGCGCCCGCACGGGTCGCCTTCCAGGGCTTGCCCGCGCGGATCTGCTGGCTCGGCTACGGCGACCGGGCGACCGCCGGGCTTGCGATCAACGACCTCGTCCGTCGGGGCATCGTCTCGGCTCCGGTCGTGATCGGTCGCGACCACCTCGACTCCGGCTCGGTCGCGTCCCCGTACCGGGAGACGGAGGCGATGAAGGACGGTTCCGATGCGATCGCCGACTGGCCGATTCTCAACGCGCTCCTCAACACGGCTGCAGGCGCGACGTGGGTTTCCGTCCACCACGGGGGTGGCGTAGGAATCGGCAACTCGATCCACGCCGGCATGGTCGTGCTCGCCGACGGCTCGGACGACGCTGCCCACCGGCTTGACCGCGTGCTCACGGCCGACCCGGGTACGGGCGTGATGCGGCATGCGGACGCCGGTTACGACGAGGCGCTCGCCTGGGCGCGCGAGCGCGGTCTCGACCTGCCTTCCGTGCCGTGACACGACTCCTCGTCAGAGATCTCGCGCAAGTCGCAACCCCCGTGGGCCGGGGGGCGCCGCTGCGGGGCGCGGAGCTGGCGGAGGTCGACGTGATCGAAGATGCCTTCGTCCTGTGCGAGGGAGGGGCGATCGCACAGGTGGGGGCGATGCGCGACCTCCCGGCTCTCCCCGGCGAGGTCGACGAGCTCGACGGGCGTGGGCTGGCCGCGATTCCGGGACTCGTCGACTGCCACACGCATCTCGCGTTCGCGGGCGACCGCGTCGGCGAGTTCGCTCTGCGTGCCGCAGGAGCGACATACGAGGAGCTTCATGCCGCGGGTGGGGGCATCCTCTCGACCGTACGCGCCACGCGCGCCGCAGGGCCGGATGTGCTGCGGCTCGCCGTCGAGCGTCACCGCGGCTGGATGCGGATGCACGGAACGACCACGTTCGAAGGCAAGTCGGGCTATGGGCTCGACCTCGAGACCGAGCTCGACCAGCTCCGCGCCATCCGCGCCGCCGGCGGAGTCGTGACGTGGCTGGGAGCGCACGCCGTACCCCCGGAGCACGCAGACGCCGACTCGTACCTCGACTTCGTGCTCGCTGACGTGCTTCCCCTCGCGGCCGCGATCGCCGATCACGCGGACGTGTTCCTCGAGCAAGGGGCGTTCGACGCCACCCAGGCGAGGCGCTACCTCACGGCGTGCCAGGACGCCGGGCTCGTGCTGCGACTCCACGGCGACCAGTTCTCCGAGAGCGGAGCGGTCGAGCTTGCCGTCGATCTCGGCGCCCGGTCGATCGACCATCTAGAGATGACCGGGCGCCACGGAGTCCGCCGGCTTGCTGCGAGCGACACTGTGGGTGTGCTGCTCCCGGCGAGCGCGCTGTTCATCGGTCGACCGATGCCGCCGGCCCGCGCCCTGATCGATGCCGGGGCGGCGATCGCCCTGGCCACCGACTTCAACCCGGGCTCGGCCTTCTGCGAGAGCCTGCCGCTCGTGTGCTCGATCGCCTGTACGCAGCTGCGAATGTCCCCAGCGGAGGCACTCTCCGCGGTCACGGTCAACGCAGCGACCGTCCTAGGGCGCGCCGATCGGATAGGCCGGCTCGCGCACGGGTACGACGCGGACCTCGTCCTGCTCGACGCGACGGACTGGCGCCACCTCGCCTACCACCTCGGCGGCGACATCGTCCACGCGGTGGTCGAAGGTGGCTCGGTCTCCTGGTCGCGCATGGCACGATAGAGGAGATGGCCAACCGCAAGCAGCGCCGCCGCCGCGAGAAGGAGAAGCGGCACGAGTACGACCTCGTCGAGATCGACGGCGAGGGCAACGAGACCATCGTCCGCTCGACCGAGGCGACCGGCTCGCCGAAGCGCGCGACGACCGTGCCCAAGAAGGAGCCCACGGCACGGAAGCGAGGAATCGCGCAGCCCCCGAGCTGGCAGCGTGTGGGCAAACGGGGCGCCCTGTTCGCGCCCATCTTTCTCGTCACCGTCCTACTCCTCGGCGGCGATCGCATGACGTTGACGGGTGCGGTGATCCAGACGCTGATGCTGATCGCGGTATTCGTGCCGTTCAGCTACTTCATGGACCGCGTCATGTGGCGGTCGCACCAGAAGCGTCTCGCTCGGACGCGCGGCGCCTAGTAGGGGTCGATGTGAGAGAGACACGCCGCGGCCGCGAAGCCGACGCCCGCAGGGATGTTCGAGCGACCGGAATCCGCGAAGGCGGATTCCGGTCTTGCGTCGGCTAAGACGCGTGGCGCTCGTCGTCGACACGCTCGAGCTCGGCCCGATCGGGACGAACTGCCACCTCGTTCGCGCGGGGCGCGACGCCACCGAGGCAGTCGTGGTCGATCCCAGCGGGTCGGAGGCCGAGATCCGCTTTCACCTCGCCTCGATCGGCGCACACTGCACGGCAATCTTCGTCACGCACTGCCACTGGGATCACTTCCTCGGCCTGGCCGAGCTCGCAGCCGGCACGAGTGCGCCGGTCTGTCTGCCTCGTGACGAGGAGCCGGTGTTCCGGAGCCCCGGAGACTTCTACGACGGGTTCGGCATCGCGGTGCCGGCCTACGACGGCGAGGCGACGTTCGTTGCAGGCGGCGAGACGATCGTGGCGGCCGGGATCTCGTTCACCGTGACGGCGGTGCCGGGCCACTCACCGGGGCACGTCGCGTACCACGCCGACGGGCACCTCTTCTCAGGGGACGTGCTGTTCGCAGGCGGTGTCGGCCGCGTCGACCTCCCCGGCGGGGACTGGCAGACGCTGCTCGGCTCGATCGAGACAGTGCTCGCCGCCTATCCACCGGAGACCGTCGTCCACTCCGGGCACGGGGCCGACACCACGCTCGGCGCCGAGCTGACCCGGAACCCGTTCCTCGCGGAGCTGCAGAACGATCGGGCGAGCGGCGACTGACGCCGGATCCCCCGGTAGCCTGGGGCGACTATGAGCGGACGACGGATCGAGCGGCCACGCGGGACGCACGACATCGTGCCGGCGGAAATGCCTCTCTGGGAGCGTCTCACCGGGGAGGTGGAGCGCCTGTGCCGGCTCTACGGCTACCGGCGTATCCAGACGCCAGTGTTCGAGGACACCGCGCTCTTCGCGCGCACCTCCGGAGCTGGCTCCGACGTCGTACAGAAGGAGATGTACTCCTTCGCCGACCGCTCCGACCGCTCGCTCACCCTACGGCCGGAGGGGACGGCGCCGATCTGCCGCGCCTACGTCGAGCACGGCATGCACCGCGACCCGCAGCCCGTGAAGTTGTTCACGATCGCCTCGATGTACCGCTACGGGGCGCCCGGGAAGGGACGCTACCGCGAGCACTACCAAGCCTCCGTGGAGGCGATCGGCTCGGACAACCCGTCGATCGACGCCGAGCTGATCCAGCTCTACGGCACGCTGCTCGCGAGGCTCGGCGTCACCGAGTACCACCTCGAGCTGAACTCGATCGGGTGTCGAGTGTGCCGCCCTGCCTACCTCGAGACGCTCCGTACGTGGCTCGACGTCAACGCCGGCCGGCTGGACGACGCCACACGAGCGAAGATCGACACGAGTCCGCTCCGGGTCTTCGACAACTACGCCTCGAAACCGCCCGCCGCACGCCAGGCGCTGGACGAGGCACCGAGGATCGGCGAGTCGCTCTGCGGGGCATGCGTCGAGCACTTCGCCGTTGTCCGCGGAGACCTCGACGCCGTCGGCGTCGCCTACCGGCTCGAGCCCACCCTCGTCCGCGGGCTCGACTACTACTCGCGCACGACCTGGGAGTTCATCGGCCCGATGGAGAACGAGAACTCGACCATCTCCGGCGGCGGGCGCTACGACTATCTCGTGGAGGAGATCGGCGGGCCGCCGACCCCTGGAGTCGGCTTCGGCGCGGGGCTGGAGCGGCTCCTGCTCGCGATGGAGGAAGCCGGGGAAACCGCCGAGGCGCCGAGCACCGACGTGTTTCTCATGGCGGCCGATGGCGCAAACCGGTCGTCGATGGTTCAGATCCTCAAGCAGTTTCGTGATGCGGGACTACGTGCCGACATGGACTACGCCGGCCGGTCGGTGAAAGGGCAAAGAACACAGGCAGAACGACTCAAGGCGTCGTGCCGCGTCTCCTTCTACGAGAAGAGCGCGCTAATTGAGTACTGGGATCGAGATCTCCTCGACGAGCCTCATGTGGACTTGGAGGACATCGTCGAACGGGTAGCCACTGCGCTCGGGAAGAATCAGTGAGTAGCTGGCGCGACCTGATGTGCGGCGAGCCTCGCGGCGAGCACGTCGGCCGCCGCGTCAGCCTGGCCGGGTGGGTGGCGAGGCGGCGTGACCACGGGGGACTCGTCTTCGTCGACCTGCGCGACCGGACGGGAATCACCCAGCTCGTGATCAACCCGGAAAACGCCCCCGAGGCGGCCGAGCAGGCGAAGGAGATCCGCAACGAGTTCGTGCTCCGGGCGCACGGCGAGGTCGTCGCGCGATCGGCCCAGACGGCGAACGAGCGGATGCCGACCGGCGAGGTCGAGCTCCGGGTGGAGACACTCGAGATCGTCTCGCGCTCGACGCCGCTGCCCTTCCAGCTGGACGAGGAGAACGTCGACGAGACCCTTCGTCTCCGTTACCGATGGCTCGACCTACGCCGCGAGAAGCTGCAGCGCAACCTGCGACTGCGCGCCCAGATGGTGGGAATCATTCGACGCCATATGGAGGCCGCCGCGTTCCTCGACATCCAGACTCCGATCCTGTTCAAGCCGACGCCCGAGGGCGCCCGTGACTTCGTCGTCCCGAGCCGCCTGCACCCGGGCCGTTTCTTCGCGCTGCCGCAGAGCCCGCAGATCCTCAAGCAGCTGACGATGGTCGCCGGGTTCGACCGCTACTACCAGATCGCGATCTGTTTCCGCGATGAGGACCTGCGAGCCGACCGTGTCCAGGAGATCACCCAGCTCGACGTCGAGATGTCCTTCCCCGACCGCGAAGAGCTGTTCGCGCTGATGGAGGAGATATTCGCCGCCATCTGGCGCGAGTGCCTCGGTGTGGACATTCCGCAGCCGTTCCCCCGCATGACGTTTGCCGAGGCCGACCGGCGCTTTGGCTCGGACAAGCCGGACACCCGTTTCTCGCTCGAGATCGAGGACGCCACACAGGTCACGCGCGCCTCGAAGTTCGGCGTCTTCGCCGCGGCGGAGACGGTTCGATTCCTGCGCGTGCAGCGTACGTTCTCACGCGCCGAGCTGGCGTCGCTCGAGGAACTGGCGAAAGAGCGTGGCGCGAAGGGGCTCGCCTACCTGATCCGCGACGCCGACTCCGGCGAGGTCCGCTCGCCGATCGCGAAGTTCCTCAGCGAGTCCGAGATCTCCGAGCTTGGACTTGCTAACGGGGAGACACTGCTGTTCGCCGCCGACGCATGGGAGGCAACCTCGCGGGTGCTCGGGCACCTGCGCCTGCACCTCGGACGCGAGCTTGGGCTGATCGACGACGGCGCGTTCACGTTCCTCTGGGTAACCGACTTCCCCATGTTCGAGTGGGACGAGGACGAGGGCCGGTTCGGCGCCGTCCACCACCCGTTCACCCGACCGACCGACGAGTGGGTGGACGCCTTTGCCGAACAGCCGAGTGAGGCGCTCGCGTACGCGTACGACCTGATCGTGAACGGGAACGAGCTCGGCGGCGGGTCTTTCCGGATCCACGAGCCCGAGCTCCAGGGGAAGGTGTTCGACCTTCTCGCGCTCTCGGAGCAGGAGCAGCGTGTGAAGTTCGGGTTCCTGCTCGACGCGCTCGCGATGGGGGCACCCCCGCACGGTGGCATCGCGCTCGGCATCGACCGCATGGCGATGGTGCTCGCCGGTGAGCCGAACCTCCGCGACGTGATCGCCTTCCCGAAGAACCAGGCCGGTCTCGACCCGATGTCAGGGGCCCCGTCGGAGGTGACGCCGGCACAACTCAAGGAGCTCGGCATCGAGCTCGTGCCGGAGGAGACCTGACCGCACCGGTTGCATTGCGGTTACTGGTGCTCGGCGCCGCCGCACTTGTGTGCGCGCTTGTGGTGCTCGCCGCGCAGGAGTGGAACCAGGGCGGCGCCGAGCCGGCGCAGGGAGCGCTGGCTCCGGGCGGCTGGTATGACGCGCTCGCATCGTCGCGAGGAGCAGCCGGAGATGCGGAACGCACGACGTGCGACCTCATCCTCACTGCGCGCTCGCTGGGCGTCACGCATCCGGTGCTCCCGTGCGGGGCCAAGATCCTCCTCCGCTACGGGGACGAAACGCTCTTCACCGAGGTGATCGACAACAAGCTGAAGCGTCCGGGTAGCCAGTTCGAGCTGACCGAGGGGATGGCGCGCCAGCTCGGCCTCGACGGCGTCCAGCGCGTCGAGTGGCGCTTCGCCACTGCAGCAAACGGGTAGATCAACCATCTATAGTCGGTCTCGCTCGACCCTGTGCGTGGCCCCGGGCTCAATCCGTGAACCAACACGATCACGAAGGGAGCCTGGGTCGGGGCCGGCTCACCGGTCCCGCACGGCACCCACCTGGGAGCGCAAGGTTCGCTTCCGGCCCGGGGCATCATCGGCAGGGTGGAGCACCTTTCTAGCCGCGCAGACCGGGATCCGCTCGCGCGGAGTCCGGTCGCGCGAGGATCCCTGAAGGCGTCCGCGTCGCGGCCGCGGCTCTGCTCTTTCACAGCAGGCGTCTGCCAGCCGGCGCAAGACCGGCATCCGCTCGCGCACGGGGTCGAGCTCCAGTTCGACCCCTCTGGTCGCTCACGCGTGCGTCCCGGACCGAGCGGCCAGGCCGCGCACGCCGGCCGGACTGCCCGTTCGGGCAGTGGGAGACACCCGCTCGTCGGTCTACCCTGGTTCTGGTGAGCGGATCCGAAGAGACCGTGGTGGTCGTCGGCTGGAATCCGCAGTGGCCCGCAGTCGCGCGTGCGGAGGCATCGAAGCTGCAGGAGGTGGCGACCGCCGTTGAGCACGTCGGCTCGACGTCGGTACCCGGCACGCCCTCGCGGGCGGTGGTCGACCTGCTCGTCGGACTCGAGGCCTTCGGGGACAGCGCCGACGATGTCGCCGCGGCGATCGTCGGGATGGGGTTCGAGCGTGTCTCGGGGACGGTCGACGAGGGCCGCATCTGGCTCCGCCGCCTCGGCGAGCCCCGTGTCTACGTGAACGTCGTCGAGTTCGGCGGGGCTTCCTGGAAGGACACGCTCGCGCTGCGCGATTACCTGCGGAAGCATCCCGACGAGGCATCGGCGTACTCGCGAGCCAAGCGACGGGCCGCGGAGGGCGGTCCGGACGTGATCACGTACTCCCGGCGCAAGCGCGAGACCGTCGAGAAGCTCACCGATCGGGCCCGCGGCTGGAAGCTCTCACACCCCCGCGGGTGACCGATCCGGTCGGTACGTGGCTGGCCGGCCTCGACCATGTCCAGGTGGCGGCGCCGCCTGGGTGCGAGGAGGCGGCACGCGAGTTCTACGGAGGCCTGTTCGGTCTCCCTGAGGTCGGGAAGCCGCCGGCTCTCGCGCGCCGGGGAGGATGCTGGTTCAAGGTCGGGCTGCACGAGCTCCATGTCGGCGTCGCCGACCCGTTCACGCCGGCAACGAAGGCGCACCCGGGCCTACGGGTGACATCGAGCGCTGCGCTGCGAGAGCTCGCGCGTCGTCTCGCCGAAGCAGGTGTCGAACTCGAGTGGGCGCACGATTCCGAAATGACCGGGCGCGTGCGTCTCCACCTGCACGACCCGTTCGGGAACCGCCTCGAGTTGCTCGCGGACGACCATACAGCTCGCTCGTAAACCGCGGCAGGCGCCAGGCAGACGCTAGTCGAACTCCGACCGACCGACCGCATCGTGAGATCGGCTCGACGCGGCGGCACAGAGTTGACATGAAGTCGGCACGAAGCCGTATCCCTTGCCGCGATATCGTGATGCATGGGAGCCTTGCCCCCCACGAGGGGGAAGCGGCGTGAGCCGCCGACGCCATGCGGTCCGCGGCAGTCGGGGAGGCGGAGCTAGCCTCACGGGGTGACAGCGGTCGACGTCGTCGGGGATTCGGCGCGGGGTGACGCGTACGCAGTCGTGCGGCTTTCGGTGGACGGCGACCGCATCGTCGGAGCGGACGCGGCGGGCCTCGATCGTCCGCTCGCAGGCCTCAGCCTGCTCGAGGCGGCGGCGGTCAAGGGAGAGACGCTTGCCGTCGACGCGCTTGCGAACGCGGTCGCGCAGGTCTTCGTTGCCGGACCCGACCCGCGCCGCGTCGCGGTCGCAATGAGCGGCGGCGTCGACAGTGCCGTTGCGCTGCTGCGGGCTTCGCCGAACGCGATCGGCGTCACGCTGCGGCTCTGGCTCGACCCTCGTGGGCCCGACACCGACCGGGTTTGCTGCTCTCCCGCGGCGGTCATCGCCGCTCGGGAGACGTGTCACGCGCTTGGCCTGCCGCACGTGACGCTCGACCTGCGGGAAGCATTCCGCGAAGCGGTGGTGCGCCCGTTCGTCGACGCCTATGCCGGCGGGCAGACCCCGAACCCGTGTACCCGCTGCAACGGGTCTTTTCGGTTCCACGAGCTCGTCGGGTTCGCGCGGCGCGCTGGGGCGGCGGCGCTCTGGACGGGGCACTACGCGCGGATCGCGCAGCGCGACGGCATCCATCTCATCGCCCGCGCTGCCGACCCGGCGAAGGATCAGTCCTACATGCTCGCCACCGTCGACCCGGCAATCCTGCCCACGATCGGTTTCCCGCTGGGCGAGCAGACGAAGGACGCGACCCGCTCGCACGCCGCCGCCGCCGGCCTGGCGGTCGCGCACCGCCGGGAGAGCCAGGAGGCATGCTTCCTCGCGGGCGGCGACTACCGCACGTTCCTGCGGCGAGAGGGTGTCGCAGACGTCCCGGGGCCGATCGTGACCGAGGACGGAACGGTGATCGGACGCCACGACGGCATCTGGGGATTCACACCCGGCCAGCGCCGTGGGATCGGTGTCGCGGCGACCGAGCCGCTCTACGCAGTCGAGACCCGTCCCGCCGCCGCGACGCTCGTCGTCGGCCCACGGCGCGCACTATCCTGCCGCCGCCTCACCGCACGCGGGCGGATCCACCTCTCGACCGGGCGCGCGGAGGTCAAGGTGCGGCACCGTGCTACCGCGGTCTCCGCCGACGTCGAGGAGACGAGCGACGGCTTTCAGGTGGTGTTCGACGAGCCCGCGGATGCCGTCGCACGCGGCCAGGTTGCCGCCCTCTACGTCGACGACGCGATCGTCGGAGCCGGCGTCATCACCGAGACGGAACGGTAGGATCTCCGCCGTGAGGGTACTGGCGGTGACCGGGGGAGACGTTGCCTACTGGGGTCTCGCTGCGTTCCTCGCCGCACTCGGCCTCGGAACGCTGTACATGCTGATCAAGCTCGGCCAGCTGTTCGGACGCATCTCGTCGTTCATCCGCGGCACCGAGCGGGATCTACTCCCCGTGATCGTGAAGACCGGCGGCACCGTCGACCGCGTCAACTACCAGCTCGACAAGGCCGACGCGGTCACCGACAGCGCCGTTTCGATGGCCGATAGCGCCGACACCGCCGTCCGCGCGGTCAGCCACGCAATCGCAAAACCGGTGGAGAAGGTGTCCGGCGTCGCGGCCGGGATCGCCCACGGCGTCTCGTCGTTGCGCAAGACACACAGCTTCGCGGACGCGATGGACGCCGCGAAGACCGCCGCTCGGCAGCGCGAGGCCGACCTTGCGGAGGACCTCCGCGGCGGCGGGACGCCGCCGAGCGCCGCACGTCCGGAACCGACGTCTCCGCCGGCGCCGCAGGCCAGGCCCGACACTTGGCCGCGTCCCGCGCCGACACCGAAGCCCGATCCTGCGCCTGAACCGGCGCCAGAGCCGCCCGACGACAGTCCGTAGAGGCGCGCGCGGACCGGGCGTCTCCACCAGGGCGTCTCCTGGGCCACCGCTACGATCGACGCATGCGCACGACCGCCGAGCTTCGCGAGGGCTTTCTCTCGTTCTTCGAGGAGAAGGGGCACCTGCGTTGCCCGTCGTCGTCGCTCGTGCCGCGCCCCGACGATCATTCGACGCTGCTCACGAGCGCCGGCATGCAGCCGCAGATGCCGTACTTCCTGGGGCTCGAGCCGCCGCCTGCGCTGCTCACGGCGACGGCGCAGAAAGTCTTCCGGACGCCGGATATCGAGGAGGTCGGCCTCGACACCTATCACCTCACGTTCTTCGAGATGCTCGGCAACTTCTCGTTCGGCCAGTACTTCAAGCAAGGGGCCATCGAGCTCGCGACGGAGTTCATGCGGGAGCGGATGCAACTCGACTGGGACCGGCTCTGGGTCAGCGTCCACGCCGGCGATCCCGAGTTGAGGCTCGGCCCCGATCAGGTCTCCATCGACCTGTGGCGAGCCGTCGGCATGCCCTCGGAGCGGATCGTGCTCCTCCCGTCGTCCGAGAACTTCTGGTCGGTGGGAGGACCCGGGCCGTGTGGGCCCGACTCGGAGATCTACTACGACTGGGGCGCCGAGGTGGGTTGCGGGACGACAGACTGCCTCCCCGGCTGCGCACGGTGCGAGCGGTTCCTCGAGTTCTGGAACCTCGTCTTCATGGAGTACGAGCTTCAACCCGACCGTACGCTCGTGCCGCTGCCGAATCAGAACATCGACACGGGACTCGGGCTCGAGCGCGGAGCGCGGATCCTGCAGCAGGTGCCGTCGGTCTATGACACCGACGGCTACCAGCTGATCATGGCGTGGATCGCGGCGGAGTCCGGCGTCGTCTACGGCGACTCTTCCGAGGCGACTAAGGCGCACCGCATCCTCGCCGATCATGGCCGCGGCATGACGTTCTTGATCGGCGACGGCGTCACCCCGTCGAACGAAGGACGGGGCTACGTCCTGCGGCGGGTGATCCGCCGCGCCGTTGCGCAGGGACGCAGAATCGGCCTCGATCGCGTCCACCGCATCACCAACGTTGTTGTCGAGCAGATGGGCAGTGCCTACCCGGAGCTCGTCGCTCAAGCCGGCGCGATTGAAAACATCGTGAGCGTCGAGGAGGATCGGTTCAACGAGACTCTCGAACGGGGCCTACGGCTGTTCGCGGACCTCGGGAGTGAGGACGCGATCTCGGGCGAGCAAGCATTCGCGCTGGCCGCGACGTACGGGTTCCCGCTCGAGCTGACGGTCGAGCTCGCCGAGGAGCGGGGTCAGCCCGTCGACGTCGACGGCTTTCGTGACGAGATGGCGCGTCATCGCGAGATCTCCCGGGCCGGAGGCGAGTCGGAGACGCAGCGCGCGGCGGAGTTCGCGCGAGATGCCGGGTTCGTGAGCGAGTTCGTCGGCTACGCCAAGACCGAAGTACTCACCCAGCTCGGTGCGCTCGAGGATGTTGGCGACGGGACGTTTCTCGCCAAGCTCCGCGAGTCGCCGTTCTACCCGGCCGGCGGCGGTCAGGTGACGGACAGCGGCTGGCTCGAGCTCGACCGCGATCCCTCTGTGCGCGTCGACCTCGTCGAGGCACACCGCCTAGGCGACGACCAGGTGCTCGTCTTGCGCGGTCACGGCTTGTCGGCCGGCGACCGGGTCAAGGCGGCAGTCGCGTCGGGCGCGCGGTTCCCGACGATGGCGAACCACACCGCCACGCACCTCATGCACCAGGCGCTTCGGGACGTCCTGGGCGACCACGTGAAGCAGGCGGGCTCTGCCGTCCGCCCCGACAAGCTCCGGTTCGACTTCACTCACGACCGGCCGCTCACGGCCGAGCAGCGCGAGGAAGTCGAGCGTCGCGTCAACGAGAAGATCTTCGAGAACCACCCCGTGGTCACCTTCGAGACGCCGATCGAGGAGGCGCGGACGCTCGGGGCGATGATGCTCTTCGGCGAGAAGTACGGCGACATCGTCCGGGTCGTGCAGATCCCGGGCTACTCGGCCGAGCTCTGCGGCGGCACCCACGTGCGCTCGACCGCCGAGATCGGCTCGTTCGTGATCCTCAGCGAGTCCTCCGTCGGCGCCGGAGCGCGTCGAATCGAGGCGGTCACCTCGGGGGAGGCCTGGGCGTATATCCACGCCCGGTCGCGCGCGCTCGAGGAGGTTCGTGGGGAGATCGAAGGGCTGCGCCGGGAGCTCAAGCGCAAGCAGAGTGGCGCCGGCACATCCGACCCCGATATTCGCGTGCGGGGTGAGAGCGGCGTCAACGTCATCGTGCAGGTGGTAGAGGGGTTCGCGGGTGACGCGTTGCTCGAGCTCTCCGACCGCCTGAAGCAGAGGCACTCACCGTCGGCCGTCGTACTCGGCGCCGTCGACGAGGGCATGGTGCAGCTCGTGGCGAACTTCGACGAGATGGTGGCTGCGAAAGTCAGCGCGGGGGACGTCGTGAAGGCTGCCGCCGCGCTCGTGGGTGGTAGCGGTGGCGGACGCCCGACCATGGCGCGCGCCGGCGGCAAGGATCCCGAGAAGCTCCTCGACGCGCTCGCCGAGGCGGAGCGGCTCGTCGTCGAGGCGCTCTGACGTCATGCGGGTCCTGGCACTCGACTACGGCTCCGCGCGGACCGGTGTCGCCGTGTCCGACGCCACCGGCCTGCTGGCACGGCCCGTCGGGGTAGTCGATCGGGCGGGATCGCCTGCTGGGCTGGACCGTCTTGTGGAGCTTGTCGCCGAGTACGAGGCCGAGCTGATCGTGGTCGGGCTTCCGCTCACCTTGCGCGGCGAGCGGGGTGCGCAGGCGCTCGAGACGGAGGTGTTCGTGACAGCGCTGCGCGATCGCCTCGACGTCCCTGTCGAGACCCACGACGAGCGCTTCACGACCGCGCTCGCGCAACGAGCGCCGTCGGAGGCGCCCGAGGACGCCGTCGCCGCTGCGCACCTGCTGCAGAGCTGGCTCGACCGCGAGGGCGGGAAGTGAGAGTTCTCCTCATCTTCGTGGTTGCTGCTGCTCTGTTTGCCGCTGCGTGCGGGGGAGACGAAGCCGCACAGCTGACGACGACGGAGACAGCGCCCGCGCTCGAGCGCCTCCGCATCATCTTCCCCGAGGGTTTCTCGGTCGCCGAGATGGGGGAGCGCGTCCGCGCGGTACGCGAGATCGCGCGGAACACTCGCGGCGTCATTCCGCTGCTGACGAGGAAGGCGTACCTCGAGGCGGCCGAGAGCGCTCACCCGCCGAAGCCGTTCCTGCCCGACTGGAAGCGCGGCTCGATCGAGGGTTTCCTCTTTCCGGCTCTCTACGAGTTCACGCAATACACGGCGGGCAAGGAGCTCGTCGACGACCAGCTCGCCGCCTTTCGGAGTCGGTTCGGCTCGCTCGATCTCCGCTACGCGAAGTCGAAGAAGCTGACGCCGTACGACGTGCTCAAGATCGCCTCGATGATCGAAAAGGAGACGGTGGTGCCGCGTGAGCGGCGCCTCGTGGCGGCGGTTATCTACAACCGGTTGCGAAACCGGATGCCGCTCGGGATTGACGCCACGATTCGCTACGGGCTCGGCATCCCCGGCACCGAGTCGCTCACGAAGGAGGCGCTCCGTAGCGACTCGCCGTACAACTCGCGCCGCGTCCCCGGCCTGCCGCCGACGCCAATCGCGAACCCGGGGTTGGCGTCGCTGCGCGCGGCCGCCCACCCGGCGCGGGTCCCGTACCTCTACTACGTCCGCATCCCAGGCACGAAGCGGCACTTCTTCACCGCGAGCGAGTCGGAGTTCCTGCGCACGGTGTGCGAGTTCGGCTACGCCTGCTCGTAGTGCGGAGCCTTCGGCTCCGCACTAGAGATACTCCCGATGTGACGAGTTGGTACCGCGACCCGAGTGCCCCCACGCCGAACCGTCCACGCAAGGTCGGCGTCTGCTTCATCGTCGAGATGGACGGCGGCGTCCTCGTCGACCGGCGCGCCGACGACGGCTCGCTGGCGTTCACCGGCGGCACGCTCGAGGATGGCGAGACCGTGACCGAGGCTCTCGCGCGCGAGCTTGCCGAAGAAACCGGGCTCGAGGTCGAGCGCTCGACGTTCCTCGGGGTGTTCTCCGATCCGACGAGACTGATCGGCTATCCGGACGGATCCGTCGTTCGCGTGCTGACGCTCGCGTTCGTGGTTACACCCCGTCCGCGGGCTCGGGCACGCGTCAGCGACGAGTCGCTCGAGCTGCACGTGGTCTCGCGCGTCGAGCTACAAGCGATGGAGATCTGGCCCGCGCAACGGCCGATCCGGGACGCGTACCTCTCCTTTGACGGCGATGTCGTCATCGCATGAGCGATAGTTGCTACGTTCTGCTACAGATGCTACAATGGAGTCGTGGATGACGTGATCACCCAGCGGGAGCTTCGGAACGACTCCGCGGCGGTTCTCCGTGAGGTTCAGGCGGGGAGGACGTTGATTGTGACCCGGAACGGCACACCGGTGGCGGAGATCCGGCCGGTTCCACCACGTCGCTTCGTGTCGCGTTCCGCGATTGCGGACGCCGCTCGGCGCGCACCGCGCGTCGACCGTATGTCCTTCCGCGTCGACCTCGACGATGCCGTCGACCAGAGCGTCAGTGGCTAGGATCGAGCCGACACGAGGCCTGCTCGACACGTCGGTGGTCATCGACCACGACATCGTCGACGTGGCGCTTCTGCCCGACGAGTCGGCGATCGCGGCGATCACGCTGGCGGAGCTCGCGGCGGGACCTCATGCAACCGACGACGAGGACGAACGAGCGCGGCGCCAGGATCGCTTGCAGTGGGCCGCGGCGACATGGGATCCGTTGCCCTTCGACGCGGATGCAGCGCGCGCCTACGCTCGAATCTTCGCTGCGTCACGAGCGAAGGGACGAACCGCGCGTACCCGCTTTGCGGACCTCCTCGTTGCGGCAACCGCGGCGAGCAACGATCTCCCGGTGTACACGAGAAACCCCACCGACCTCGAGGGGCTCGAGCGGATCGTCAAGGTGGTGGCGCTCTGACCGGCATCAGCGGCACGACAACGCTCGTCGGCCTGCTGGGCTGGCCGACGGCGCATTCGCTGTCGCCGCGGATGCAGAACGCCGGCTTCGCGGCGCTCGGGCTCGACTGGGCGTACGTGCCGCTGCCGACGCCACAGGAGTCGCTTCCGGACGCCGTGCGAGGACTACCCGCCGCTGGCTTCGCCGGCGCGAACGTGACGATTCCGCACAAGCAGGCGGTGATTCCACTCTGCGACGAGCTCGACGAGGTGGCGGAGCGGGCGGGGTCGGTGAACACGCTCGTCGTTCGCGATGGACGCGTGCTGGGTGCCTCGACCGACGGAGCCGCCGTGACCGATCAGATCGAGGCACACGGCCGTCGTGCGCTCGTGTTGGGCACAGGTGGGGCGTCGAAGGCGGTGGCCGACGCACTCGTCCATGTCGGCGCCGACGTCGTCGTGAGGGGCCGCCGCGACCCGGGCTGGCCTCCGAGCGGTGACGGCTTCGATGTGCTCGTCAACTGCACGCCGGTGAAGGACGAGCTGATCGTGTCGCCCGCGCCCGGGATGCAGGTCACCGACCTCGCCTACAACGCCGACGGCTCGGCCACGGCTCTGGTGGCCGCCGCCCACGCGGCCGGGTGCGACATCGTCGTCGACGGCCTTGACGTGCTGCTCTTCCAGGGCGTGGCGTCGTTCGAGCGCTGGACAGGCCTCCCGGCACCGATCCAGACGATGCGCGACGCACTGCGCGCGATGTAGCCGCTGCGCTCCAGGCGATCGAGCGAGAACACTCTCGGGCAGCCGAGACATCGCTCTGGGATCCAGGATGCGCGTACCGGTTAACGTGCGGCTTGTGGGTTTGAACATCGTCCGGCCGCGCAGGTGATGCGTCGGCGTGTTCTCATGATCGTCGGCCTCGTACTCGGAGTCCTCGTTGCGCTGGCGGTTGTCGTCGCGGCTCGCACATGGCACACGGCACGGACGACTCCCCCCTTGTACCTCGGAAACGCGCCGCCGAGTATCGACTGGCCGCTGTTCGTGTCATGCGAACACGCTGGTGTGCGCGACTACCGGTGCAGACCGTCCGCGCCTACTACGCACAGGCTCGACACCGTGTGGGTCGGCGAGGGACCTAATGCCCGGATCAGCCAGAGCGCGGACGGCCTGTTCAACCCGTGTCACTTGTTCGCCCGATGTCGGTGGCTCGTGTGCACACCACCGGCGCTACAAGACGGCGGTTTCGACTGCTTGTACTGGGATGGATCAGAGCTTCGTATTCCGCGCGAGGTCGCCGTCTATCGGAACACGTAGTCCGTGCGACGCTCTAGCGTCATTCCCGCACGCTGGAGCAGGTCAGTATCGTCTCGTCCCTTGCATTGCACGCGCTTCGGCGTCATTGCCTGGACGAGGATCCTCATACCTGCTGAGGCCATGCACGAAGACGAGGTCGACACCGACGTTTCTCTCGTGGGCCGGTTGCTCGCGGCGCAGTTCCCGCAGTGGACAGACCTTCCGATCGAGCCGGTCCGCTCAGCCGGGACGGTCAACGCGATCTACCGCCTCGGCGACGACATGGCCGTACGGCTACCCCGCATCGAGGGGGCCACAGCGCAGCTGCACAAGGAGCGCCGGTGGCTGCCGAGACTGGCTCCACTCCTGCCGCTAGCCATCCCCATTCCGCTCGCGATCGGGGAGCCCGCCGGGGGCTACCCCTTCGCGTGGTCCATCTACCCGTGGCTCAGCGGCGAGACGGCGACCGTCGAGCGCATCGCTGACCCACGCCAGGCGGCGACCGACCTGGCGCAGTTCGTCGCCGCCTTGCAGCGAGTCGATCCCACGGACGGGCCGCCACCGGGGGAGCACAACGCGTTTCGTGGTGTGCCGCTGGCGGCGCGAGACGAGTCGACCCGCGCTGCGATCGCGTCCCTGGCCGGCGCGATCGACGTCGGCGCCGTGACCGCGGCGTGGGAAGCAGCCCTCCGCGCCCCAGAATGGCAGGGGCCACCCATATGGATCCACGGAGACCTCGACTCTCGAAACCTGCTGGTCGAGGAGGGTCGACTTAGCGCCGTGATCGACTTCGGGTGTCTCGGGGTGGGCGACCCAGCGTGCGACGTGATGGTCGCCTGGAAGGTCTGCTCCGCGGATACCCGGGACATCTTCCGGGACGAACTCACAGTTGACGAGGCGACCTGGGCGCGCGGTCGTGGCTGGGCGCTCTCCCAGGCGCTCATGATCCTGTCCTACTACACGCTGGAGACGAACCCCGTGCTCGTCCGCGAGGCTCACCACTGGATGACAGAGGTGCTCAGCGAATCTCAGGAGGGAAGCAAATGACGCCTGGTCCACGTCTGCTGCTCGACTTCGCTCGGCGCTACACGGAGACCCGGGGGGCGGCGCGGTCGTTCATGGCCGCGTTCCCCGACATGCACATGAACGACCTCCCCATTCGGGACAGCGCTGTCGAGTAACCCCGGATACCCGGGCAGGCCACGCTCGCTCTCGCAAACCGTTGACAGCCGTCGCCGCGCGGGCGATGATCGGCGCGTGTAAGTCCTCGCTCGCATTGCGGGAACGACCGCATCTTCGCCTGCGCCTCTGCGAGGTTGTCGGGCGAGCGAGAGACGACCAAGGGAGTGTGACTGTGAGCACCACGCCTGGAACGTGGCACTACGGTCTCATCGCCGAATGGTGGGCCGAGTTCTCACTCGACGGGCCGGAGATCGACTACTACCGGCGATTCGTCGAGCTCGGGCAGCCGGCGCTCGATGCCGGGTGCGGCACGGGCCGGTTGCTGCTGCCCTGGCTCCGGGCCGGGCTCGACGTCGACGGCTGCGACGTCTCGGCCGACATGATCGCCCTCTGCCGCGAAAGAGCCCGCGGTGAGGGCCTCGAGCCGACGCTCTTCGTGCAGCCGCTGCACGAGCTCGAACCGCCCCGGAGCTACCGCACGATCGTCGCCTGCGGAGTCTTCGGGATCGGCAGCACTCGGGCGCATGACCAAGAGGCGCTCCGCCGGTTTCGCCGGTTCCTGGAACCGGGCGGGACGCTGCTGCTGGACACCGAGATGCCGTATGCCGAAGCGCGGCGGTGGAGGCAGTGGACGAAGGAGGAGCGGGACCAGCTCCCCGAACCGTGGCCGCCGTCTGGCGAGCGCAGGCGCGCTCGTGACGGATCCGAGTACGCGCTACGCGCACGCGCACTCGGCGTCGACCCGCTCGACCAGACGCTCACGCTCGAGATGCACGCCGAGAAGTGGCTCGGCGGCCTCGCCGCGGAGGAGAGACGCCAGATCTCGCTGCGGTGGTACTTCCGCGACGAGTTGCTGCTGATGCTCGACCGCGCCGGGTTCGCGGACGTCGACGTGCGCGGCGATCACACCGACGAGAAAGCGAACGCAAACCACGACTTCCTCGTCTACATCGCTCGCGCCGGTGGCCTATAGGTGATCGCGACATCGCCGCTACGGGCGTAGCTCACGTCAGGCGGCCGCACAGGGATCGGGTCCGTGGACGCGTCGTGCTCCGTCTGGAAGGGTGCTGGAGTGGACGAGCCGGATCTCCGCCTGCGGGCGCTGATCTACGGCCTCTTCGTCGAGCTCGGACGGGCCCCGACGGCGGGCGAGGTGGCAGCTGCCGGCGGCGTGTCGCGCGAGGACGTTCTATCCGGGTGGCGGCGTCTGCACGACCAGCACGCGCTCGTGCTGGGCCAGGCGAGAGACGAGATCCGCATGGCGAACCCGTTCTCGGCCGTCCCGACGGCGTATCGGGTGCAGGCAGACGGCCGCTGGTGGTATGCGAGCTGCGCCTGGGACGCGTTCGGGATCTGCGCTGCCCTGCATGCGGACGGCCGGATCGAGACGTCGTGCCCCGACTGCGGCGACGCCCTGAACGTCGAGGTGCGTGAGCAGCGGCCGGACGACCAGAGCCTCCTCTTCCACTGTCTCGTGCCGGCCGCCCGCTGGTGGGATGACATCGTCTTCACCTGAAGCGCGATGAACCTCTTCCGGTCGGAGGAGCACATCGAGCGGTGGCTCGACGGGCGGGCACCCGGAGCGACCATCTCCGTGACCAAGCTGAGCGAGCTCGCGCACGCCTGGTGGAGTGACCGTCTCATGCCCGAGTGGCAGCCCCATACGCGCGAGTCGAACCAGCAGGCCGTTCTCGACTGCCTTGGTCTCACCGGCAAGTTCTGGCAGCTTGCCTAGCCCGTTGGGGTGCGCCCGGGCGCACGGGTAGGCTGCCTCTGTGGAGTTCGCGGTAGGAGATGTGGTCGTGTACGGCACTCACGGCATCGGACGGGTTACCGCCCGGAAGAAGATGGTCGTCTCCGGCGGGAGGCAAGACGTGGTCGTGCTCGAGCTCGAGGACGGACTCACGGTGACGCTGCCGCTTGAGCGCGCCCGCGAACAGTTGCGCGCGCCGGCCAGCGAGGCAGACATCCGCGACGTACAGGCGACACTGCGCGCCGAGCGCGTGCTCAGCGAGCAGCCCTGGCTTGCGCGCCGACGCGAGATGCAGGCGAAGCTGACCGGCGGCCACCCGGTCGAGCTTGCGGAGATCGTGGAGGAAGGGGCGCAACGCCAGCGGACGCTGAACGTGAAAGGGAAGACGTCGCAGCTCTCACCAGGTGAGAAGGAGCTCTTCGTGAGAGCACGGCAGTTGCTCTCGGGCGAGATCGCTCAAGCTCGTGGGCTTCAGCGGGAGGAAGCAGACGAGTGGATCGAGAAGCAACTCAGCCTGACAGCCTGAGCTCCCCGGCTACGACCTTCCTTCCGACCGTGATCGTGCCGGAGGCGCGCCGCCTGCGACGACGTAGGGGAGGAGTGCCATCTCTCTCGCGCGCTTGATGGCGACGGCGACCTGCCGCTGGTGCCTGCGGCACGCGCCCGACATGCGGCGGTTGCGGATCCTCCCTCGGTCGGACATGTAGCGGCGGAGCTGGTCGACGTTCTTGTAGTCGACTTCTTCGATCTTGTCCTTGCAGAAGTGGCAGCTCTTGCGCTTGAACACGCGAGTTTGCCCCGCGCGCTTCGTCCCGGAGGCCTGCTCCGACTCGCTTCCCTGCCGCCGTTTCGCCTTCGCTGCCACGGACTTTCCTTCCTCTGAGACGTATGGACATCAGCAATGCGCGGCATCCAGCCTGCCCGCGGCGGTTCCACTGTACTGTCACGCCACGCTCTCCGGGGCGAGAGGCGCGATACTTCTCCGGTGGAGCCGGAGACGCGGTATGCGCGCAGCGACGGAGTCAGCATCGCCTACCAGGTCACGGGTGACGGGCCGTTCGATCTCGTCTACGTGCCGCCTTTCGTCTCGCACGTAGAGCTGGCGTGGCAGGTGCCGGCGATGGCCGCGTTCAACCGGCGTCTCGCTTCGTGCTGCCGGTTGATCCGTTTCGACAAGCGCGGCACGGGCATGTCGGATCGGGTGAGCGGGGTGCCGACGCTCGAGACACGCATGGACGACGTGCGCGCCGTGATGGATGCCGCCGGCTCAGAGCGCGCGGCGCTGATGGGCTCTTCAGAGGGTGGCCCGATGAGCGTCCTCTTCGCAGCCACCTACCCCGAACGCACCTGGGCGCTCGTTCTCAACAGCACGTTCGCCCGGATTCGCTGGGCGCACGACTATCCGTGGGGCGAGCGAGAGGAGGAGTTCCAGCGGGAAGTAGAGGAGGACGAACGCGCATGGGGCACACCGAAGCATGCGGATCACGTCGCGCGAGCGGTCGCTCCGAGTGCGGACGACGAGAACAGACGAGCGCTCGCTACGTTGATCCGCCAGAGCGCGAGCCCCGGTGCCGCCGTCGCGTTGAGTCGGATGAACCAGGAGATCGACGTCCGCCATGTCCTGTCGGCGATCCGCGTCCCGACGGTGGTCTTCAACCGTGCGGCAGAAAATCCCTTCATCATCAAGGGCTCGCGCTATCTTGCCAAGCACATCCCGGGCGCGCGGTATGTCGAGGTCCCGGGCGCCGACCACGCGATCTTCGTCGGCGAGACCGACCCGATCCTCGGGGAGATCGAGCGGTTTCTGAGCGAGGTTTGGGAGGAGCGCGCATGGGAGGAGTCGGAGCCCGACCGCGTGCTCGCGACCGTCCTCTTCACGGACATCGTCGGCTCGACGGCGAAGACGGCGGAGCTCGGTGACTCGCGCTGGAGGGAGCTGCTGCAGGCTCATCACGCTCTGATCCGCCGGCAACTCACCCGTTTCCGCGGCACGGAGCTCGACACCGCCGGGGACGGCTTCTTCGCCTCCTTCGACGGGCCGGCGCGGGCGATCCGCTGCGCCTGCGCGATCAGCGAGGGCGTGCGCGACCTCGGTCTCGAGGTGCGCGCCGGCCTGCACGCGGGCGAGTGCGAGCGGATGAACGGTAAGGTCGGGGGGATCGCGGTGCACATCGGCGCGCGTGTCGCCGCCGAGGCCGCCGCCGGCGAGGTGCTGGTCTCCAGCACCGTCAAGGACCTCGTCGCCGGATCGGGGATCGGGTTCCGCGAACGTGGAACAGCCGCGTTGAAGGGCGTGCCGGGCGAGTGGAACCTGTTCGCAGTTGAGCGTGGGCCGGCAGGCTAGCCCCCGCGATCTCGTCTCTCCGCGTGAGCCCCCAACCCGATCTCGACCACCTCGAACAAATCGCCTTCGACGTCGCAGCGGAGTGGGGGCTCGAGCTGGGGCCGCCATTCGCTCTCTCGCGCTACTCCTACGTGGCACCCGCCGGCGACGACGCCGTGCTAAAGGTGACGCCGACGGATGACGACGAGTCCGACGAAGAGGCCGACGCGCTGGCGCTGTGTGACGGCGACGGCGCGGTATGCCTGCTCAGGCATGACCGCGAGCGACGCGCTCTGCTCCTCGAGCGGGCTCGGCCCGGAAAGGACATCTCGGCGCTCCCGGACGACGAGGCGACCGCGATCGCCGTCGAGATCGGGCTGCGGCTGTGGCGGCCTGCAGGTGAGCCGTTTCGGTGGATCGGCGACCACGTGCCGCGCTGGCTGGACGTGGCAGAACGGTCGAGACAGCCCGGTCGCGAGCTGATCCCGCTCGCGCGGGAGCTCTACGCGTCCCTCGACGTCGGCCGCCCAACCCTCGTGCACGGGGACTTCCACCACCACAACATCCTCGATGCGGGTCGGCAGTACCTCGCGATCGATCCCAAGCCGATGCTCGGCGAGCCGGAGTTCGACGTGCCGTCGTTCCTCTGGAATCCGCTGCCGTACCGCATGCGGCTCGACGTGACGGAGCGGCGCATCGCAGCGTTCGCCGCCGCCGGGCTGGACGAGCACCGGATTCGCGCCTGGACGGTGATCCGTGGGGCCTATCTCGGTGTCGACCCCCACGCGGTGCGGGTGCTGCGCGCGCTGCTCTAGGCTTGCGTCATGACGCTCCGCCTTGCCACCGCAGGCGAATCTCACGGTCCTGCGCTCGTCGCGATCCTGACCGGGCTGCCCGCTGGCCTGCGCCTCGACAAGGACGGGATCGACGCCGACCTGCGCCGGCGCCAGCAGGGGTACGGCCGCAGCCCGAGGCAGCAGCTGGAAACCGACGAGGTCGAAGTGCTCGCCGGCTTGCGCCACGGGCTCACGCTCGGCACGCCGCTTGCGCTCGTCGTGCGCAACCGCGACCACCAAAACTGGCTTTGGGGGATGAGCCCGTGGCCACCGGAGGGCGAACCCGAAGGGAAGGGGACGAAGCCCGTGACGCTGCCCCGCCCGGGTCACGCCGACCTCGCCGGTGTCCTCAAGTTCGACCACGACGACGTCCGCAACGCGCTCGAGCGCGCCAGCGCTCGACATACCGCCGTGCACGTCGCGGCGGGCGCCGTGGCGAAGGCCCTCCTGCTCGAGCTCGGCGTCGAGGTGACCGGGAGGCCGGTCGAGATCGGCGGCGAGACCACCGACGAGGGCATGCGCGAGGCGACCGACACGGCGCGGGCCGACCGCGACACGCTCGGTGGCGTCGTCGAAGTCGTCGCAACGGGGCTACCGCCCGGCTTTGGCTCGTACGCGGAGAAGACCGACCGCCTTGACGCCCGGATCGCTGCGGCGCTCCAGGGGATCCAGGCGGTGAAGGGCGTCGAGGTCGGCGACGGCTTCGACCTCGCGCGGCGTCGCGGCTCCGAGGCGCACGACGAGATCGACCCTGGGCTGCGGCGTCGCACGAACCGTGCAGGCGGGCTCGAGGCGGGGGTCTCGAACGGCGAGCCGATCGTCGTCCGGGCCGCGATGAAGCCGCTGCCGACGCTGATGCGCCCGCTCGACTCCGTCGACCTCGCCACGGGCGAGGCGGCGCAGGCGCTCGTCGAGAGAAGCGACGTGCAAGCGGTGGAGGCGCTCGCCGTCGTCGCCGAGGCCGCGGTCGCCTGGGAGCTCGCGCGAGCCGCCCGCGAGAAGCTCGGCGGCGACGCACTCGTTGACATGCTCGCCGCGCACAGCCACTACCTCGAGCGCATCGGCGACCGGTGGCGACCCACCGTCTGAACGCGCTTGATCGCCACCTGGTGCTCGCCGGCTTCATGGGCTCGGGTAAGTCGACGAAGGGTCGGGCCGTCGCCGCACGCCTCGGGCGCCCGTTCGTCGATCTCGACGAGGAGATCGAGCGCCATGAGGGCGTAGGCGCGGCCGAGCTCTTCGCTACGCGTGGCGAGCCCGCGTTCAGGGAGCTCGAAGAGGGCCTGGCCGGAGAGGCGCTCGACGCGGCCGAGCCCGTGGTGATCGCGCTCGGCGGTGGCGCTGTCCTGTCGCGAACGACTCGAGCTCGGCTTGTCGAGAGGGCGTTCACGGTGCTCCTCGAGGTCGAGCCCGAGGAGGCGTGGCTTCGCTCGCGTGGACGCAAGCGCCCGCTGGCCCGGAACGAAGCCGCGTTCCACTCCCTGTTCAAGGAGCGCCGCGAGGTGTACGACGAGATCGCCGATGCTCGTGCGCAAGACGCCGACGGGGTCGTGCTCGCCGCCTGTGGGATCCATGTCGAGCGGGGTGCGCTCGATCTTCTAGGCGGGCTCGTGCCGGGGAATGGTGCCGTCGAGATCGTCGCCGACCGCTACGTGGCGGGGATTCACGGCATCCGCGCGCAGCTCGCACTGGGCGGTCGGGACGTCGGCATCCACGAGTTGCCCCAGGGCGAGGCCGCCAAGGCGCCGGGTGTTCTGCACCAGCTCTGGTCGAGCCTTCGGGTCGGCAGGGATGGCACACTCGTCGCGCTCGGCGGGGGCACGACCAGCGACGTGGCGGGTTTCGCGGCGGCCACCTACATGCGCGGGATCGACTGGGTTCCCGTGCCGACGACGCTCGTGGGGCAGGTCGACGCGGCGATCGGCGGCAAGACCGCCGTCGACCTTCCCGGCGGGAAGAACCTCGTCGGCGCCTTCCACTGGCCGGCACGGGTCGTCGTCGACCCGGCGCTGCTCGAGACCCTCCCCGAGCTGGAACGCCGACACGGCCTCGCGGAGGTCGTGAAGACCGGCCTGCTCGCCGGCGAGCGGCTCTGGGAGCTTGCGGAGCACGACCAGGTGCGCCGCTGCGCCGCCTTCAAGGGCGCCATCTGCCTGCGTGACCGCCACGACCACGGGCCGCGAACGCAGCTCAATCTCGGCCACACCTTCGCCCACGCGCTCGAGGCCGCGGCCGGCTACGCGCTCCCCCACGGCGAGGCCGTCGCGCTCGGGCTGCTCGCGGCGCTTCGCCTGTCAGGGCTCGAGGACGAGCGGCGCATGGTAGAGAAGCTCCTTCGCCCGGGACGCCCGCACGTCGATCGCGCCACAGCGTGGCAGGCGCTCCAGCGTGACAAGAAGGCGGCAGGCGGGACGCCTCGACTGGTGCTCCTCGACGCCCCCGGCAAGCCGCGTTGGGGGGTCGAGCTGCCCGAAGCCGACGTACGTGCGGCGCTCGACGAGCTGATCGCATGACGACGGGCGGTTGCCTCTGCAGGGCCGTTCGCTTCGAGGTCGACGGGCCGCTTCGCGACGTCATCGTCTGCCACTGCTCACTCTGCCGACGAGCTGGAACGAGCGCGGCCGCGCATAGCTGGGCTCCTCGCAGCGCGATCCGACTTGTCGCGAGCGCCCCCAAGGTTTACGTCGACGTGAACGGGCGTGAGCGGAGCTTCTGCGATACGTGCGGCGCGTCGCTGTTCTGGGCCTTCCCTGGCGGCGAGGGGCTCTCGATCTCCGCCGGCGCGCTCGACAACCCTCCGCCTCTCCGGGTCGCGAGGCATATCTTCGCGGGGAGCGCCGCTCCCTGGGAGTCGTTTCCGTCCGACGTCCCGGTGTACGTGGACGGCTCCGACTCGCCGCTCCTCGCGGGCGAGGGCGACTAGAGTCGCAACGTGCGGATCGACGTTCTCAACGGCGTCAACCTCGACCTCCTCGGACGGCGGAACCCCGGCATCTACGGCCGCGACTCGCTGCAAGACCTCGAGACGCGCATCTACGCCTGGGCCCGGACGCTCGACCTCCAGGTGCGCTGTCGCCAGACGAACCACGAAGGCGAGTACGTCGAGTTCCTCCACGCAGCCCTGAACGGAGCCGACGCCCTCGTGCTCAACCCCGGGGCGTGGGCGCACTACTCCTGGGCCATCCGCGACGCCGTCGAGCCGTTCAGCCGCCCCGTCGTCGAAGTGCACATCTCCAACATCGACGAGCGCGAGGAATGGCGCCGCCACTCCGTGCTCGACGGCATCGCGAGCGCCAGGATCGTGGGCAAGGGGATCGACGGCTACCGGGAGGCGCTCGAGCTCCTCGCCAAAGAACGCACGTGAGCCGCCTCTCGCGCCTCGGGGACGGCCTGGCCGAGCCGCTACTCGTCTCCAACCCCGTCAATGTCCGCTACCTGACGGGGCTCGAGAGCTCGAACGCGTTCCTCGTCGTCGAGCCCGGCGGAGAGACGGCGCTCTACGCGGATTTCCGCTACCTGGAGGCGGCGCGGGAGGTCGCCGGTGTAACGGTGATCGAGACCCGGCGCGACGTCGTCGGCGAGCTCGCGGAGCAGCTCGCCGGCCGGCGCATCGGCGTCGAGGCGGGACACCTCACCGTCGTCCGCAGGGAGACGCTTCGTGGCGGCGGCGTCGACGTCGTCGGCACCGCGGGGGTCGTGGAACGGCTCCGCGCCGTCAAGGACGCCGACGAGCTCGACGCGCTCCAGCGTGCAGCGGCCCTCTCCGACCGGGTGTTCGAGGAGCTCGCACGCGAGCGGTTCACAGGTCGTACCGAGCGGGAGCTCGCCTGGCACGTCGACCGGCGGTTCCGCGAGCTCGGCGCGGTGGGGGCGGCGTTCGAAACCATCGTGGCAGCGGCTGGAAACGGCGCGCGACCGCATACCCGTCCCAGCGAGCTTGTGATCCCGCCCGGGACCCTCGTCACTGTCGACGCCGGCTGCGTCGTCGACGGCTACCGCTCCGACTGCACACGCACCTTCGCCACCGGCGAGCTTCCAGACGACCTCGCGCAGGCGTATCAGCTGTGCCTGCGTGCGCAGCTCGACGGGCTCGCAGCCGTGCGCCCGGGGGCTCACGGCCGCGATGTCGACGCCGTGTCGCGCGTCGCGATCGCCGAGGCGGGGCTCGCAGGGGCCTACGGGCACGGCCTCGGCCACGGCGTCGGCCTGGACGTCCATGAAGCCCCGGTGCTCCGTCCCGAGTCCACGGATGTGCTCGAGGTGGGCAACGTCGTCACCGTCGAGCCCGGCCTTTACCTGCCCAGTGTCGGCGGGTGCCGCATCGAGGATCTTGTCGTCGTCGCCGGGGAGGGCTGCGAACGGCTCACGACATGTACGAAAGACCTGATCCACGTCTCCTGATCGGTGTCGCGAGCCCAGCGTCGAGGAACGTCGCGAGACTCGATAGCGCCTCGCCGGCCCGGGACGTGTCACCCCAAGCACCGGCCACGCGAAGCAGGCCGGCTTGCCTGTCGAGCACTGGCTCGACCCTCCCGACGAGACGGTCGCCGACCAAGAGCGGCAGAACGTAGTAGCCGTATTCGCGCTTCGCGGGCGACACGTACATCTCGAGGCGGTAGCGGAACCCGAAGAGGGCCTCCGTTCGCGCCCGATCGTAGATCAGCCGGTCGAAGGGCGAGAGGAGCGTCGCACGATCCGGCACGGCTCGGTCGTCGGCCTCCGGGTGCGCGAGCCACCGCCCCTTGTCGAGCCGGACGCCGATCGACCGGAACCGCTGCTCGTCGAGCACCCGCTCGGCCTCGGCGAGCGACAGCCCCTCGAGATTGGGATACCAGCGCTCCGCGAGATCCCACAATCGCTGCTTGCCACGCCGGCCCGCGATCGCGATCTCCCCGCGCAGATGGAGCGTCGTGAGCATCAGCCCGACCCGGCGCGAGCCGTACCACCGGTGGTCGCGCGGGTCGCCGGCGGCGCGATCCTCGATCTCCCGCGAGAGCAACGGCCCTCGTCGTTCGAGCTCACGGAGCACGAAGCGACGGAACGGCCGGTTCTCGGCGAGGAACGCGTGCATCCAGCGCTCGTGCGCGTAGCGGGTCGACCGGCGCCAGCGGCGCATGAGCCCTCGGACGACGGGAAGCGCCTCGATCGGCCACATGAACGCGTTCCACTCGAACAGCGCCCGCTCCTCCCAGAGCAGCCGGTCGAGCTCCGTTCGGTCGAAGGGTCCCAGCCGGCTCCACAGAACGAGCTCCTGCGGAGTGGCCACGGCGGCGATCGGGTCGAGTTGGAGGAAGCCGAGCCGACGCACGGTGTCGAGCACGCCTGTCGCGGACCCGTCGAGGAGCTGCGCGCGGATCGCGATACGTCGCGCTTCCTCCACCGCCACCTCCCGACCATGGCGCACGTTCATCAACGGCATCCAACCACTCTGCCGTGCGCGCCCGAGCAGGTACCCTGCCGCGCGGCATGGCCGAGATCGTCGACACGAATCAGTTCAGGAACGGCATGCACATCGAGCACAAGGGCTCGATGTGGCGCATCGTCGAGTTTCAGCACGTGAAGCCCGGCAAGGGCGGCGCGTTCGTGCGTACGAAACTCAAGAACCTCGGCTCGGGCTCCGTCGTGGACGAGACGTTTCGAGCGGGGGAGAAGTTCGCGCGGGTGCACACCGAGATGAGGAACGTCCAGTTCCTCTACGACGATGGTTCCGAGGCGCACTTCATGGACGAGGACACCTTCGAGCAGTTCGGCCTGCCGCACGCCGACGTCTCAGACGAGCTCGCGTACATGCTTCCCTCCGCCACGGTGCAGATGCTGTTCGTGAACGCGAAGCCGTCGGGGATCCAGCTGCCCGCCTCCGTCGAGCTTGCTGTGGCCGCGACGGAGCCCGGGGTGAAGGGCGACACCGTCTCCAACGTGACGAAACCCGCCACGCTCGAGACGGGTGCCGTCGTCCAGGTGCCGCTGTTCGTGAACGTGGGCGAACGCGTCAAGGTCGACCCGCGCGAGGCGCGGTACATCAGCCGCGCGTAGGGTTCGGAAAGCACGCCCGGGGCACAGCCCCGGGCTTTCGGCTTGTACGCCCTGTACCGGAGCACCGGGCTGTGCCCGGGGCGTACGTTCCACGCGCTCGCGCCGCTGACGGTCGAAGGTCGACTGAGCCGGTAAGGTCCCGTGCCGATGCCGCAGCTCGTCGACACCACGATCCGCCTGCTCAGCCAGGAGCCGCTGGCCGGCAAGGTTCCGACGGGCGAGGTCCTGCGCATCGCCGAAATCCTCGACCGGGCAGGGTTCGCGTGCCTCGAGGTATCCGGGGGCGGGGCATTCGAGGCTGCCGTGCGTAAGGGCGTCGAGAGCCCGTGGGAACGAATCCGGGCTCTGAACGCGCGCACCACGACACCTCTCGGGATCGCGCTGCGCGGACGGTTCCTGGTCGGCTCGCACCCCGTTTCCGCCGAGGTCGCACGGCGCTTCGTCGCGTGCGCGGCGGAGAACGGAATCGACGTCTTCCGGTTGCACGATCCGCTCAACGACGTTTCCAACCTCCGCGAGGCAGGGGAAGCGATCGTGGCCGCCGGACGGAGCTTCCATGTTGGCCTCGTCTACAGCCCTGGACGCACCGGTGAGGTCGACGCGCTCGTCGGGCAAGCAAAGCGGGCCGTCGAGCTAGGCGCCTCCCGGATCATCCTCAACGATCCAACGGATGCGCTGCTCCCGCACATCACCGAGGAGCTCGTCGAGCACCTCAAGGAGGCGACTGGCCTCCCCGTCGGTCTGCACGTGCAGGGTGCCGCCGGCACCGGGCTGCTGAATGCGGTCGTGGCCACGAGGGTAGGCGCGGATCTCATCGCCTGCGCCGTCTACCCGCTCGCGCTCACCCTGCACCGCGTCGCCGGTCAGTCGCTCGTCGAAGCGCTCCACGGGCTGGGCCGCGAGACCGGCGTCGACGTGAAGTTGTTGTGGGAGGCGTCCGACGTTGTGGACGAGCACATCGGCGACGAGCCCGTCGCGTCCGTCTCCCCGCGCATCGCCGTCCGCGCTGCCGAGTACGACCTGCCCGCGGGGATCGTGGCGGCGCTCGACATGCACCTCCGGGTCAACGCCGCGGGTGACCGCCTGCTCGACACGCTGGCCGAGCTGCAGCGGATCCGTGCCGAGGTCGGCTGGCCGCCGCTGGCGTCGCCGATCGGCCAGATCCTGGGATCGCAGGCGATGCTCAACGTCCTCTCCGCCCGCCGGTACGGGACGCTGCACGACAAGTTCCGGCGCCTGCTGGAGGGGAGGTACGGAGCCACTCCGGCTCCGATCGAGCCGTCCCTGCTGAGCGCCGTGGCGGCACAACCGGCCGGGGCGCCGTCGCCCGAGGACGACCCTCCCAGCGCCGAGGACGTGCTCGAGGCAGCCGATGGTCTCGCCGCCTCCGAGGAGGATGTCGTCCTGCTCGCGCTGTTTGGCGAGCAGGCGGAGACGCTGCTGCGGACGATCCGCCAGCGTCACTCCGTCGAGACGTCGCTACTCGAGGAAGACCCCGAGGCGCAGCGCGCAGGGCGAATCCGTGAGCTCGTGAAGATCGTGCAGGAGTCAGGTGTCGGCGAGATCGAGATCGAAGACGAGGGGATGCGCGTCTCGGTGCGCCGCGCCGACGAGCCGGTGACCGTCGCCGCGGTGGGCGCGATCGGCGCCCCGATCGATGCGCCCCCCGCACGCGATTCCAACGGCGGTCTGCTCCTCGTCGAGTCGCCGATGGTCGGAGTCTTCTATCGCTCCCCGAACCCTGGCTCGCCGCCCTTCGTCGAGGTCGGGGATGTTGTCACCGCCGGAGAGACGCTGTGCCTACTCGAGGCGATGAAGCTCTTCAACGAGCTTCAGGCGGACGTCGGCGGACGTATCTGCGCCGTGCACGTCGAGAACGCGCAGCCGGTGGAGTTCGGGACGCTGCTGTTCGAGATCGAGCCGGTCTCCGGGCCGCCCGCCGTCTAAGACGCCGTGTTCCGCCGAGTCCTCGTCGCGAACAGGGGAGAGATCGCCGTGCGCGCGATCCGCGCCCTGCACGAGCTCGGCGTCGAGGCTGTTGCCGTGTACTCGACCGCCGACGCCGATGCGTTGCACGTGCACCTCGCCGACCACGCCGTGTGCATCGGGCCGCCGTCCGCGGCCGACAGCTACTTGAGGATCCCCAACGTCGTCGCGGCGGCTGCAACAACCCGCTGCGACGCCGTGCATCCCGGGTACGGGTTCCTCGCCGAGAACCCGGCCTTCGCGCGCGCATGCGCCGACAACGACCTCGTCTTCGTCGGACCGCCGCCGGATGTGATGGAGAAGCTGGGCGACAAGGCTCGGGCCAAGGTGGAGATGCGCGCCGCCGGTGTGCCGCTCGTCCCTGGCAGCGACGGACCTGTGAGCCTCGAGGGTGCTCGCATCGTCGCATCCGAGGTTGGGTACCCGGTGCTGCTCAAAGCCGCCGCCGGCGGCGGCGGGAAGGGGATGCGCCTTGTCGCGTCGCCCGAGGCGCTGGCCGCCGCCTACTCGGCCGCGAGCGCCGAGGCCGAGGCTGCCTTCGGTGACGGCTCGCTGTACCTCGAGCGTGCGATCGAACGGGCGCGCCATGTCGAGGTGCAGGTGCTCTGCGACGGAGCGGGCGGTGTCCTGACGTTGGGGGAGCGGGAGTGCTCGATCCAGCGCCGCCATCAGAAGCTCGTCGAGGAGTCGCCGTCGCCAGCGCTGTCCGAGGCGGCGCGGGTCGAGCTCGAGGAGGCCGTGGAGCGCGCATGTAGGCGGGTCGGGTACGTGAACGCCGGCACATTCGAGTTCCTGCTCGGCCGCGACGGGTCACCATGTTTCATCGAGGTGAACTGCCGGCTGCAGGTGGAGCATCCCGTATCGGAGCTCGTGACCGGAATCGACCTCGTCCGGGAGCAGATCCGCGTCGCCTGGGGCGGGACGCTCGAGACGACGGGGCGTGCAGCCCGTCGCGGCCACGCGATCGAGGTTCGCATCAACGCTGAGGATCCGGCCCGCGAGTTCGCGCCCGCGCCGGGGCAGGTGACGCATTTCCGACCCCCGCTCGGCCCCGGCGTACGGGTCGACACGGCCGTGGTCGAGGGCGACGTCATCTCGCCGTACTACGACTCGCTGATCGCCAAGCTGATCGTTCACGACTCGAGCCGTTCAGCCGCGATCGCGCGTGCGGTGCGCGCACTCGAGGAGCTCGAGATCGAGGGAGTGCCCACCACCCGCGAGCTGGCCATCGACGTCTTGCGTTCTGCCGGCTTCGCGGCGGGCGATTACACGACCGGCTACCTGGTCGAGATGCAACACATGCTGCCGTCCCTCAAAGCGCCATGAGCAGGCCGGGTGGTGCCGGCGCGCCGGTTGGTCGCCGCCAGGCGCGGCGGCAGGCCTTGTTCCTCCTGTACCAGTGGGATCTCACCGGGCTGCCGCTGACGAGCCTGTTCGACGGGGAGCCGGATGCGTTCGCACGAGAACTCGCGGCCACGGTGGCAGCCGAGGCGGAGGAGCTGGACGTCCGCATCACCGGGGCCTCGAACGACTGGCCCGCCGATCGGCTCGGTACGCTCGAGCGGAATATCCTACGGATCGGGCTTTACGAGCTGAAGGAGGGGAGCGTGCCGCCCGAGGTGGCTATCAACGAGGCGGTCGTCCTGGCGAAACGTTACGCGACCGAGGACGCCGGACGACTCGTGAACGGGATCCTGGGACGTCTGATGCAGGAGGTGCTGGACGCGTGAGACGCCCTGTGTCGGCTCCGCGATTGACGTGTTTCGTCGGCGCCGGCCGCGGTAGCGGCCGCTTTAGGGGTTGTCGCGATCGCGGATCTGCTTCTGCAGATTCGGGATCTGCGGGGCTGGTATGAGACGCCCTGTGTTGACGCAGCGATGCACGTGTTTCGTCGGCGCCGGCCGCGGTAGCGGCCGCTTTAGGGGTTGTCGCGATCGCGGATCTGCTTCTGCAGATTCGGGATCTGCGGGGCTGGTATGAGACGCCCTGTGTTGACGCAGCGATGCACGTGTTTCGTCGGCGCCGGCCGCGGTAGCGGCCGCTTTAGGGGTTGTCGCGATCGCGGATCTGCTTCTGCAGATTCGGGATCTGCGGGGCTGGTATGAGACGCCCTGTGTTGACGCAGCGATGCACGTGTTTCGTCGGCGGATCTGCTTCTGCAGATTCGGGATCTGCGGGGCTGGCATGAGCGATTCGAACGCCGCGCTGCAGAGGGCGGAGGAGCTGCTCGAGCGCCTTCGTGTCAAGGTCGACGAGCTCGAGGCGCTCGCGGACGACCCCGCCGATGTCGACCGGGCGGTCGACGATCTCGCGGCCATCGCCGAAATCGCGAAGGAGATCGAGGCGGAGATCCAGCGCGCCCGCCAGGCCGCCGATGCAGGCGCCTGAGGCACTGCGAGCGCATATCGAGGGGTACCTCGCGACCCTCTCGCTGACGCCCGAGCTGGGGAAGCAGAGCGAGTCCGTCCGCTACGCCCTAGCTCGGGGCAAGCGTGTGCGAGCGCAGGTCTGCCTCGCGACAGCGGAGGCGGGCGGCGGCACGGTCGAGGACGCGTTGCCTGCGGCCGCGGCGCTCGAGCTCGTGCAGGCCTTCTCCCTCGTCCACGACGACCTGCCCGCGCTTGACAACGACGTCCAGCGGCGCGGGCAGCCAAGCGTGTGGGCGCGGTTCGGCGAGCCCGTAGCGATCCTTGCCGGCGACGCCCTGCTGGCGGAAGCGTTCCGGCAGGCATCGTCCTACGAGAACTCTGCGGTCGTACGGGAGCTGGCCGAGGCGACGCTGGGAATGATCGGCGGCCAGTACCTCGACATCACCGGCGGCGACGAGGATCTCGTGAAGCTACACCGCCTCAAGACAGGGCGCCTGCTTGCCGCATCGGTGGGGCTAGGGCTGTGGTCTGCTGCCGTGCCGGAGGGCGAACAGGGGCCGTGGCGCGCGTTCGCCGAGGAGCTCGGACCGCTGTTCCAGATCATGGACGACATCCTCGACGGCGACGGCTACGCGGTTCGGCTCGGTGATGCCGCAGCCCGCGGGCTGGCGGCTCAGGCTGCCGGTCGCGCCGCGGAGCGGCTCGCGGCGATCGACGCGGACACGTCTGTCCTGCGCCTGCTCGTGGACGAGCTCGCCACGCGGACCGCGTAGTCGCTGCCCCGATATGGACGCTCCCTGCGTCCTAGCCTGGCTCGGTTTCTCGCGTCCCGCAACTCCACCAACGTTGCCTGACGGACCACTAGCTCGGCAGCAAGCCGTCGCGGCAGCGCGTTGGCTGCGACGGGGGGAAGCGTGCATACGCAACTCCGCCGTCCTGCGTCTCCTCGTCGGGACAGGCGTTGTGGCGACGAGCGATCTCGTCGACCGTGTAATAGCCCCATGGGCCGCTCGCCTGGAACTGCCGCGACGAGGTCGCGAGGATCACGCAGGCGCCGTCGCCCGCACCGACGAACACGTGTCGCGTCTCCGGCGGGCAATGCACGAAGTCCCACCGGCGCAGCGGCCGCTCCTGCCCCTCGACGATCAGCAACGCCTCGCCGGAGAGGACGAGGAAGTCCTCCTGCTCGGTCTCCCAGTGGTACATCGAGTTCGGCTCGCCCGGGGAGAGGACCTGGATCGACATCCCGAGCATCGGGAAGTGCGTCTCGGCCTCGAACTCGTCGGACCCCGTCAACGGCAGGCTGTCGCCGCGTCCTGGCCGGTGGAACCACCGCGTCGTGCGCGTTCATGACGAACCAGCCGGCGCTCGCGGGCACAAGCCCTGCGTCCGTCTGCTGAAGCTCAGCCTCGGGAACCACCGTCGAGATGATACGGCCAGTCTCGTCTCACGAATCAGCTCAACGGCGCGTATACGCAGACGGCCGCCTAGTCGCCCGTTTTGCTCCTCAGCCCACCACGACCCGCGCCAAGCACCACCGACCGGGGTCCGCCGCCCTGAAGCCCGACGCTTGGCTCGACACGGCTCAGCCGCGAGACCTGAGGGGCCACCCCGTGCCTCCTCCCGCTATGAGCGCCCTGTGACGGGTGTGGAACGCGAGAGTGCCGGAACCGCGCCGATTGCTCCACAGCCAGGGGGCGTCGGACGGTTCCCCCGGCGAGGAAAGTGCTGCATGTGGCACACTTCCGCGACCGACGACAGGCAGGCGGACGCCGTCATCTCTTTCGCGTCGCCCGCCGCCCCGTGCTTCTGATGACGTCTCCTCTCCTCATCCGTCCCGCTGTGCGTGCGCTTGCGATTACGGCGGTGGCTCTCCTCGTGGGTCTGACGGCCGCAGCGCCCGTGGCGGCGCTGCCCGACAGCGCCACGAAGCGTGAGCTGTGGCTGCGCGAAAGGGAGCGGCGCGCACTCGTGAAAGGTGCCCGGGCTGCGCGGATCGCACTGCGGGCGGTCGGCACGCCGTATCGGTGGGGCGGCTCGTCACGAGCGGGATTCGACTGCTCCGGGCTCACGATGTGGGCATACGACAGCGTCGGCGTATCGCTTCCGCATCGGGCGGCGAGCCAGGCGAATGTTGGGCGTCGGATCGCGCGCAGCCGCCTTCGGCCCGGCGACCTGCTCTTCTTCCGCGGCTACGGGCATGTCGGCATGTATCTCGGCCGCGGCCGCATGGTGCACGCGCCGCAGAGCGGTGAATACGTCCAGGTGATCAGCCTCGCAGGCCGCTACGGCAGTCGGCTCGTCGAGATCCGGCGTGTGGCTGCTTGACGCGCCGCAACAGGTGGAGCGCACCCCGCAACAGGAGCGGGTCGTGGGGATCGGATCACGACGGACGACCCACCACGCGAGAATGCCACGTGTGAAGAAGCGACTCGATGTGCTGCTGGTGGAACGGGGCCTCGCGGAGACGAGAACCAAGGCGCAGGCGCTGGTTCTGGCGGGGCTGGTGCCGGGCTACGCCAAGCCTGGACAGCAGGTCGACGCCGAAGCCGAGCTCGAGGTGCGACAACCACCGCGGTTCGTCTCGCGCGGTGGACAGAAGCTGGCCAACGCCATGGATTCCCTTGGCTTCGACCCGTCCGGCCGGGAATGCCTCGACGTCGGGGCCTCCACCGGCGGGTTCACCGACTGCCTGTTGCAGCGTGGCGCCCGGCGCGTGATCGCACTCGACGTCGGCTACGGGCAGCTCCACCCCAAGCTTCGCTCGGATCCACGGGTGACAGTGCTGGAGCGTGTCAACGTGCGCACCCTGGGGACGCTGCCCTTCGCACCGGAGCTCATCGTCTTTGACGTCTCCTTCATCTCCGTGCAGACGGCGCTTCCGCCTGCGTTGCGCCTCGCAGCCCCCGGCTGGGAGGCGCTCGTGCTCGTCAAGCCGCAGTTCGAGGCCGGCCGGCCGGATGCGCCGAAGGGCGTCGTGCGCGACCCGGCGGTGCGGGCGCGTGTTCTCTCCGAGGTGTGCACCGCCGCCGCAGGCTGGGGCGCGCAGGTCCTCGGGGTCGTAGACTCGGGCCTCCCCGGCCCGAAGGGGAACCGGGAGTTCGTCGTCCACCTGCGAGAGAGTGAGACCGGAGCCAAGCCCGATGACGTCGAGCGCTGGATCCAAGCCGCAGTCGGTTGAGCCCAGGCGTGTGGGCCGCGCCGTGGTCGTCACGCACGGCCGCGTCGACCAGATCGGAGCCGGGCTGGCGCGGCTGGAAACGGTCGCGCGCGAGGCCGGCGTCGAACTCATCGTCTCGGCGGACGAGGCTGAGAAGCACGGGGTCGAGGAGTCAGGCGGTAATGCCGCGGACATCGCGGTCGTCCTAGGTGGGGACGGCACCATGCTGAGGGCGCTCGCGCGCTTCCTCGGGACGGACATCCCGGTGGTCGGCGTGAACTTCGGCCGGGTCGGGTTTCTCAGCTCGATGGCGCGCGCCGATCTCGAGACCGGCCTCGCCCGCGTGTTCGCCGGAGAGTACGAGGTCGTGGAGCTGCCGACGATCGAGCTCGCGGTCGCCGGTGGGCGGCACGTTGCCGTCAACGACGTCGTCGTCACCAGCGGGATGCTCGGGCGGATGGTCGAGATCGAGTGGGCGGTCGGGGGAGAGGTCCTGGGGCGCGTGCCGTGCGACGGCCTCATCTGTTCGACGCCGTCCGGGTCGACGGCGTACAACCTCTCGAACGGGGGGCCTGTGCTGATGTGGGGGATCGACGCGATGGCGGTCACGTTCGTCGCACCGCACTCGCTGCACGCCCGGCCGCTGGTCGTCCCGCGCAACCTCGATGTACTCGTCTGGAACCGCACGGCAGAAGTGCCGGCCGCGGTGCTCATCGACGGCCATGAGGTCGGCCGTGTCGGGGCCGGGGAGCGCGTCGACGTGAGGCTGGCGCCGGAGCTGTCGCTGCTCGCAACGCTGCCGGAGGCGACGTTCGTGAGCCGGTACCGGCAGAGCTTCGCAACGTAGCGCGCGGATCTTCGCCGGCCAGCTCCGATGCGGACAGGTCAGCCCGAGACGTCGTCCGGCGCCGCGGCGGGCACTACGATCTCTGCGTGCTACGCCGGCTGCGGATCGAGAACCTCGCTCTCATCCGTGACGCCGAGCTCGTGTTCGAGCCGGGGCTCAACGTCGTCAGCGGCGAGACCGGCGCCGGGAAGACGATCTTCGCGCAGGCGATCGGATTGCTGCTCGGTGCACGAGCGGACGCCGGCCTGATCGGGTCCGGAGCGAACGAGGCGTACGTCGAGGCAGAGCTCGATCTGCCGGAGGGATTTCTCGACGGGGAGGATGCGGCTGCGCTTGCAGACGTGCGACCGGAGGGAGAGCCGGGTCTCGTGATCGCGCGGCGGGTGTTCGGGGACGGCCGCACCCGAGCCTACGCGTGGGGTCGAGCGGTGGCCCGCGAGGATCTCGCTGCGGCGGCCGAGCGGCTGATCGCGATGTCGGGCCAGTTCGAGCAGCGTCGGCTGGCACGGCCTTCCTACCAGCTCGACGTGCTCGATGCGGCGTGCGGTTCGGATCAGATGGCAACGCGTCGGGAGTCCGCTACGACTTGGCGGATGCTCGTCGCTGCCCGAAGGCGGGTCGACGAGTTGTCGAGGGACGCCGGGGCCGAGGAGGCGCGGCTCGCGGAGCTCGAGGCGCTCGTGGAGGACACGAACCAGCTCGAGCCGGGAGACGAGGAGAGCCTTCGCTCGGAGCGGGACCGGATCCGCCATGTCGCGGAGCTCGGTGAGGGAGTCGGCTCGGCCTTGGAGGCGATCGACCCGGACGAGGGGCCGGGGGCTGCGTCCCTGGTGGCGCTCGCCGAGCGTGCGCTGGCTCCTCTGGAGCGTCTCGCGCCGGAGCTCGCCGACGCCGGGGGCGAGCTGCGGGACGTGGCAGTTCGCCTACAGGAGGTCGGCAGCGGGCTTGCACGCGTTCGGGACGGTCTCGACGCTGATCCGGCTCGGCTCGAGGCAGTCGAGGAGCGACTGCAGTTGTGGGCCGACGTGCGCCGCCGCTACCGCTGCGAGAGCTCGGACGACCTGCTGCGACAGCGCGCCGCGGCGCTCGCCGAGCTGGAAGCGGTGTCGGCCGGGGTCGATCCGCTGACCGCCGCGCGTGCCGCACTCGCCGAGGCGGAGAAGCGCATGGATCGGTTGGCGGCAGCGTTGAAGCAGGCACGTGCGGACGGCGCGGCGGGATTCGCCGAGGTCGTCAGCGCGGAGCTTCACGACCTCGGCATGGAGGAAGGCGAGTTCCGCGTCGAGCTGCGCGAGCGTGAGCTAGGCCCGACCGGCGGCGACGAGGCCGTGTTCAGCGTCCGACCGAATGCCGGTCTCGGCTTCGCCCCGGTCGCGGAGACGGCGTCCGGCGGCGAGCTGTCTCGCATCGCGCTCGCGATCGCGGCCGTAGCGGGTGGCGAGACGATGGTGTTCGACGAGATCGACGCGGGCATCGGCGGTGTCACCGCGCATGGTGTCGCGGCAACGCTGCGGCGCTTGGCGGAGCGCGCGCAGGTGTTGACGATCACGCATCTGCCGCAAATCGCGAGTGTCGCCGACGCGCACTACAGGGTGGAGAAGATCGCGGGCGACCCGACGCACACGCGGGTGAGCCGGCTCGACGAGGCGGAGCGCCGTGACGAGATCGAGCGGATGCTCGGCGGCGAAGAGTTCCTGGCCGCGGTCGCCCGCTCGACAGCCGACAACTGACGCCTGGCTCCCGACCCCGGCGGCGCGCCGGCTTGGGCGCCAGGCTCGCCACCAGGGCAAATCGCACCGCACCCGGGTCCAGCCCCCCATAGGGGGCGTGCGAGCCCCCAATTGAACGATCGCAGCTCTTCTGTGACGCGTGTGTCAACTTCGTGCCGTCTGTGTGCCGAGCGCTCCTCGACGGTCGCGCGGGCCGTCCTCCGGCGCACCTACGATCGATTGCGATGCGTCGAGAGCCGAATCCGCAGTGCCCGTGGCCGTGATAGGTTTGAGATCCGTGGGGCACGTCAAGCGGCCGCGGGGGACAAATGCGATCAGCACCCCCGCCGGGACCGCCTCTACGGCAGGTACGGCGCCGATCTTCGCTGAGAGGGCCGCGTGAGCGAACGGGCGACCAAGTACGTCTTCGTTACAGGCGGAGTCGTCTCCGCGCTCGGGAAAGGCATCGTCGCCGCATCGCTCGGCCGGCTGCTCAAGGCACGGGGCCTGCGCGTGCAGGCGCAGAAGTTCGATCCGTACCTGAACGTCGACCCGGGCACGATGAGCCCGTTCCAGCACGGCGAGGTGTTCGTGACCGAGGACGGCGCCGAGACCGACCTCGATCTTGGCCACTACGAGCGGTTTGTCGACGAGAACCTGTCGCGTAACGCCAGTCACAGCGCGGGCGCGATCTGGGACACGGTGCTGCGGAAGGAGCGCCGCGGGGAGTTCCTCGGCGCCACCGTGCAGGTGATCCCGCACATCACGAACGAGATCAAGGCCCGCATCAGGCGCGGGGCGGCCAACGAGCCCGTCGACGTCGTCATCTCCGAGATCGGCGGCACCGTGGGCGACATCGAGTCGCTGCCATTCCTCGAGGCGATCCGCCAGTTCCGGCGAGAGGTGGGACAGGAGAACGTCGTCTACCTGCACGTCACGCTGGTGCCGTTCATCGAGGCTGCAGGCGAGCTGAAGACAAAACCGACCCAGCATTCGGTCAACGAGCTGCGACGTATCGGTATCCATCCGGATGTCGTCGTCTGCCGGTCGCGGGATGAGTTGTCCGAGGACATCCGCGACAAGATCGCCCTGTTCGCCGACGTCGACGAGAGGGCGGTGATCTCGTGCCCCGACGTCCCCGATGTGTATCTCGTCCCCGAGCGCCTCCAGGCCGAGGGCCTCGACACGCTCGTCTGCGAGCGGCTCGGGCTCGATTGCCCGCCCGCCGACCTCGGCGAGTGGCGCGAGCTCACCGATCGGATCGGCCAGCGCCGCGAGGAGGTCGAGATCGCCCTTGTCGGCAAGTACGTGAAGCTGCACGACGCCTACCTGTCCGTGCACGAAGCGCTCAAGCACGCAGGCATCCACCATGGCTGTCGCGTCCGGGTGCGCTGGGTCGACTCGGAGCACCAGTCGTACGACGAGTCCGTCGCGGAGCTCGACCAGGTCGACGGCGTGCTTGTGCCCGGCGGCTTTGGGTCGCGCGGCTGGGAGGGAAAGATCCGCGCGTGCCAGGTTGCCCGCGAGCGCGAGATCCCGTATCTCGGCATCTGCCTCGGCATGCACGTCGCGGTGAGCGAGTTCGCCCGTCACGTGTGCGGGCTCGAGGGCGCCAACTCGACGGAGATGGAGGCGGAGACGCCCTACGCGGTGATCGACCTTCTCCCCGAGCAGAAGGAGATCGAGGACCTCGGCGGCACCATGCGGCTTGGCGCGCAAGCGGTGGAGCTGGCCGACGGCACGCGCGCACGCGAGGCCTACGCGACGCCGATCGTCCACGAGCGTCACCGCCACCGCTACGAGGTGAACAACCAGTACCGGCAACAGCTGGCCGACGCCGGCCTGGTCTTCTCCGGCACGTTCCAGCAGGGCCGTCTGGTCGAGATCGTGGAGCTACCCGACCACCCGTGGTTTGTGGCGAGCCAGTTCCACCCGGAGTTCAAGTCCAGGCCAACCCGCCCCGCGCCGCTCTTCCGCGACTTCGTCGGCGCCGCGCTCGAGCGGGCGCGATCGCGTCTATCGGTCCCGGCCGGATCGGCCGTCGCGACGCGACCCGACGGCTGAGTCGCGCGCTTCAGAGGACGTGACCTGTATGGCTGTGCCGGACGGTTCGCCGGTTCGGCGATGACAACTCTAGGATGCGGCGATGCCGCTGCCGGACGTCCTCGACCTGTTTCTCGAGCTGTGCGCGATCCCGAGCCCGCCGGGCGAGGAGCGCGCCGTCGCCGACCGTGTCGAACGCCACCTCGACGAGCTCGGTCTCGTCTGGGACGAGGACGACGCCGGGCCGGGCATCGGCTCCACCGCCGGCAACATCCTCTGCCGCCTCCCCGGACGCACCGACGGCGGCACGCCTCTCGTCCTGTGCGCGCACCTCGACACGGTTCCCCCGGAAGGGCCGATCGAGCCGGTCGTCGAGGACGGCATCGTCCGCAACGCGGCCGCCACGATTCTCGGCGCCGACAACAAGGCCACTGTCGTCGTCATGCTCGAAGCCGCGCGACGCGTCGTCGCGGAGAAGCGCGCGCACGCGGGGGTCGAGCTGCTCTTCACGCCGAAGGAGGAGGTCGGTCTACTCGGCGCGTACGCCTTCGACGCCGGCCGGCTCGAGGCTCATGCGGGCTTCGTGTACGACCAGGCGGCGCCGATCGGCGAGATCATTCTGGGGGCGCCCTTCGCGAGGGCGATCGAGGCACGATTCCACGGCCGCGCCGCTCACGCGGGCATGGCGCCGGAGGAGGGCCGCTCGGCGATCGCCGCCGCGGCCCGGGCCGTGGCTGACCTGCGGCTCGGTCGCGTCGACGATGTGACGACGGCGAACGTAGGCCGGATCGACGGCGGCACCGCGCGCAACATCGTCCCCGAGTGGTGCACGGTGACGGCCGAGGCGCGCTCGCACGACGAGACCCGGCTGGTCGAGCTCGTCCAGGAGATGCTCGAGGCGTTCGCGTTCGCAGCGAGCGTGTCGGACTGCACGGTTGAAACGGAAGTCCGCGAGCAGTATCGCGGCTACCGATTCCGTCCCGACGACCCGGTCGTTCTGCTTGCCGCCGACGCCCTGCAGCGCATAGGGCTGGAGCCCGTGACTGCGCTGTCCGGCGGCGGCGCCGACGCGAACGTGTTCAACGAGCGCGGGCTGCCGTGCGTGAACCTCGCGAACGGGATGGTCGACATCCACACTCCGGACGAGCGGATAGCGGTGGCGGACATCGAAGCGATGGTCGAGGTGACGCTCGCGCTCGTCGACCTGGCCCGGCAGGCCTGATGCGGCTCGACGAACGCCGCCTTGGCCCGGTCGTGGGCCTCGGGACGTACGGCACCTTCGACCACGACGCAGTGCTTGCGAGCGAGATCGTGGCGGCGTCGCTCGACGCCGGGGCGACCCTCGTCGATTGCTCACCGATGTACGGTGGCGCCGAGACGTCTCTCGGCAGCGCCCTGCGAGATCGACGGAGCGATGCGATCGTCGCGACGAAGATCTGGGCTCCCGACCTATCGGAGGGTCAACGTCAATACGAGGCGCAGCGCCGGTACTTCGGTCGTGTCGAGATCGAGCAGGTGCACAACCTCGTCCTCTGGCGCGAGCACCTCTCATGGCTCGAGGCCGAGCGCGAGGCCGACCGTATCGACCGCGTGGGTGTTACCCACTACGACGCCGGTGCCTTCGGCGAGCTGGAGGAGGCCCTTCGGACAGGACGATTCGACGTGGTCCAGATTCCGCTCAACCCGCTCGAGCGCGAGTGCGAGCGCCGTATCCTGCCGCTGGCGGCGGAGCTCGGCGTCGCCGTGATCGTGATGCGGCCGCTCGGCGGGTCCCGACACGGCATCTTACGACGAGACCCGGGCGGTGGAGCCATGAAGCCGTTGCGCCCCTTCGACGTCGAGACGTGGCCGCAGGCGCTGCTCAAGTGGGCGCTGTCCGACCTGCGCGTCGATGTCGTGATCCCAGCTACCACCCGAGCGTCGCACACGACCGAAAACGCGGTCGCCGGGAAGCCACCGTGGTTCGGGCCCGAGGAGCGCGACTACGTCGCCCGCCTGGCAGGAGACGCGAAGTGACCCCTCGCATCGTTGTCACCCGCGCGATTCCTGGCTCGGCGCTTGTGCTCCTCAAGCAAGCGGGAGACGTCTGGGTGTCGGAGGTCGATCGGCCGCTCGACGTCGGTGAGCTGCACGAGGCGGTTGCCGGCGCTTCGGGCGTCGTTACGCTGCTCCACGACCGCGTCGACGACGCCTTCCTCGACGCCGCCGGTGCCGATCTTCGCGTCGTCGCCAACGTCGCCGTCGGGTACGACAACATCGACGTCGACGCCTGCGTCCGTCGCGGCGTCAGCGCCACGAACACTCCCGGTGTGCTCACGGACGCCACCGCCGATCTTGCGTTTGCGCTGATCCTGATGGCGACGCGCCGTCTCGGCGAAGGTGAGCGACTTGTCCGTACCGGGGTCAAGTGGCGCTGGGGGCTCGACTACCACCTGGGAACGGGCATTCAGGGCAAGACCCTCGGCATCGTCGGGCTGGGACAGATCGGAACGGCGGTGGCGCGACGCGCGCGCGCGTTCGGCATGGATGTCGCCTACGCGGCGCGGCGGCAAGCGCCCCGCGATCTCGTGGCAGAGCTCGTCGCCCGCTACCTTCCGCTCGACGAGCTGCTCGCCGCGAGCGACGTCGTCTCGCTGCACTGCCCGCTCACAGCGGAAACGCAGCACCTCATCGACAGCAGGCGTCTGCGGCTGATGAGGCCGACGGCGTTCCTGATCAACACCACGCGAGGTCCCGTCGTGGACGAGGCTGCACTCGTCGAGGCGCTCCGGGAGAGGGCTCTTGCCGGCGCAGGCCTCGATGTGTTCGAGCACGAGCCCGATGTCCACCCGGGGCTGCTGGAGCTGGAGAACGTCGTGCTGCTCCCACATCTCGGCTCGGCGACGGTCGAGACCCGCACGGCGATGGCAGAGCTCGCCGCCCGGAACGTCGTCGCAGTGTTGGGTGGGCGGCCTGCCCTGACGCCCATCGGGTAGACCTCTCGCCTACCGATGCGCCTCCGCTATCGTCCTGCGCCATGAGGATCGGCGTCGCCAAGGAGATCAAGACTCAGGAGTACCGTGTCGCTCTCACGCCTGGCGGCGCGCTCGAGCTCACCCAGCGCGGCCATGAGGTCGTCGTAGAGCACGGCGCAGGCGCCGGGTCGGCGTTTCCCGACGACGCGTACATCGCCGCGGGAGCCCGCATGGCAGCGGTGGAGGATGTCTGGGCCGAGGCAGACCTGCTGCTCAAGGTAAAGGAACCGATCGAGCCCGAGTACGAGCGGCTCCGTGAAGGGCTCGCCCTCTTCACCTACCTCCACATCGCAGCCGACGAGCCGCTGACGCGCGCGCTGGTCGACTCCGGGATCACCGCCATCGCCTACGAGACGGTGGAGACGGCCGATCGTCGTCTGCCGTTGCTGGCGCCGATGAGCGAGGTCGCCGGACGCCTGGCGCCGCAGATGGGCGCCTGGTCGCTCGAGAAGGCGCATGGCGGCCGCGGCATCCTCCTCAGTGGGCTGCCGGGCGTGCCGCCGGCGAAGGTGGTAGTGCTCGGCGGCGGCGTCGTCGGGTTCAACGCGGCGCTGATTGCGGTCGGGATGCAGGCGGACGTGTGGGTGCTCGACCTGTCGGTTGACCGCATGCGCGAGCTCGAGATCGCGCTCGACGGCCGCATCACGCTCGCGAAGTCGAACCGTCTCCAGATCGAGGAAGCGATTGCGGACGCCGACCTGGTGATCGGTGCGGTGCTCGTGCCAGGAGCGCGGGCGCCAAAGCTCGTCACGCGCGAGATGCTCGGTGGCATGAAGCCGGGCGCCGTGCTCGTCGACGTCGCCATCGATCAGGGTGGCTGCTTCGAGACGTCGCACGCGACGACACACGACGACCCGGTATACGTCGTCGACGGGATCGTGCACTACTGCGTTGCCAACATGCCGGGCGCGGTTCCGATCACATCGACGAAGGGGCTCACGAACGTAACGCTCCCCTACGTGGAGGCGATCGCCGACAAGGGCTGGGAGCGTGCCGTGGCGGACGACGCGGCACTCGCGAAGGGCGTCAACGTCGTTGCGGGGCGAGTGGTGTACGACGCGGTTGCGGAAGCGCACGGGATGCCGTGCACGCCGCTCGCGGACGTTCTCTCCGGCGCCGCCGCGTGATAGGCACGGCTTGGCAGGCGCGGCAGCGGCCGCGCGACCTACGTTTCGGTCTGCTGCGCCTTCTGCTGCTTCGCGCTCTCGGACGGTGAGACCTTGACGACCACCCAGGTGATCGCCATCGACAGCGCAAGCACCGCGATCACGTAGAAGACGAGCTCGACGAGGCTGAGGACCGTGTCCATCGGTTGCATAGGATACCTAGGTGCGCGCCTGCGTCATCGTGCTCGACGCCGTCGGCGCGGGGGAGTTGCCGGATGCGGCCGATTTCGGGGACGAAGGATCGGACACGCTTGGCAACGTCGCCCGCGTTGTGGGCGGCCTCGACCTCCCAAACCTGGAGGCGCTCGGCCTCGGCAACGTAGAGCCGCTTGACGGCTGCCCCCCGCAACCGGGCGCGCCCGCCGTCGCCGGCAGGTTGATCGAGCGGTCGAAAGGCAAGGACACGACCGCCGGACACTGGGAGCTCGTGGGGGTCGTTACTCCCGTCGCGTTCCCGACGTACCCATACGGATTTCCGGACGAGGTGATCGACCCGTTCATGAACCAGACGGGACGCGGCGTGATCGGAAACAAGCCTGCCTCCGGCACCGAGATCATCCAGGAGCTCGGCGAGGAGCACCAGGCAACCGGAAAGTGGATCGTCTACACCTCCGCCGATTCCGTGTTCCAGATCGCGTCGCACGAGGAGACGATCACCCTCGACGAGCTTTACGACGGGTGTCGCGTCGCCCGCGAGATTCTCACCGGCAAGCATGCAGTGGGGCGGGTGATAGCCCGCCCGTTCGTCGGGTTGCCTGGCCATTACGAGCGGACACCGAACCGGCATGACTTCTCACTCGAGCCGAGGCGGCCGAATTACCTGACGACCGTGCGCGAGGCGGGGCACACGGTCTACGGCGTAGGGAAGATCCACGACATCTTCGCCGGTTGCGACATCGACGAGTCGTTCCCGACGAGGTCGAACGTCGAGGGCATCAACCGCACGATCGAGCTGCTCGAGAACATCGACTCCGGCCTCGTGTTCGTCAACCTCGTCGAGACCGACCAGGTGTGGGGGCACCGCAACGACCCGGTCAACTTCCACCGGTGCCTGCAGGACTTCGACCGGCGCCTGCCGGACATCCTGGAGGCGTTGCGCGACGGCGACCTGCTCGTGATCACGTCCGACCACGGCTGCGACCCGACGACGCCGTCGACCGACCACTCGCGCGAGCACGCGCTCCTGCTGGCGTACGCGGCGGGGCGTAACGCTGCGGGCCGGATCCACGAAGGTGAGTTTGCGGACGTCGGCGCCACCGTGAACGCGTGGCTCGGCGGGAAGCACCCGGGGAAGGGTGCGCCCGGGATGCTGATCCTCGAGCCGTGAGCGACTCGGTCGTCCGCGGTACGAATGACCCGCACTACGTCAAGGAGCAGTACGCCTCCGAGGCCGGCTTGGCGGCTCGCAAGGCTGTGTACCGCGATGTCGCAGGCGTCGATGCTCGCGAGGTTGCGTTCGCTCAGATAGCGGAAGCCATGCCCCGCCGCGTGCTGGAGGTGGGCTGCGGCGAGGGAGAGCTCGCTGAACGGCTGGTTCGCGAGCTTCAGGTCGACCTGGTGGCCGTCGACCAGTCGCAGCGGATGGTCGAGATCACGCGGTCCCGCGGCGTCGACGCCCGAGTCGCGGATGTTCAGGAGCTGCCCTTCGAGGATGCGTCGTTCGACGTCGCCGTCGCGGCGTGGATGCTGTATCACGTGCCGGATCTCGATCGCGGTCTGGCCGAGCTGGCGCGAGTGCTGCGCACAGGAGGCCGGCTCGTCGCGGCCACGAATCGGGCCGACCACCTGGCGGAGCTGTTCGCGCTCGCGGGCATCGACCGTTGGGACCTGCCGTTCGGAGGCGAGAACGGCGAACAGCTCCTTGCCCGTAGCTTCGCCGGCGTCGAGCGCTTCGATGCCGACGGCACCGTCGTGTTCTCCGACATCGAGACCGTCCGCTCCTACTACGCGTCATCCGAAAGGCTGTCTGGCTACCTTGGCCGGCTTCCGGTGGCGCTCGAAGAACCGCTCGTGGCGCGCCGTCGGCCGGTCGTCTTCGTCGCGACGAAGGGCTAGCGGCCGGTGCTACGCAGCGGCTTGCGGGGATCGCTCGACGTACACCCCACCGCTGGAGGGGGGCGGGATCGGGGCACCGTCCTCGCTCAGGCCTTCGAGGTGAAAAGCGATCGCCTCGCGCATCTCGCGCTCGCACTCTTCGATCGTCGCCCCGGTCGCGGCGCACCCCGGCAGGTCGGGAGACCAGGCCGAATAGTTGGACGGCGGGCCGCCCTCGATGAGCACCAGGTACTGCTCTGCCTGGGCGACGAATTCGCTCATCGATCCAGTCCCGCCTGGCGAAGAATGGACTTCGTGGTCTTCGGGTGCATGTCATCTCTCAGTTTGCCAGGGATCGTGACTCGTCCCGGTTTCTCGGGATGCTTGAACTGACGATGGCTGCCCCTCGTCGTCGCAAGCCGCCAACCGTCCGCTTCGACGAGCGCGATGATCGCCCAGACTTTCACGCGGCCAATGGTGCGGGCACCGGGTGGCCCCCGCTAGTTGTCGGTTTCGGACACGGCCGAGGGGGTGCCCGTCCCTACGTCGGTCTGTTACAAGGACGCAGATGATCCGTCCCGCCGAGCTGATCGAGCGAACCCGTAATGGCGAGGAGCTCGCCGCTGACGAGCTGGCTGAGCTCGTGCTCGCCTACGCCCGCGACGAGGTGCCCGACTACCAGATGGCCGCGTGGTGCATGGCGGTGTTCTTCCGGGGCCTCACCGGCGCCGAGACCCACGCGCTCACCGACGCCATGATCCGCTCCGGCGACACGCTCGACCTCGGCGCGGCACTTGCCCGCAAGGTGGTCGACAAGCACTCCACGGGCGGCGTGGGGGACAAGACGTCGATCGCGGTGGGGCCGATCGTCGCAGCGTGTGGAGTGCCCTTTGGGAAGATGAGCGGCCGCGGGCTCGGGCACACCGGCGGCACCCTCGACAAGCTGGAGTCGATCCCGGGGTTCCGCGTCGAGCTCTCGACCGAGGCGTTCGTCGGCCAGGTGCGGGAGATCGGGCTCGCCATCGTGGGGCAGTCCGCCAACCTCGTGCCGGCCGACAAGAAGTTGTACGCGCTTCGCGACGTGACGGCGACGGTCGACATCGTGCCGCTGATCGCGTCCTCGATCATGTCGAAGAAGCTGTCGGCGGGGGCGGACGCGATCCTGCTCGACGTCAAGGTCGGCGACGGCGCCTTCATGAAGACGCTGGACGACGCCCGCGTGCTGGCGCAGGCCATGCTCGAGCTGGGAGAGCGAGCCGGTCGCGAGGTCGTGTGCCTGCTCACCGACATGGACCAGCCGCTCGGGTGCGCAGTCGGCAACGCCCTCGAGATCAGCGAGGCAGTCGAGACCCTCCGCGGCGACGGGCCACCAGACTTCACCGAGCTCGTGCTCGACGCCTGCGCTCGTCTCCTCGCCTTCTCCGACCTCGGTGTCGGGGTCGAGGAAGGCCGCATCCGAGCCGAGGCGACGATCGGCGACGGGTCCGCACTCGCGACGTACGAGCGCTGGGTCCGCACCCAGGGTGGCGACCCCGAACTCGACGCCCTCGAGCGCGCGCCAGTCGTCCGCGAGGTCGCAGCGCCGCGCAGCGGCGTAGTGCGCAGTCTCGGGGCGCTTGCGGTCGGGGTTGCCGCCCTGGAACTCGGCGCCGGCCGGCGCACCAAGGCCGACGCAATCGATCACGCGGTCGGCGTCGTCTGCCGGGCTAAGCGTGGCGACTCGGTCGAGGCCGGCGATGTTCTCGCGGAGGTCCACGCGCGAGGCGAGACGCCCGCGGCCAGCGCGGCGCAGGCGGTGCTCGCGGCGTACGAGATCGCAGATGAGGCACCGCCTGTTCACGGCATCCTGCTGGACGTTCTCGACTAGCACGCTGCCGACCGCAGGCCACTACGGAACTCGTCACGAGATGCCTGAGCTGCCGGAAGTCGAAACCGTCCGTCGCCGGCTCGCGCCTGCGCTCGACGGGGTCTCGATCGTGCGGGCGGAGATCGACGATCCACGTCTCACGCGTCCCTTCGACCCGGACGTCGTAGCCGCCGAGCTGTCCGGGCAGGACGTCATCGCAGTCGACCGCCGCGGCAAGTATCTGATTTTCCGATTCGAATCCGCTCGAGCTCTCCTGGTTCACCTCCGTATGACGGGCTCGTTCCGTGTCGCCCCTCGGGGCGAGCTGCCTACCGACCCCCATCGGCATGCCGTTCTCAGATTAGACAATGGATCGGACCTCTCGTACCGGGACGTCCGCCGTTTCGGAACGTGGGAGCTGTTCGACGCCGAGGAGCTGGAGCCATATCTTGCGAGTCGCCTCGGTCCCGAACCGATGGGCACGTTCTCGGCCCACGATCTCGCCGGGCGACTCGCTCCCCGCCGTGCGCCGCTGAAGTCGACGCTGCTCGACCAGCGCGTCGTCGCGGGTCTCGGAAACATCTACGTCGACGAAGCCCTCTGGCACGCGCGGCTTCACCCGCGTCGACCCGCGGGCGAGCTCGACGCGGCCGAGATCAGCCGGCTCCATCGTGCGGTACGTCACGTGCTGCGTCTCGGGATCGAGCGTCAGGGCGCGACCCTGCGTGACTACTCCGCGCCCGACGGAGCCGCGGGCATGATGCAAGACGAGTTCAGGGCCTACGGACGGGCCGGAGAAGCATGCGACCGGTGTGGCACCCCGCTCGACCGGATCGTTGTCGGAGGCCGCGGAACGACGTATTGCCCCCGCTGTCAACCGCCACTGTAGGAGCGCACCGCCCAGCGGGGCTCGACCGCTCCGGCCCTAGACTTGGGACGTGTCCCGTTCGTCCACGTCCGAGGCGGTCGTGCTGCGGTCGTTCCGCCTCGGGGAAGCCGACCGCGTCCTGCACGTGTATACGGCGGAGCACGGACGGGTGGGAGCCGTTGCAAAGGGCGTGCGCAAGACGAAGAGCCGGTTCGGCGGACGTCTGGAGCCGTTCTCGCATGTCGAGCTCGTCCTGCACCGGGGCCGCGGCGAGCTTCAGACGGTGACGGGAGCGTCGCTCGTGCAGCCTCACGACCGCATCCGCGTCGAGCCCTATCGCCTGCAAGTCGGCCTGATTGGCCTCGAGGCGATGCTGCGGCTGTTCACCGAGCAGGAGCGAAACGAGCGGGCATTCCTGGCCTTGACGCGCTTCCTGGACGCGCTCGACGACGCTCCGAGCCTCGTGCCCGGCCGCCCGGCTCTCGACCCGATCGTCCTGTCCTTTCAGCTCAAGCTCCTCTGGCTCTCCGGGTACCTCCCGCATCTCGACAGCTGCGTCGAGTGCGGCGCGACAGACGATCTCGTCGCTTTCTTCCCATCGGCGGGGGGCGCCGTGTGCCGCAGGTGCGATCCGGGCGGTATCCCGCTCTCGCCAGACGGGCTGCGCGGTATCTCGGCGCTCGTAGGGACGCCGATCGCGGACGCCCGCGGTGCGGGGTTGAGCGACCGGGGTACAGAAGATGCGCTCGCCGTCGTCAACGCCTCATACGAGCACCACGGCGGCTTTCGGCTCAAGACGATCGCGTGAGGCGGCGTCGAGCCTCACGCGGTGTGTGGTAGGAACGGCCCGATGGAGGCACCGAAGACTCAGTACGCCCGTAGCGGAGACATCCACCTCGCGTACCAGGTGATCGGCGACGGGCCTCGAGACATCATCCTCGTGCTCGACTGGGCGAACCATCTCGAGGTTGTCTGGGAGCAGCCGTTCGTAGTCGAGTTCGTGTCCACCCTGACGCGGTTCGCCAGGGTGATCTGGTTCGACATGCACGGCAGCGGTCCGAGAGGCCATATGACGTGAGAGAGACGCGGCCCGGCCGCGCAGCGGACGGCTTCAGGGATTGTGCGCGGGCGGAAACTGCGGGAGCGGTTTCCGCCCTGCGCCAGCTAACTCAGAAGCGCTCGAGCGCGCCGTGGAGGGCGCCCTCGGAGATGAGCTGAGGGCGAAGCTCGTTGCGACCCGGCGACGGTTCGCGCCGGACGACTCCGTCCTCGCCGAGGCGGTACTGGCCCACCCACTCGAGGCGCGGCGAGTAGACATGGATCGTCACCGCCGGTTCGCCGTCTGCGTACCGGACGCGATGGATGTAGCCCGGGTCGCCGCGACGCGAGTCGCCGGGTCGAAGGTGATGCTCGAGGTGAGGCATCCCGTACCGCATCTGATCCTCGCGGACGCTGCCCTGCGCCATGCACAGCCCGACGGAGGAGATGTAGTGGTCGTGGAACCCCGTCGCCTGCCCGGGCATCCACGACAGCACCCAGGCGTCCATGCGGTCGTCCTCGTACAGAAGCTCGTATCGTCGCCGCTCGCGGTCGACGGGGGCGAGCGGGCGCCAGAGCTCGGGTCGCGCCGCGATCCCGCGGGCGACCTCCTCGAGCTCCTCGGGGCTGAGGATGCCTTCGTGCGGGACGAGATCGTCGAGCGACGCGAGCGCCGGTACGAACAGAGGCTCAGCCGTCGAAGCCATGCCTTTCATGGTAGATGCACAGCTGGAACCTGCCCCGACGCCCAGCTCGTGTCGGGCGGGATTGCCTCCCGTGCCGGGCTCAGGTCAGCGGCCGGCGGTCGGAGCCCCAGTCCCCTCGTCTCGACGGCTTGTCGGCCTCGGCAGCGGTCGCGAGCGCCGACCGATGCTGGATCAGCCAGCCGCACACGGCTGCGATGAGCACGACGATGCCCACGATCGCGTAGAGATCCGCGAGGTTGAACGCGAGCTCGGCGCCCTCGCCACGCACGAGGATCGGGTTCGCGACGAGGAGCCCGTTCGACAGCGCGGAGAGAAGGTTGCCGAGGATCCCTGCGAGCAGGAGGCCCGCTGCGGGGGGCACCAGCGACGAGGGAATTCGTGCCACGAGGAGCACGAAGGGGATCAGCGCAAAGCAGAGCACGACCCAGGCGACGTCGCGCTGGTGGTACGTCCAGGCGGGCGTCGTCGACTCCGACTTCAGCCACAGGTCGGCGGCGACGAGCGGCACGACCAACGCGAGGGCTCCGAAGAGACGCACCCCGCGAAGGTATCAGGTCGAGGCGAGGCTAAGAAGCAGCTGCGCCTCAGTCGGGCTTCGGCGACCGCCAGGGCTGCTCGAGCCGGTCGAGCAGATGCTCCCGTGCCCGTGCGATCGAGATCCGCTCCTGGGCGAGCGAGTCGCGGTCTCGGATCGTGATCGTGTCGTCCGCGAGCGTCTGCTCGTCGATCGTGAGCGCGAACGGCGTCCCGATCTCGTCCTGGCGCCGGTACCGGCGCCCGATCTGCGCGTTGTCGTCGTACTCGACCGACGCGACGCGTCGCAGCTCCTCGTATAGGCGCCGGGCGCGCTCCGCCATCTCCGTGTCCCTGCCGATCAGCGGCAGCACCGCGGCCTTCACGGGCGCGATCAGCGGATGCAGCCGCAGCACCGTACGCTCCCGCTCGGCGACGACCTCCTCGTCGTATGCGTCGCAGAGGAAGGCCAGCATCGAGCGGTTGACACCCGCGGCAGGCTCGATCACATGCGGCGTGTAGCGCTCGCCGCTCTGTGAATCGACCCATTCCAGCTTCGCGCCGGACGCCTCCGTGTGCGCGGTCAGGTCGAAGTCGCCGCGATTGGCTATGCCCTCGAGCTCCGACCAGCCGATCGGGTACAGGTACTCGATGTCGGAGGTAGCACTGGAGTAATGCGAAAGCTCATCGGAGTCGTGAGGGCGTACCCGCAGGTGGCTGGCGCGGACTCCGAGGCGCAGGTACCAGTCGCGGCGCTCGCCGATCCAGTATCGGTACCAGTCGTCGGCCTCCGTCGGCGGGACGAAGAACTCCATCTCCATCTGCTCGAACTCCAGCGTGCGGAAGATGAAGTTCCCCGGCGTGATCTCGTTGCGGAACGACTTCCCGATCTGCGCGATCCCGAACGGCGGCTTGCGCCGCGCGAGCTGCGCCACGTTCTTGAAGTTGATGAAGATCCCCTGCGCCGTCTCCGGGCGCAGGAACACCTTCGACCCGGTCTCCTCGACCGGCCCCACGCGCGTCTCGAACATGAGGTTGAACTGGCGCGGCTCGGTGAGGTCGCAGTCCGGTGTCTCGCCGGGCCGCTTGCTCGGCTTGCGGCCGCAGCTCGACTCGCCGAGCTGGTCGGCACGAAACCGCTGCTTGCAGATGCGGCAGTCGACGAGCGGGTCGGCGAAGCCTCCCGCGTGACCCGACGCCTCCCACACCCGCGGGTTGAGGATGATCGACGAGTCGAGGGCGACGATGTCGTCCCGCTCGCGCACCATCGCCTCCAGCCAGCGCGCCTTCACGTTTTCCTTGAGCAGCACCCCGTAGTGGCCGTAGTCGTACGACGAGCCGAGCCCGCCGTAGATCTCCGACGCCGGGAACACGAACCCGCGTCGTCGGCACAGCGAGACAATCTTCTCCATCGTGACAGCGTCGGCCACGTCGAGACGTTACCGGCGCCGCCCGCCGCGCGATCCGCCTAGGCGGCAGAGGTGTCAGCCTCACCGGCGCCCGCGTCGCGGCGGTAGCCTCCCGCGGGTGACCACGGCAGCGACCCCGGTCGAGCTGCACATCGTCTCCGACTCGACGGGGGAGACGGCTGCGAGGCTCGTGCTCGCGCTCGAGGCGCAGTTTCCCGAGCAACCGTTCGAGGAGGTACGTCACCCGCGGGTCGAGTCGGTCGAGGATCTGGTGCTCGCCGTCAGCCGTGCCCGCGGCCGCCCCGCGGTGATGGTGTACACGCTCGTCGAGCCGGGTCTGCGCGACGAGATGCGGCGCCTGTGCCGCAGCGCTCGCGTGCATTACTGCGATCTGCTCGGCCACCCGATCGAGTCGATCTCCCGGGTTGCGGGCGTCGCAGCGCGGATGGAGCCGGGCGCTAGAGCGCCGCTCGACCAGACGTACTTCAAGCGCATCGAGGCGATCGAGTTTGCCGTCAAGTACGACGACGGCGTCGGGGGCGGACTCGACGAGGCCGACGTCGTCCTCGTCGGCGTCTCGCGCACGTCGAAGACGCCGCTCTCGATCTACCTCGGCTACCTCGGTCATAAGGCGGCGAACGTCCCCATCGTCAAGGGCGTCGAGCTGCCGGCCGCGCTCTACGAGATCGACCGCGCAAAGATCGTCGGCCTCACGATCGACGCGCAACGCCTCGCCGAGATCAGGGAGGAGCGCGTTCGTAGCATGGGGGCACCGCGGCGCCGCTACGCCGACTTGGAAGCGGTCTACCAGGAGCTCGAGACCGCCGAGGCCGTGCACCGCCGGCTGGGTTGCCCGGTGATCGACGTCTCCGAGCTGTCGGTCGAGGAGACGGCGATGCGGATCATCAAGGTTGTCGACCACCGGCTGCGCCGGGCTTCGCGGTGAGGCGCAGCCACTGGCGCTCGCAGGGGCGCAGCCTGGAGGACAAGGGTTGGGTGCCGCTGCGGTACTGGGCGGCATGGTGGACGGGCCTGGCAATCGCCGTCGTCCTCTTCTACATCGTGTTGACGCCGATCTGGCTCGGCCTGCGCGCCGCGGCCTGGGTCGCCGAGCTTCGCGCCCGGACCCGCCGAGGGAGCACCTAGACAGAATCAGGACAAGCCGGTCAGGGCATGGACGCAAGAAAGCGCCGCACCTCGGCGGTCGACCCGAGGCGTACGACGGCGTAGCGCGCGAGCTCGACCGGGTACCGCCTGCGCCGATCCGGGAACGTGCGCCATGCAAACGGAATCAGTGCGTCCCGACCCCAGAATGCGCCGCGGAGTGTCTCGCGGTTGCCGTTCCACAACGTTTCGCGAAGCACGATGCGACGGACGGTGCGCGCGATGAGGCGCGGCACCCACACGCATCGTGGCAGGTCGAGCCACACGACGGTGTCCGCGCGTTCGAGCACCAGATCGCCGATCTCGCCGCGATAAGCGCCGTCGATCACCCACGCGTCCGAGGCGGCGAGCGGCTCGACCAGAGCGCGAAGCTCGGCTGGCGTCGCCTCCGTCCAGGCTGGGCCGTGATGGAGCGCATCCAGCTCGTGGAAGGGGACGTCGAGCCGCGCGGCGAGAGCACGTCCGAGCGTCGTCTTCCCGCTCCCGCTCGCCGACGCGAGGATGCAGATCCGCCTCACCCGGAGGTACCTGCCTCGCGCTGGGTCGATCCCGTCGGGGTGGCCACCGACGCGAGAAAGCGTTCGACGTCGACCGGCGTTCGGAGCCGCCGCACGTCGTACGGGGTGAGGCGCGCTGGGTATTCGCGGCGGCGCCGGAAGTGCTGGCGGAACGCCCACGCGAACAGCCACTCGCGGCCCCAAAGCATGTTTCGGAGCAGCTGGCAGTTGCCGTTCCAGAGCTCCTCCTGCGTCCGCCAGCGACGGTAGTTCCGCCTCGCGAGCCGTGGGAACCACACGCGGACGGGCAGGTCGAGCCAGACGATCGTGTCGGAGGCGGCGAGCACGGAATCGCCGTACGCGCGGCTACAGCTGCCGTCGATCACCCAGGCGTCGCGCGTCAGCGTGGGCTCGAGCGTCCGACGGATCTCGTCGTCCGGCGTCGTCGTCCAGTTGGGACCGTGCACGAGCGCGTCGAGCTCGAGGAAGGGGACGCCTAGCCTCGACGCGAGCTCACGGCCGACTGTTGTCTTGCCGGAGCCACTGGCCGATGCGATCACGAAGACCTTCTTCACGAGAGGACGCGCATGTCGAGTGGGGTCGAGCCGGTTGTGGTGACGCGCCAGGCGTGCGCGTCCGCCTGCGAAGCGACGGCCTCGACAAGCTCCGCGCCGGAGAAGTGAAGCGCAGCCGCGTCGTCGCACGCAAAGCCCGGCGCCAACACGCCATCCGCGACGAGCCCTTCGTAGACGGGGCGCCGCTGTTCCTCGACGTCGTAGTGAGGACAGAAGCTCCCCGCCACGAGAGCGAGGCCGTCGTGCAGCGGGTCGAGCTCAGCCGAAAACGAGTCGGTCACCGACCCTTCGAACCAGCAGTTGCCGCCGGCGCTCCAGCCCGCGAGCACGGCGCCCCGCTCCCACGCCTCGCGCAGCGCGACGTCAACCCCGTGCACCCGCCACAGTGCGAGCATGTTGGCAGTGTTGCCGCCGTTGACCAGCACGACGTCGGCACGGGCGATCTTCCCGTGAGGGTCGTCCGGGACACCGAACAGCCGCAGGTGACCGGGCTCGATCCCGCGTGACGGCGCCTTCTCGTGGAAGTCGGCGATCCACCACGGGTCGTCGGCGACTGCAGTCGGGAGGTAGAGGACCCGCGGCCGCTCCTTGCCGGCGAGAGACAGCGCGAAGCGCACGAGCGCCTCGTCGAAGCCGCCCATCGCCATCACGTGCCCGGCCACGCGGACAGGGTACGCGGGGCGGCGGCGCATGGCCGCTACTGCTTCGTCGCGCGGAACATGAGGAACTCGGGGATGAACCGATCGTGGGCGTCCAGGCCCTCGGGCTCGCGCAGTGCCTCGATCACCAGCCCGGCGCGCTCCAAGGCGGCGGCATAGTCGCGGAGGGGGTACGTGCGGCTCTGGAAGGTGAACTCGAGGCCGTCTCGGGCCGCGTGGAAGACGTACTCGTACGCCTCGAAGTACGGGCGCTCGACGACGTACCGGTCTCCGTTCTGCGTCTCCTCCCAGAACCCGCGCGCCCGGATCGGATGCGTGACGCAGGCCACGAGCGCACCGCCCGGGCGCAGCACGCGGGCGGCCTCGGCGATCGCGCCGGGCATATCCGCCACGTCCATCAGCGAGTTGTAGGCGACGACGAGGTCGAACACGGCGCCGGGAAAGGGAAGCTCCTCTGCGCTGCCGACGACATACTCACCCCTGTCGTCCGACGCCCTGGCTGCGTCGACGAGCGTCGGGGCGGCGTCCAAGCCGACGACGTCGTAGCCGCGCCCGCGCAGGTCGCGGCACACGCGGCCCTCACCGCAGCCGACCTCGAGCGCCCGTCCCGGCGGTGGGGGCAGCAGCTCGAACATGGCGTCGCGAAAGAATGCGTACGCGTCGTGCGACGGCTTGCGCGCCCAGGCGATCCAGCCCTCCGCGCGGTCCTCCCAGCCCCTGCTCACGGATGCGAACACTAGACAGTCAACCCTGTGTAAGTTGCGCGCGTGCGGTACGTCTACGACTTCGACGAGGACTCAGACGGGGGTCGCGAGCTGCTCGGCGGCAAGGGGGTCGGCCTCGCTGAGATGACCGCGCTCGGCGTCCCCGTGCCCGCCGGCTTCACGATCACGACCGACGCCTGCCGCGCCTACATGGCGGGCGGCAAGGAGGTGCCTGCAGGGCTCGACGACGAGGTCGGAGAGCACCTTGTGAGGCTCGAGGCGCGAGCGGGCAAGCGTTTCGGCGATCCGACCGAGCCGCTGCTCGTGTCCGTCCGCTCCGGAGCGGCGGTGTCGATGCCAGGGATGATGGACACGATCCTCAACCTCGGCCTCAACGACGTGGCCGTGGAGGGGCTCGCAGCGTCGACCGGTAACCCGCGGCTCGCCTACGACTCTTACCGCCGCCTGATCCAGATGTACGGAGAGGTCGTCGACGACGTCGACCCGCACCTCTTCGAGGAGGCGCTGTCGTCGCTCAAGACCGCGCGACGGGCAACACAGGACATCGACCTGGGACCAGACGACCTCAAGATGCTCGTCGACGCCTACCAGCGCATCTACGAGGAGTCGACGGGCTCGACGTTCCCACAGGACGCGCGCGAGCAGCTGCGGCGCGCGTACCGGGCCGTGTTCGACTCGTGGGACTCGCCACGTGCTCAGGTCTACCGCCGCACGTACGAGATTCCGGACGACCTCGGCACCGCCGTCAACGTGGTGCAGATGGTGTTCGGGAACACCGGCGGGCGGTCTGGCACCGGTGTCTGCTTCACGCGCGACCCGTCTACCGGCGAGTCGACGCTGTACGGGGAGTTCCTCGTCAACGCGCAGGGGGAGGACGTCGTCTCGGGCATTCGCACACCTGAGCCGATCGCCCGCATGCGGGAGCTCCTGCCGTCCGCCTACGACCGGCTCGTCGGCACGATCGCCCTGCTCGAGCGGCACTACCGCGACATGCAGGACATCGAGTTCACGGTGGAGGAGGGGACCCTCTACATCCTGCAGACCCGCACCGGCAAGCGCACGGCGCAGGCAGCGCTCCGGGCCGCGGTGGAGATGGTCGACGAGAGCCTGATCTCCCGGGAGGAGGCCGTGGCGCGCATCGACCCGGGTCAGCTCGACCAGTTGCTGCATCCGATGATCGACCCGGGCGCTGAGATCGACGTCGCCGCGACGGGGCTGAATGCGTCGCCGGGCGCCGCCTCCGGCGCAATCGTGCTCGACGCGGACGCCGCGGAGGAGCGCGGGCGGGCGGGTGAGCAGGTGATCCTCGTGCGCTGGGAGACGACGCCGGACGACATCCACGGCCTCGTCTACGCGCAGGGCGTGCTGACCGCGCACGGCGGCATGACCTCGCACGCTGCGGTCGTGGCGCGCGGCATGGGTAAGCCGTGCGTGGCCGGATGTGATGCGCTCGAGATCGACGTCGCGGCGGGGATCGTGCGCATCGGCGAGGCGGAGCTGCGAGCCGGAGACGTGATCACCATCGACGGCGGAAGCGGTCGTGTGATCGTGGGCCGGGTGCCGCTCGTGCCGCCGGCGCTCGACGAGAACTTCGACACGGTGCTCGGGTGGGCCGATGAGATGCGCCGCCTGCGCGTGCGGGCGAACGCGGACACCCCGGAGGACGCGGCGCGGGCGCGCGAGTTCGGCGCCGAGGGCATCGGGCTCTGCCGCACCGAGCACATGTTCATGGCCGAGGACCGGCTCCCGATCGTCCGTGAGATGATCATGGCGAGCTCGGAAGCCGAGCGGCGTGGCGCGCTCGAGCGCCTGCTGCCGGTGCAGCAGGGAGACTTCGAGGGGATCTTCGAGGCGATGGCCGGCTACCCGGTCACGATCCGGCTGCTGGACCCGCCGCTGCACGAGTTTCTGCCGGGCGCCGACGAGGAGACGACACCGGAGGTGCGGCGCCGTGCAGAGCAGTTGCGCGAGCAAAACCCGATGCTCGGGACGCGAGGCTGCCGGCTGGGGCTGCAGTACCCGGAGATCTACGAGATGCAGGTGCGCGCGATCGTGCGCGCCGCGCGGGCGGTGACGGAGCGGACGGGTCGGGCGCCGCTTGTGGAGATCATGCACCCCCTTGTTGCGTTCCGGGAGGAGCTGCGCCGCCTGCGGGAGCTTACGGAGCGGGTGGCGGCGGAGGAGCCGTCGGTCGAGTTCCTCTGCGGCACGATGATCGAGCTGCCGCGGGCCTGCGTCCGTGCGGACGAGATCGCGGAGCTGGCGGACTTCTTCTCCTTCGGCACGAACGACCTCACGCAGACGGCGCTCGGTTTTTCGCGCGACGACGCCGAAGGCCGGTTTCTCACGCACTACCTCGAGGTCGGCATCCTCGACCGGAATCCGTTCGAGACACTCGACCGAAGCGGCGTCGGCGACCTCATGCGGATCGCGGTCGAGCGCGGGCGCGGTGTCAAGCCCGACCTCAAGCTGGGCATCTGCGGCGAGCACGGCGGGGAGGCGCGATCGGTCGCCTTCTGCCACTCGCTCGGGCTCGACTACGTCAGCTGCTCGCCATATCGCGTGCCGCTGGCCCGTCTCGCCGCCGCGCAGGCGGCCCTCGCTGACGCGGGCGTGACCGCGGTAGCGATCGGCGGCTGACCCGGGTGTTCAACGCCACCCGAGTCGGGCTTCTTGTCTAGGCCAGCGGAGCGCCGTAGAGTCCCGTTGCTGTGAACGATCTCGACGTGGGCACCGTCACCGCGATAGTCATCGGCGTCGGGCTGGCGCTGATCGTCCTCGTCGCGCTCGCACGCACCGTCCGCATCGTCTCGCAGGCCACCGCGGGCATCGTCGAGCGCCTCGGGCGCTACAGCCGCACGCTCGACCCGGGGCTGCACTTCCTCGTGCCGTTCATCGACCGCATGCGCGAGGTCGTCGACCTTCGCGAGCAGGTCGTCGCCTTCCCGCCGCAGCCGGTGATCACGCAGGACAACGTCACGATCTCGATCGACACCGTCTTCTACTTCACCGTCACCGACCCGTTCCGCGCCACCTACGAGGTGGCGAGCCTGCTCACCGCGATCGAGCAGCTGACGGTGACGACGCTCCGCAACGTGATCGGCTCGCTCACCCTGGAGGAGACGCTCACGTCGCGGGACAAGATCAACGCCGACCTGCGCATCGTGCTCGACGAGGCGACCGAGCGCTGGGGCCTGCGCGTCAACCGGATCGAGCTGAAGTCGATCGACCCGCCGAGCTCGATCCAGGAGGCGATGGAGAAGCAGATGCGCGCCGAGCGCGACCGGCGCGCGGCGATCCTCACCGCCGAGGGGGTGAAGCAGTCGCAGATCCTGACGGCGGAGGGAGAGAAGCAAGCCGCGATCCTGCGCGCCGAAGGCTCGAGGCAGGCGAAGATCCTCGAGGCGCAGGGTGAGGCCGAGGCGACGCGACAGGTGTTCGGCGCCATCCACGACGGCGACCCGACACCCGACCTGCTCACCTACCAGTACATCCAGAACCTGCCGCTGGTCGCAGACGGTCAGGGGATGACGCTGATGCTCGTCCCGTCCGACGCGATGGCGGCGCTGGGCGCGGTTGCGGCCCTCGGCGGCGGCTTCCAGGCGGGGCGCGACGCCTCCGCCTCGACCGAGTCGCCAAAGCCCTAGTGGAGGGCGGAGTCGCGATCGCGGTGTGGGCCGCCGTGGCGGCGTTGCTCGTCGTGGCCGAGATCCTAACGCTCACATTCGTCGCCCTCTACTTCGCAGCCGGCGCGCTTGCCGCGTCGCTGGCGGCGGCCTTCGGCGGCGGCGCCGCCGTGCAGCTGCTCGTGTTCGCGATCGTCTCCGCCGTCTCACTGCTCCTCACGCGGCGGCCGCTGCTCCGGGCGATGCAGCGCCAGCCAGTCGTGCAGTCGAACGCCCCGACCGTCGTCGGCAGGCGGGCGGTCGTGATCAAGCCGATCCTGGAGGGGCCGGGTCAGCGAGGGCAGGTGCGCGTCGGCACCGAGCACTGGAGCGCCCGCTCCGAGGCGGAAGCGCCGATCGACAAGGACGTCACGGTCGAAGTGATCGCCATCGACGGCGTCACGCTCGTCGTGCGGCCGGTGTCGGGGCGAGTTCTGCCTGGCCCTTAGAGGTAGGTCTCGACGCGGATGAACGCGAGCACCACGGCCACGACGCCGACGCCGGCCGCGAGCGCGGGGCCCAGCCAGGACGGGCGTACGTACCGGGTGCGCAACAGCAGGTAGGTCGCGGCAACGCCACCGGCGAGCCCGCCGAGGTGACCGCCGAGCGAGATGTTGGGGATTGTGATCGTGATCACGAGATTGATGAGAATCAGTCCCATCGCCTGGCCGGCGAAGGAGCCGGTTGTCATGTACTCGAGCACGAGTAGCGCGCCCATGATCCCCCAGATCGCGCCAGAGGCGCCCACCGTTACCGTGAAGGGTGAGGTCAACTGGAAGGTACCGCCGGCAAAGCTGATCCATAGCGCGCCGGCAGACCCAGCGAGTCCGGACACGAGGTAAACGAGCAGAAAACGAGGCGTTCCGATCGCCTCCTCCACCACCGATCCGAGCCAGTAGAGGACGAACATGTTGAAGGCGATGTGGAGCAGCGAAGCGTGGAGGAACATGGCGGTTCCGAGACGCCACCATTCGCCGTCGAACACGAGGGCGCCGACGAGTGCACCTCGACCGAACAGGTCGCCGCCGGGGCTGCCGACGCCGCCGCCTTGGAATACCGTCACGAGGTAGACCGCGATGTTGATCGTGACGAGCGTCACCGTGGCAGGCGCCGCGAGCAATCCGGCACGCCGCCGTGCCATGTGAACTTGGCGTCGCGGTCCGGAAGAGGCGCGCTTGCCGCCGACGGCCGAATGGTCGGGGCAGCGGATCCCGACCGGCGCGAAGTTCATGCACTCCTCGCAGATGGGGCGGCCGCATTCCGAGCAGGAGACGAGCGTCTCGCGGCTCGGGTGCCGGTAGCAGTGCTGGGCTTCGTCCACGAGGGGCTAGCGTACCGGCGTGCGCATCCACGTCGCCCTCACTCCCGCCGAGGCGGCGGCTGCTCCGACCGGCATCGTCGTCGACGTGATCCGTGCGACGTCGACGATCTGCCAGGCGCTCGACGCGGGCTACGAGCGCGTCTTCTGCTCGGCGGAGGTGGAGGACGCACGCGGGCTGCGCGACGAGCTGGACGGGGTGACGCTGGGCGGCGAGCGCCTCGGGGTGCGAATCGACGGCTTCGACCTCGGCAACTCTCCTCGCGAGTACCTGCAGCCGCACTCGCCGGTGCTGTCGACCTCGACCACGAACGGCACGCGCGCGATCGTGACCGCAGCCGAGCGTTGCGAGCGCGTCTACGTCGCCTCGCTGCTCAATCTCGACGCCGTCGTCGCGACCGCGGCGTCGCACGGCGACGACGTGGCGGTGTTCTGCGCCGGGGTGAAGGGCTCGCCGTGCCTGGACGACACGTACGTCGCGGGCAGAGTTGCCGAGGGGCTCGGTTACGAGCGCACCGACGCGGCGGAGCTGTCCGTGCGGCTCGTGCACTCGTATCCGTCGGCGGAGGTTGCGTTCCGCCAGTCGCGCTCGGGGCGAAATCTGATCAATCACGGCCCCGAGCTCGAGGCAGATATTCCGTGGTGCGCTCGTGTGAGCGTGCTCGACGTCGTGCCGCGCTTCGTAGGCATGCACGGCGTAGCAGCGGAGATCCGTCTGTGATCGTCAACCGCGACGAGAAGCGAGGCCGCGCGACGTCCTTCGCGGACGTCGCCGACGCCTACGAGCGGGCGCGGCCCGGCTATCCGGAGGAGGCGGTGCGCTGGCTGGCGGGCGACGAGCCGTGCGATGTCGTCGATCTCGGGGCGGGCACGGGGAAGCTGACCCGCACGCTCGTCGCGCTGGGCCATCGCGTGACGGCGGTGGAGCCGCTGCCGGAGATGCTGCGGGAGCTGCGGGCGGCCGCGCCCCAGACGAAGGCGGTCGCGGGCAGCGCGGAGGCGATCCCGGTGCCAGACGGGGGTACTGACGTCGTCGTCTGCGCGCAGGCGTTCCACTGGTTCGACCACGACGCTGCGCTGCCGGAGATCGCTCGCGTGTTGAGGCCCGGTGGGCGCCTCGCGCTCGTGTGGAACGTCCGCGACGACCGCGAGCCCTGGGTGGCGAAGCTGAGCGGGGTAATCGGCTCCGAGTCGATCGGAGACGACGACAGCGACGCACTGGTCCGACGTAGCGGTCTGTTCGGGCCGCTCGCGCAGGCGACGTTCGCGTTCGCGCAGCGGCTGGATCGGGACACGTTGCGCGATCTCGTGCTCTCGCGCAGCTACTGCGCGGTGCGCACGCCCGAGGAGCAGGCCCCGATCCTGGCAGCCGTCGACCGCATCTTCGACGAGCACGCGGCCGGAGAAGCGATCGAGCTCCCGTACCGGACGGCGTGCTTCCGTGCGGCGCGGGTGTAGCCGACGCGACGCTCAGCTCTGGGTCTTCCGGCGCACGAGATCGGCCACCGCCGTCACCGTGGCGAAGTTCTCGGGCAGGAGGTCGTCGTCCTCGACCCTCATTGCATACCGGTCCTCTACGAACACCACGAGCCTGAGTACGTCGACCGAATCGAGCGCGCCGTCGAGCAGCGGCTCATCCGGCGCAAGCGGCTCCGCGCGGTCGTAGGCGATCTCGGTGTCGATGTACTCGAGGAGCTCCTGCTCGATCACGTTCACCTCACGGAGAAGGGAGCATCGATGCTCTCGTCCAGAAGCCGGGTCCGATCGACCTTGCCAGTTGCAGTCCGTGGCAGCGCTTCACGGAAGTCGATGCGCTCGGGGACCATGTAGCGGGGCAGCCGCAGCGCGCATGCGGCCTTCAGCTCCTTTTCCGACACGCCGTCGGCGACGACGAATGCGCGGATGCGGCTCCCGAGCACGTCGTCGGGAACGGCGACGGCCACCGCGTCGCCGACCGCCGGATGGGAGAAGAGCATCGTCTCGATCTCACCCAGCTCGACTCGGTGTCCGCCCGTCTTGACCATGTGATCATGGCGTCCGAGGAAGAGCAGGTTGCCGTCGCCGTCGAGCATCACCGCGTCCCCGGTGGAGTACAGCGGCCCCCCGTCTGCCGTCAGAGGATGGGGAACGAACGCCGCGGCCGTCTCGTCCGGCCGTCCGAAATACCCTTGCGTCACTGTCCTGCCACGGACGCACAGGATTCCCTGACCCCCCGGCTCGGTGACGACCTTGCCGTCCTCGTCGACTACGACACACTCGGCGTACGGGCAGGCGGAGCCGATCGGGACCGGCTCCGTCCGGCCGGAGGCGACTTCCTGCACCTCGTAGCAGGTGACGACGTTCGTCTCGGTCGGTCCGTACAGGTTCGCGTAGCGTGCATGGGGGATAGCCCGCACAAGCTCCCGCAGGTACTTGACCGGGAAGACTTCACCCGCGAAGAGGATCCAGCGGAGCGAGCTCAGATCACGCGCTCCGAGGTTTCCTCTCGTTGTCAGCAGGGTCAGAACGGAGGGCACCGAGTACCAGACGGTGAGCCGTTCGCGCTCGATGAGCTCGGCGAGCCTGGTCGGGAACATCCCGAGGCGCTCCGGGACGAGGGTGACGCACGCGCCGGCCGCTGCCGCGCCGAAGAGGTCGAGCACGGAGAGGTCGAAGGTGAACGGCGCATGGTTGGAGAGACGATCGTCTGGGCGCAGCGAGAACCTGTCGACCGCCCAGTTCACGAAGGCCAGCGCGTTGCCGTGGGAGAGCATGACGCCCTTCGGCGTGCCGGTCGAGCCGGACGTGAAGAGCACGTAGGCGAGGTCGTCCTCGGCGGCCAAGGCTTCCGGCGAGCTCACGGGCATCGCAGTGGAGGCCTCGTGCATCGTCAGCGCTCGCACTGGAAGGTCTTCGAACGGCTCGGCGTCGTCGACCGCGAAAATGCTGGAGACATCGGCGAGCCGGCAAAGCTCGGGGGTGAGCTTCCCGCGTGCCCCCGACCAGGTCACGATGCAGCGCGGCCGGCACTGCTCGACGATGTCGGCGACGCGGGGAGCAGGGCTCCCGGGCTCGACGGGAACATAGGCTGCGCCCGCCTCGAGAATGGCGTACAGCGCTACGACGGCGTCCACTGACTTCGGAAGGTGGAGGACGACACGGTCACCGCGGGCCACCCCCGCCGCGTGGAGCGCGTGCGCGACGCTGCTGCTGCGCTCTGCGAGCTCGCCGTAGGTGAGTTCCTCGTCGGCGTGCCTGACGGCCGGAGCGACGGGCGTCCGTTCGGCAGCCTCGCGCACCAGGACCTGGAGGAGGCCGGCGGTCACAGCCCGAGGAACCCGGCGATGATCGACCGCTGGATCTCGGATGTTCCCGAGTAGATCCGGCTGGCGATCGCGTCACGGAGGTCGCGCTCGACACCCAGCTCGGCCATGTACCCCGCTCCCCCGTGGATCTGGACGGCGTCCATCGACGTCTGCACCCAGGCCTCGCTGACGTGAAGCTTCACCTGCGACGGCTCGTAGGTCGGCCTGCGCCCCTGCTGCTTGCGCCAAGCCGTCCGGTACGTCAGGAGCTGTGATGTCTCGAGGCGGAGCTGCATGTCGACGAGCTTGCCGGCAACCGGCTCGCGTTTCCCGATCGGCTCCCCAAACTGACGGCGCGACCGTGCGTAGCGCACGCACTCCTCGAGCTGGCGCCGCATCGTGCCGAGGGCGGGGGCGAGGATGAACGAGCGCTCCCACTCCATCGCCGCACCGAAGACGGCGGAGCCGCCTCCCGGCTTGCCGAGCAGCTGGCTTGCGGGGACGCGACACGCCGTCAGGGCCAGCTCCCCCATGGTCGACGTCCGCAGGCCCATCTTCTCGTATGGCTCGGTAACGGCGACGCCGGGCGTGTCGCGGTCGACCAGGAACGCCGTCAGCCCGGCTGCTCCGTGGCCCGGATCCGTTGTCGCCACGACGAGGAACACGCCGGCCGTCGGAGCGCTCGTCACGAACGCCTTCGCCCCGTCGAGGACGTACTCGTCGCCGTCTCTCACGGCCGTTGTGCGGAGAGAGAAGACGTCGGATCCTGCCTCCGGCTCGGTGACGGCGTGAGCCCCGATCAGGCTGCCGTCCACGAGCCGCGGTAGGTAGCGGTCACGCTGTGTGTCCGTGCCGAACTGGAGGATCGGCATCTGCACGCTCCAGAGCTGAGCCATGAGCGCGAACAGGAGGCCGTTGTCACGGCACCCGTAGCCGAGGCCGTCGAGCGTGTGGACGATCGTCGTGAGTTCCTGCCGGGTGCCGCCATAGGCGGCGGGGATCGGCAGCCCGAGCACGCCGAACTCGCCGCAGCGGCGCCAGAGACCGACGTCGAAGACGCCGTTCCGGTCGCGCTCCCGGAGACCCTCGCCGAGCGATGCACCGAACTGCTCGGCGCCCTCGCGCAGCGAGGTGGCCTCGTCACTCCACGAGAGGTCCACTCAGATCCTCTCGGTGAAGAGCCGAACGTCGGGGAAGAGCCACGTCGCCCAGCTCTCTGGATGCCGCCGGATGCTCTCTCCGAGCGGAGCTACGACGGCGGCGAGGGAGGCCTCGATGTCCTCGGAGATGTGGATCGGCTCGCCGATCTCTGCCACCTGCGGCGTTCGGCGCGCGGGCCTGTGGAGCCAGAAGTGAAGGAGCGGCGCGCCCGTCGACCGGGCGACGAGCAGTGGGCCCACCGGGAACTGCGCCGTCATGCCGAGGAATGGGAGATCCACGTTCTTCCCCGAATGCGTGTGGTCGATCTCGAAGGTGGCGACCTCGTTGCGCCGCAGGGCGTTCGCGGCGCGCGCCGCAACCGCGAAGTCGTCTCCCGCCATGTAGAGGAAGCGGCAGCCCATGCGCTCGCGCAGGACCGCGTCGCGACGTTCGTAGACACGTCGTCTCGACGGAGGGGAGTCCGATGCCACCGGCATGCCGACGATGTTCGGGTGGAGCCCGAGGAGCCCGAGCGCCGCGAAGAGCATGTAGTGGCCGCGCACGTGACCCGAGTACAAGATCGCGCCGTGTCCGCGCTCCAACGCTCGCTCGAGCCTGTCGATCCCGCGCAGCTCGAGGTAGCGGCTCAGGTTGTCGCGCGTGATCCGCGGGAACAGGGCGTACTCGAGCTCGTCGCACGCCGCGTGCTCGAATGCCAGCTCGGCGACCCGGTGAATCCGACTCGCGTCGACGCCCGCGGCGTCGCGCAGGAGCGGGTAGGCGTGCCGCGCGAGCGCGCCGTGCGACCGGCGAAAGCGACGCCGTCCGAGCGCTGCAGCACATGCGAAGGCAGCGGGCCGCGGTAGCCGCGCCAGGACGCGCATCGGAAGCCCGGCGAATGCGCCCACCGCGGCCGACGCGGGCGCGCGAGAGGGAGCCCCCGTCCGCGCATGCTCAGTCTCCACTGATGTCGTAGTCACGTTCGCCACCGTCCCGCTCCCCCGAGTCCGAGCCCCGATACAGGGCTCATCCCCTTACCATTGGCACGACCGTTTCAAATGTCAACGTCCGCCGGCACGTCTGCGGTTTGCGGATCAGTAGCCGAACAGCGCGCGGAGAAACGTCTGCGTGGAGGTCTCGTCCCAGGTGTGACCGCGCGGATGCACTACGACGCGCAGCATCGCGCGCGCACCGAACATGCGATAGATAGCGCGGACCCGCTTGGCGGTGCGGAGCGTTCGTACCTCTTCCTGGAGCTCGAGTGCCTCCGCGAAGACCGGTCCGTCGCGGTCGAAACGGCTGCTGTAGGTGATCAGCAGAGGACGCGGCGCGATCGTTCCGGCGACGTCGGAATGGAGGAAGTAGCGGCCCATGCTCGGGATCACGGCGTGGTCGAAGTACGAGGCGGAGTACAGATCCTCGTCGCGCAGCCCGCTGGCGGCGATCGCCCCGTCGACTGTTGGCTCGCGGGCCGCAGCCAGCATCGCGAGTGCTCCACCGCGACTGATCCCGAACGTCGCCAGCCGGTCGCCGTCGACCTGGGGGTCTGTCCTGATCACGGCGATCTCGGCTGCGATGTCGGCGAGGAAGATCCTCGCCAGATACTCGCCGCTGTAGAGGCCGTACATCCCCGCGACGTGCTGCGACGTGTACCCGCGATCGCCGAGCCAGCCGGTGTCGAACCCGCGTGCGCCCGCGCCGAAGCTCTCAGCGACGTAGACGGCGTACCCACGCTCGGCCAGCCTGGGTGCTGCAGCCCGCTGATAGTTGTCGACGCGTCCCAGGAGCCCGTCGGTGGCATGCACCCCGCTTCCCGGGATCGCAAGGACGACGGCGGGCTTCGCCCCTCCGGCACGCCGCTGCGTCGGGAGGAGCCGGTACATCACGATGCGATCGAGACCGGTCGGCGAGGGGAGCGTCGTGCGCGCGAGCGTGTAGCCGGAGCTGTCACTTTTCTGCGCCGTCCACACGGGCCTGCTCGGCGCCACGGCGGGAAGGTCGAGCAGCGCTTGCAGACGGTCGAGGATTCCCTGCCGCCAGCGTTCGAGCCGCTCACCCGCGAGACCGCCCGGGACTTTCGTCATCGACTGGCGGGCCTCGGCCCGATACGGCAGGACAGGAGCCCTGCTCAGGCCGGCCGTCACGATCGGCTCTCCCCGGAGTCGATCGAACGCGTTACCGCCGTTGAGGCTCACGATGAGGGCTGTTGCGAGGACGTTGCCTGCGATGGAAACGACCAGTGCTCGCTTGGCGGTGATCGCCGGCATGCATCGGATAATCGTCCCGGCTGGTATCGGGGTCAATCGGTCGCACCCTCAGGCGGCAGCCGGTTACGGCTCGTCGGCCCCGGGCTGGGCGCTACCGTGCGTCGCTGCCGGTCTCCAGCGGGTAGGGGCGCCCATTGCGCTCCGCCCAAGCGGCGACGTCGGTCTGCCGCCACACGAGCACGCGGCCGACGGCGTCGGCGGGCGGCGGGAAGTCGCGGTGCAGCGCCAGCTGCCGGACGCGCTCGCGCGAGACGCCGAGGCATTGCGCGATCTCCGTGCGGGTGACGAGCTTCTCGGTCATCGCTCGACGGTAGCGGCGACAAGCGGTGGCCGATAGTCGCTCTTTCGGCCATGCCCGGCCGGGTCGGTTGACCGGGCTCGTCCAGCCCGGTATCGTGTGGGAAAGATGGAAAGTACAACTGTCAGAAAGGGACGTGCCTCGACGGTGCTGCGTGCCAAAGGACAGCTCACGATCCCGGTCGAGATCCGCGAGGCGACACGTCTCGAGGAAGGGGATCCCGTCGAGGTCGAGATCGTGCCGGAGGGCATCCTGTTGCGACCGATGAAGGTGATCGACGCGACGCAGGCGTGGTTCTGGACGCCGGAGTGGCAGCAAAAGGAACGCGAGGCAGACGAGGACATCGCAGCAGGACGGATCGAGCGCTTTGACAGTGACGAGGCGTTCCTGGAGGCACTGAGGACGCGGCCGTAGTCGCTCCATGCCGACGCGTGATCTCCTCGAGTCGTTCTGGGGGGACTGGGCCGACCTCACCCCGCAACAAAGGGAGGCGTTTCGTCGCGCGGTGGCGAAGCTCATAGATGATCTGCGAGCTCGCCGCGGTGTCCGAGCCGGCCTCCGCGTCAAGCGCGTGCAGGGTGCTCCGGGCATCTACGAGTTGACGTGGGCGCCCGACGGCCGCGCCACGTTCTCGTACGGTCGATCGATCGTCGAAGGCGAAGCGCACATCGTGTGGCGGCGGATCGGTACCCACGACGTGCTCCGCGAGCCGTAGCTTCAGTCGAGCCGTCGTCGCACGATCGTGCGGCGGCCGGCGTCACGGATCGGCTCGAAGCCGGCGGCGAGGAACATCGGCAGGTACCCGGTGAAGGAGTCGATCACGTGATGGCCGGCACGCACCGGATAGGCCTCGAGGAGCGTGGCACCGCGCGCGGTCGCATGTGAAACGGCCGCCTCGAGGAGCGCGCTCGCGACGCCGCGTCGCCGCGCGGAGACGTGCACTGCGAAGCAGACGAGCGACCAGACGTCCTCGTCGTCGACCCGGATGAGCGTCGCCGAGCGCTCGAGCCTCTCGAAGCTCTCGCGCGGGCCGAGGCGACACCAGCCGACCGCCTCACCGTCGACGTAGGCCAGCAATCCCGGGGCCTCGCCTCCGCGGACCTGCTCCTCGAGCCGGGCGCGGTGCGGGTCACCCCATCCCTCCTCGACCGCTCGACCGCGGAGATGCCAGTACTGGCACCAGCAGCCGGCGGTGAAGGGCGTGCCGCCACGAGGGCCGGGACGCTGGAAGACGTCGGCAAGCGCATGCCATCGCTCCGGGGTGGCGGGGTGAACCTCGATCGTGCTCACGCGCGTATCTTGACAGGAACATGTGTTCGGGTATAGAACATACGTTCCCATGATCGCCTGCATCGTCGTCCCCGGGTTCGAGTTAAGGGCGGCGCTGCGGACCCGGCCGCGGCTGCTGCTCGCGGCAGCGGCGCTCGCCCCGGGGCTCGGCACGGAGCAGCTCGTGGGAGCCGTCACCGCAGCCGCCGAGCAAGTGGGGGTGACCCCGGGGATGCGGCTGGGGGAGGCGCTCGCAACCTGCCCGGGGCTCGTGCTCGTCGAGCGCGACCCGGCTGCGGTGGAGGAAGAGTCGGAGGCGCTCCTGCGCCGGCTCGAGGACGCAGGCTTCGCGGTGGAGCCGCTCGAGCCGGGCGTCGTCGTGTTCGAGACGGCCGGCGTGGAGCGGCTCTACGGAGGGGTGGAGGCGGCGCTGCGCAAGGCGCTCGCCTCCGTCGGACCTGCCTGGGACCCGCGCGCAGGCGCGGGGCAGCGCCGCTTCGTCGCCCTCGCGGCGGCGAGCGTGGCGCGCGCCGGGCAGGCGGTGATCGTCGAGGGGAAGGAGGAGCAGGCGTTTCTCGAGCCGCTCCCCCTCACGCTGCTGCCGCTCGAGCGGGAGCGCTACGCCGAGCTG